>OGXZ01000998.1_pt1 | contig 16482 bp, 10 predicted proteins | sample 1576431 | NCBI WGS metagenome assembly OGXZ01 (sample SAMEA3541590, study PRJEB24748) | human gut metagenome | biome: human gut; feature: human-associated habitat; material: faeces | place: China | collected 2012
GGTAAAGGAAAATTGACTTATTATAAGATAAAAAGTGGAGACACTCTTTCATCGATTGCCGAAAAGCTAGGCGTACGTGTCAAAGATATACAGCAGTGGAACGGTATGTCGAACACTAGAATCGCAGCAGGAAAACAATTGAAAATCTACAAATAAATGACTTCCCGCTTGCTTCATTCGGAAATTTGCTTATTTTTGCAAAAATAAGCGAATGAAAGGATAACGAATATGGATAATATAACCCCCAAAGAAATAGCAGATGAAGAGATGATCAATCAGGCGTTCCAGGAACTTCTGAATGATTATCTCCATACTAAACATCGCAAACGAGTTGAAATCATCACAAAAGCTTTCAACTTCGCTAATCAGGCACACAAAGGAATCAAACGCCGATCTGGCGAACCTTATATCATGCACCCGATTGCCGTTGCACAAATAGTATGTAACGAAATTGGTCTTGGTTCTACTTCTATCTGTGCGGCACTACTGCACGACGTAGTAGAAGACACTGATTACACGGTAGAAGACATCGAAAATATCTTTGGACCGAAGATTGCCCAGATTGTAGACGGACTAACCAAAATCTCCGGAGGAATCTTCGGCGACCGCGCTTCGGCACAGGCAGAGAACTTCAAGAAGTTACTGCTCACTATGTCGAACGATATCCGGGTAATTCTTATCAAGATAGCCGACCGTTTGCACAACATGCGTACCCTCGGTTCCATGTTGCCCAACAAGCAATATAAGATTGCAGGCGAAACGCTTTACATCTATGCGCCACTCGCCAACCGCCTGGGTCTCTATAAAATAAAAACAGAGCTTGAGAATCTAAGCTTCAAATATGAACATCCCGAAGAATATGCGGAAATAGAAGAGAAGTTGAATGCCACAGCTGCCGAACGCGACAAAGTTTTCAACGACTTCACTGCTCCTATCCGTACACAGTTGGATAAGATGGGATTAAAATACCGGATACTTGCCCGCGTAAAATCAATCTATTCTATCTGGAACAAAATGCAGACCAAGCATGTTCCTTTTGAAGAAATATTTGATCTACTAGCTGTCCGTATCATCTTCGAGCCACGTAACATAGAAGAAGAACTCAACGACTGTTTCGACATTTACGTTTCCATCTCCAAGATATACAAGCCTCATCCGGACCGTCTGCGCGACTGGGTGAGCCATCCTAAAGCAAATGGTTATCAGGCATTGCATGTCACCCTGATGGGTAATAACGGACAATGGATTGAAGTCCAGATTCGTAGTGAACGAATGAATGACGTTGCCGAACAAGGTTTCGCCGCTCACTGGAAATACAAAGAAGGAGGAGGCAGCGAAGATGAAGGAGAGTTGGAAAAATGGTTGAAAACCATTAAGGAGATATTGGATGATCCGCAACCGGATGCCATTGATTTTCTGGATACCATCAAACTTAATTTATTTGCTTCTGAAATATTCGTATTCACCCCCAAAGGTGAGCTGAAGACTATGCCGCAGAATTCTACGGCTCTCGACTTCGCGTTTTCCCTGCATACGGATATTGGCAGCCATTGTATTGGTGCCAAAGTCAACCACAAATTAGTTCCGTTAAGCCATAAATTGCAAAGTGGTGACCAAGTTGAGATCCTGACTTCAAAATCGCAACGTGTGCAACCGCAATGGGAAGTTTTTGCAACCACTGCCCGTGCCCGTGCCAAGATAGCAGCCATCCTCCGCAAAGAGCGTAAAGCAAACCAGAAGATAGGTGAAGAAATCCTTAACGAGTTTTTGAAAAAAGAGGAAATCCGCCCTGAAGAAACCGTTATTGAGAAGCTGCGCAAACTGCATAATGCCAAGAATGAAGAAGAACTGCTGGCCGCCATTGGCAGCAAAGCAATCGTCTTGGGAGAAGCGGATAAGAATGAACTGAAAGAAAAGCAAACCAGTAACTGGAAGAAATATCTGACTTTCTCTTTCGGCAACAATAAAGAGAAGCAGGAAGAAAAAGAGCCGCAAGAAAAAGAAAAGATCAATCCGAAGCAAGTGCTCAAGCTGACAGAAGAAAGTTTGCAGAAGAAATATATCATGGCCGAATGTTGCCATCCTATTCCCGGTGATGACGTATTGGGATATGTGGATGAAAACGACCGGATCATTATCCACAAACGCCAATGTCCTGTTGCCGCCAAACTGAAGAGCAGTTATGGCAACCGTATATTAGCAACAGAATGGGATACACACAAAGAACTATCTTTCCTGGTATATATATATATAAAAGGTATAGACAGCATGGGACTTTTGAATGAAGTCACCCAGGTTATCTCCAGACAGCTCAATGTAAATATCCGTAAGCTGACCATCGAAACCGAAGATGGTATCTTTGAAGGAAAAATTCAGTTATGGGTACATGACGTGGATGATGTGAAAACCATCTGTAACAATCTGAAGAAAATACAGAATATCAAACAGGTGAGCCGCGTAGAAGAATAGCTTTCAAACGGTAAATAAGAAAACGATGAACGGTGAATAAGTTGCAGTATCATGCAAATTGTTCACCGTTCATTTTGTTATGAGGTTTCTTGGCTATCGAATCCATTATCGATTAGCATTTATTCCCGTCCATCCAATTCGCGTTTAATAGCCAAAAGCTCTTCTTTTATCGCTTTCAGCTTATTTACAATCTCATAATTACGAACCGTAGCTTCTTTATTATCCTTCAAACGTTGTCGGGCACCGGGAAGTGTCATGCCTTTTTCTTTTACCAAATGGTAGATAAGTCCGATCGTTTCTACATCTTCTTTGCGGTACTGACGTATTCCTCTTCCCGCTGTCTTAGGAGAGATTTGCGGAAATTCCTTTTCCCAAAAACGGAGCAATGACGGATTGACTCCGAACATATCGGCAACCTCTCCTATTGAATAATATAGCTTCAATTCTTTGTCTGTATTAAGCATAACACTCCTGTTTTAAGATTTTAATCAAATACTTTACCATGATTGGCTGCCAATTGAATCATCTTTTCATAATCTTCGGCACTCAAATCCATGAAATAATAATTGACCGGATTTACTACCTGCCCTTTCACGTACACTTCATAATGCAAATGCGGGCCAGTACTTTTTCCTGTACTACCCACTTTTCCGATAATCTCACCACGTACCACTTTCTTTCCGACTTTCGTATTAAATCCCTGCAAGTGAGCATACCGAGTAAGATACCCGAAACCATGATCTATCTCAATAGTATTACCGTATCCGGTTTCCCATCCCACTTTCACCACTGTTCCGTTTCCGGTAGCATATACATCCGTTCCCGGATGAGCAGAGAAGTCCATGCCCGCATGGAACTTTGTCGTACCATAAATAGGGTCAATACGTGTACCATAACCGGATGCTGTCTGACGAAGATCCTTATTAGAAATAGGCTGTATGGCCGGAATACATTTCAGCATCTCATCGTGGTTCTTACACATATCAATCACATCATCGAAAGATTTCGACTGAATATAAAGCCTTTTGGAAAGCACGTCCAACTTTTGAGTCGTATTCACCACCAGCTTGGCATTCGCCAAATCCATCAGTTCTTCGTAACGGTTCGTCCCGCCATAACCTGCCTGACGAATAGCCGGAGAAACAGGATCTGCCTGTAAAATCACCCGATACAGATTATCGTCACGTTGCTGAATATCCTGAAGCACCCCCATAGCGTCGTCCAAACGCCGGGAAAGCACATTGTACTGCGCCAAAAGACGGCTGTTTTCAATTCTTAATTCCTTCTCTGACGGAGAACCAAAAATCAAAAGCAATACAATAAAGCAACCTGCTCCCAACCCCATTCCATAGAAAAGCCGACGCAGGATACTAAGCGCACGCTGCCGTACGGTAGGGTAAATTCGATCATAAGTCTGGGTCTGTGGATTATAGATGTAGTATACTTTGCGCATCTTTTTGGAAATATTTCGCTTGTTAATACGGCAAAAGTAATAAAAACAAGCTATCTTTGCACAGTTTTTACGAATTTATGAGTTGTGATTTATGATTTATTGGGGATTCCTCCCCTCTCTCATATCCCACAGCCCATAATTCATAATTCATAAATCATAATTCTTCATTATATGTTGACTGCAAAAGAGATCAGAGATTCATTCAAGAATTTCTTTGAGTCGAAAGGACACCACATCGTTCCCTCGGCTCCGATGGTGATTAAAGATGACCCTACCCTGATGTTTACGAACGCGGGTATGAACCAGTTTAAAGATATTATTTTGGGTAACCATCCGGCGAAATACCAAAGAGTCGCGGACTCGCAAAAATGTTTGCGTGTAAGCGGAAAGCATAATGACCTGGAAGAAGTAGGACACGATACGTACCACCACACCATGTTTGAAATGCTTGGTAACTGGTCGTTCGGCGATTACTTCAAGAAAGAAGCGATCAGCTGGGCATGGGAATATCTGGTAGAAGTCTTGAAACTGAATCCGGAACATCTCTATGCAACCGTATTTGAAGGAAGTCCTGAAGAAGGATTGAGCCGTGACGACGAAGCTGCTTCCTATTGGGAACAGTTCTTGCCGAAAGATCACATCATCAACGGTAACAAACACGACAACTTCTGGGAAATGGGTGATACAGGACCTTGCGGACCTTGTTCCGAAATCCATATCGACCTCCGTCCTGCTGAAGAACGTGCCAAGATCTCCGGTCGCGACCTCGTGAACCACGATCACCCGCAGGTAATTGAAATCTGGAACCTCGTGTTCATGCAATACAACCGCAAAGCAGACGGCAGTCTTGAGCCGCTTCCTGCCAAGGTTATTGATACCGGTATGGGATTCGAACGTCTTTGTATGGCTCTGCAAGGCAAAACATCCAACTACGACACAGACGTATTCCAGCCAATGCTGAAAGCTATTGCAGCAATGTCGGGTACAGAATACGGAAAAGACAAGCAGCAAGATATTGCTATGCGTGTGATTGCCGACCATATCCGTACCATTGCATTCTCAATCACAGATGGCCAGTTGCCGTCTAATGCAAAGGCAGGTTATGTGATCCGCCGTATCCTTCGCCGTGCTGTTCGTTACGGATATACTTTCCTCGGACAGAAACAGGCATTTATGTATAAGTTGCTTCCTGTATTGATTGATAACATGGGAGAGGCTTATCCTGAACTAGTTGCACAAAAGACACTGATTGAAAAAGTAATCAAGGAAGAAGAAGAATCATTCCTCCGCACTTTGGAAACTGGTATCCGTTTATTGGATAAGACAATGGAAGATACCAAAGCCAATGGAAAAACTGAAATCAGCGGTAAAGATGCCTTTACTTTATATGATACATTCGGTTTCCCGCTCGACTTGACAGAGCTGATTCTCCGTGAAAACGGAATGACTGTCAACATTGAAGAGTTCAATGAAGAAATGCAGCAACAGAAACAGCGTGCACGTAATGCCGCCGCCATCGAAACTGGTGACTGGATTGTACTGAAAGAAGGGACAACTGAATTCGTTGGTTACGATTACACTGAATACGAGGCTTCTATCCTTCGTTACCGTCAGATCAAACAAAAGAACCAGACATTGTATCAGATTGTACTCGACTATACTCCGTTCTATGCAGAAAGTGGTGGTCAGGTAGGTGATACAGGTGTATTGGTGAGCGAGTTCGAGACGATTGAAGTGATCGACACAAAGAAAGAGAATAATCTTCCGATACATATTACCAAAAAGTTACCCGAACATCCGGAAGCTCCGATGATGGCTTGTGTAGATACCGACAAACGTGCTGCCTGTGCAGCCAATCACTCGGCGACCCACTTGCTGGATGCTGCTTTACGTGAAGTATTGGGTGAACACATCGAACAGAAAGGTTCATTGGTTACACCGGATTCATTGCGTTTCGACTTCTCTCACTTCCAGAAAGTGACCGATGAAGAAATCCGTAAAGTTGAACATATCGTCAATGCAAGAATCCGCTCTAATATCCCATTGAAAGAATATCGCAATATTCCTATCGAGGAAGCTAAGGAATTGGGAGCTATCGCCCTCTTTGGTGAAAAGTATGGCGACAGAGTTCGTGTGATCCAATTCGGTACTTCTATCGAGTTCTGTGGTGGTACACATGTAGCTGCAACCGGAAATATCGGTATGGTGAAAATCATCTCCGAAAGTTCTGTTGCTGCCGGCGTTCGTCGTATTGAAGCTTATACCGGAGCACGCGTGGAAGAAATGCTGGATACGATACAAGATACACTTAGCGACTTGAAGGCTCTCTTTAACAATGCTCCTGACTTGAGAATTGCAATCCGTAAATATCTGGATGAAAATGCAGGATTGAAAAAGCAGGTAGAAGACTTCATGAAAGAGAAAGAAGCAGCTTTGAAGGAAAGACTACTGAAAAATGTACAAGAGATCCACGGTATCAAAGTAATCAAGTTCTGTGCCCCACTACCGGCAGAAGTAGTGAAGAATATCGCTTTCCAGCTTCGGGGTGAAATCACAGAAAACTTGTTCTTCGTAGCCGGAAGTACAGACAATGGCAAACCGATGCTGACAGTAATGCTTAGCGATAATTTGGTTGCTGGTGGTCTGAAAGCTGGTAATCTGGTAAAAGAAGCTGCAAAACTGATTCAAGGTGGCGGCGGTGGCCAACCTCACTTCGCTACTGCAGGAGGTAAAAATGCTGATGGACTACCGGCAGCAGTTGAAAAAGTACTGGAGCTGGCAGGAATCTAAGAATAAATAAAAGAGGCTGTCTAACAAGCCCCGAAAAAAAAGAAATCACCCCTGTCAGAGTTTGTTCTGATAGGGGTGAAATCGTTAAAAAGAGACTTATAGACAACCTCTTTTACGTAAAGACTTAAAATTAGACGCGTCTGAATAAATACATAAGAAACTCCCTATTAATGTAGAAAAAAAACAGTGACGGTATATGCACAGGATAGTGACGGTATCGCAGGCATATAGCGTCACTATTTGCATCGGATAGCGTCACTATTTTACAGAAGTGAATTCACCAACAACAATTTCAGCTTGAATCCCCTTTTGAATCCCCTATAAAAGCATCGGGGAAGGATATTTCCTACCCTCCCCCAAAAACCAACAAACCCGGTAAAAAATAGAAGTCTATTTGTCTCTTTCTAAAAATATTAGCTTATAATTTAGGCTTGTCACAGTTTTTTTCTACCTTTGTGACCAGATTAATTATTTTTCTTATCCTTCAAATAAATAAAATAAGTAATCACTAATACCTAAAGAATGATGAGAACACCTGCTTATCTATGCCTGCTGTTAACCTGCATGCTCATTTCTTGTACCCCTACGCAAGAGAAACACGAAATAGATTACACATCTTATGTAAATCCATTTATCGGAACAGACTTCACTGGAAACACTTATCCTGGTGCCCAAGCTCCTTTCGGCATGGTGCAACTTAGCCCGGACAACGGACTCCCCGGATGGGACCGTATCTCCGGTTATTTCTATCCGGACAGTACGATTGCCGGTTTCAGCCACACACATCTTTCCGGCACTGGAGCGGGAGATTTGTATGACATCTCTTTCATGCCTGTCACTCTTCCCTACAAAGAAGCGGAAGCTCCACTTGGCATCCACTCTAAATTCTCCCACAAGGATGAAAGTGCTCATGCCGGTTATTATCAAGTACGCCTGACTGATTATAACATCAACGTCGAACTGACTGCCACCGAGCGTTGTGGTATCCAACGTTATACGTTTCCGGAAGCCCAATCTGCTATCTTCTTAAATCTGAAGAAAGCCATGAACTGGGATTTTACCAACGATTCTCATATCGAAGTCGTAGACTCCGTCACCATTCAAGGTTACCGTTTCTCCGACGGCTGGGCACGCGATCAACACATCTATTTCCGCACCCGATTCTCCAAGCCTTTTGAGAAAATGGAACTGGACACAACTGCCATCATCAAAGACAATAAACGTATCGGCACCGCTGTTATCGCCCGCTTCGATTTCAATACCCAAAAGGATGAACAGATATTAGTAAACACTGCCGTTTCCGGTGTCAGCATGGAAGGAGCAGCCAAAAACCTGCAAGCTGAAGTCCCCGAAAATAACTTCGACAAATACTTGGCGGAAACAAAAGCAAACTGGAACCGCCAGCTCGGAAAGATTGAAATAAAAGGTGATAATGAGAACGATAAAGTGAACTTCTACACTGCTCTCTATCACTCAATGATTGCTCCAACTATTTACAGTGATGTAGACGGAGCTTACTACGGTCCCGATAAGAAAGTACACCAAGCCGACGGCTGGGTTAATTATAGCACTTTCTCCCTATGGGATACATACCGTGCCGCCCACCCGCTCTTTACTTATACCGAACCCGAGCGTGTCAACGACATGGTGAAATCCTTCATCGCCTTCTACGAACAGAATGGCCGTCTGCCAGTGTGGAACTTCTACGGAGGTGAAACAGACATGATGATCGGTTATCATGCTGTTCCTGTTATTGTAGACGCCTATCTGAAAGGAATCGGCGACTTCGACGCAAAGAAAGCCTTGGATGCTTGCATAGCAACGGCTAATCTGGATAATTACCGCGGCATCGGACTCTACAAAGAATTAGGATACATACCTTACAACGTAACAGACCACTACAACGCAGAAAACTGGTCGTTATCCAAAACACTGGAATACGCTTTCGATGACTATTGCATTGCCGAAATGGCGGAGAAGATGGGCAAACAAGACATTGCGGACGAATTTTACAAACGTTCTCAAAACTACAAGAATGTTTATAACCCCGCTACTTCTTTCATGCAGCCACGTGACGACAAAGGCACCTTTATCAAGGATTTCAAAGCCGATGACTATACGCCACACATTTGCGAAAGCAACGGATGGCAATACTTTTGGTCTGTACAGCATGACATTAACGGACTGATCGACCTTGTAGGAGGTAAAAACCGATTTGCCGAAAAACTGGACAGTATGTTCACCTATCATCCGGCAGCAGATGACGAACTACCTATCTTCAGCACGGGCATGATAGGACAATATGCGCATGGCAATGAACCGAGCCATCATGTTATTTATCTGTTCAATGCTATAGGACACGAAAATCGCACACAAGAATATGTAGCCAAAGTGATGAACGAGCTCTACAAGAACGAACCAGCCGGTCTTTGTGGCAACGAAGATTGCGGACAGATGTCAGCATGGTATGTATTCAGTGCGATGGGATTCTACCCCGTCAATCCCGTCAGTGGAAAATACGAGATAGGTACTCCCCTATTCCCGGAGATGCAATTACATCTGGCGAATGGAAAGACTTTCACCGTACTGGCCCCCAAAGTGAACAAAGAAAATATCTATATCCAATCCATCAAAATAGATGGAAAACCGTATGACAAAACATATCTTACTCACGAGCAAATCATGAGTGGAGCAACTGTCGAATTCGAAATGAGTAACACCCCTAAAGCAATTGGAGTCATATTCGAAGAAAATAACCCATAAGCCAAACCTGAACAACCAATTGAGAGAATGAACGAAAACTTCGATATAACCTATAAAGCACTATTTCGCCGGTACTATCCCAGCCTGATTTTCTATGCAACCCGTCTGGTGGGAGAAGAAGAAGCAGAGGATGTAGTGCAGGACGTATTTGTAGAATTATGGAAGCGGAAAGACCACATAGAGATAGGCGACCAAATCCAGGCCTTTCTCTATCGTGCCGTTTACACCCGTGCCCTTAACGTCTTGAAACACCGCAGTGTGGAAGACGGTTATTGTGTTGCCATGGAAGAAATCAACCAAAGACGCGCAGAATTCTATCAACCGGACAACAACGAAGTAATTCGGAGGATCGAAGATAAGGAACTCCGCAAGGAAATTCATGATGCAATTAATGAACTCCCTGACAAATGCAAAGAGGTTTTCAAACTTAGCTATCTGCATGATATGAAAAACAAGGAAATAGCCGATATTCTCGGAGTTTCACTCCGCACGGTGGAAGCCCATATGTATAAGGCTTTAAAATACTTGCGTGGCCGACTTGATCCTCTTTGGACGATTCTTTTCTTATTTTTATGGCGATTATAATAAGTGTTTTTGCGTTTTGAATTGTATTACTAATATGAAGGAAAAGAAAATGAGTAATCTGAGTGAAGAAATAATAAACAGATATCTGACAGGACAGTGTTCTGAAGAAGAGCTTATCGAGGTCAATGCCTGGATGAAGGAATCGGAAGAAAATGCCCGCCAGCTCTTTCGTATGGAAGAAATTTATCATTTGGGTAAATTCGACCAGTACACTGATGAACAACGGATACTTCGTGCGGAAAAACAACTCTATAAAAAGCTGGACGAAGAGAAAGGTAAACAGAGCAAAATACTAAGCATGCATCGCTGGATGAAATATGCCGCAGTGATTGCTGTGATGTTGGTCATGGGTGGTGGAGTCGGATATTGGTTCTATCAAAACGGAAACAATCAACAAATGATGGTTGCAGTAGCCAGCGAAGGCATTGTTAAGGAAGTAGTCTTGCCGGATGGCAGCAAGGTTTGGCTGAACAATGCAGCAACCTTGAAATATCCACGTGAGTTCTCCGAAAAGGAACGCAATGTCTACCTAGAAGGAGAAGCTTATTTTGAGGTCACCAAAAACCGCCATAAGCCATTCACCGTTCAAAGTGATGCAATACGCGTACGCGTATTGGGAACTACGTTCAATTTAAAATCCGATAAGCGTTGCCGGATAGCGGAGGCGACACTTATTGAAGGTGAGATTGAAGTAAAAGGCAATAAGGAAGAGGGGCAGATTATCCTCACTCCGGGACAACGTGCGGAACTGAACAAAAATAATGGACGATTGACCGTGAAACAAGTGGATGCCAAGTTGGATGCTGTTTGGCACGATAATCTGATTCCATTCCAAAAAGCAGATATCTTCACCATCACCAAAGCGCTGGAGCGTTTCTATGATGTGAAAATCATTCTGTCTCCTGACATTCAGACGGGTAAAACTTACTCCGGTGTACTGAAAAGGAAATCGAATATCGAGTCAGTGTTAAAATCATTGCAAAACTCTATACCTATTGATTATAAAATTGTCGGAAACAATATCTTCATTTCTCCCAAATAAGAAGTAAAAGATGAACCGGCTAAAACTTAAAAGCTATTAATACCATGAAATTAAAAACATTCCTAATAGTAGGATGTTTAGGAGGTTTATTCACACTTAGCTCCTGCACAGCCCCCACTAATGTAAAAGACTATAGTGCTTACGTCAACCCTTTCATCGGTACCGGTGGACATGGTCATACCTTCCCTGGAGCGGTAGTTCCCCACGGGATGATTCAGCCCAGTCCGGACACCCGGATCGATGGTTGGGATGCTTGTTCCGGTTATTATTATGCCGACTCTACCATCAATGGCTTCTCACACACACACGTCAGCGGTACAGGTTGTTGCGACTATGGAGATGTCTTGCTCATGCCAACTGTGGGTAAGCAACAATATCGTACAACCGATCCCCAAAGCCAGCGACTAGCATACGCTTCCTCTTTCTCACATAAGAATGAAATCGCAGAACCAGGATATTATTCTGTCTTTCTTGATACTTATCAGGTGAAAGCTGAAATTTCATCCACCAAACGAGGAGCAATCCATCGCTATACTTTTCCCGAAAACACCGAATCCGGATTTATCATCGACCTGGATTACAGCCTGCAACGACAGACTAACTCCGAGATGGAAATAGAAGTAATAAGCGATACGGAAATCTGTGGACATAAGAAAACAACTTATTGGGCTTTCGACCAATACATCAACTTCTACGCTAAATTTTCCAAACCATTCTCTTATACGCTCGTTACGGATTCTATCACCATGGACAATGGCAAACGGCTTCCTGTCTGCAAAGCATTATTGCATTTCAACACCAGTAAAGACGAACAGGTTCTTGTTAAAGTAGGTGTGTCCGCTGTTGATATTGCCGGTGCACGGAAGAACGTTGAATCAGAAATTCCCGGATGGGATTTCGAGAAAGTACGTAAAGACGCACGTACGGCATGGAATGAATATCTTTCCAAAATTGATATTACAACTTCTGATAAAGAAGATAAAGCCATCTTCTACACGGCCCTCTATCATACGGGAATCAGTCCAAATCTGTTCACTGATGCAGACGGACGTTATTTAGGAATGGATCTTGAAGTGCATCAAGGAGACACCCTTAATCCGATATACACTGTCTTTTCTTTATGGGATACTTTCCGTGCGCTACATCCGCTAATGACTATCATTGATCCTGATCTGAATAATCACTTTATCAATTCGTTAATTAAGAAGCATCAGGAAGGTGGAATATACCCCATGTGGGACTTGGCTTCCAATTACACCGGCACTATGATTGGTTATCATGCTGTTCCGGTCATCGTGGATGCCTACATGAAAGGGTATCGCAATTTTGATGCCAAAGAGGCTTATAAAGCCTGCCTGCGTGCCGCCGAATATGACACTACCGGCATCAAATGTCCGGATTTGGTATTGCCTCATCTCATGCCTAAAGCAAAATATTATAAGAATGCCATCGGATATATCCCTTGTGACCGCGAAAACGAATCAGTGGCCAAAGCGTTAGAATATGCGTATGATGACTGGTGTATCTCTATCTTTGCAGAAGCGATGAGTGATTTTGAATCCAAAGCAAAGTATGAACGCTTCGCCAAGGCGTACGAATTTTATTTCGACAAATCAATCCGCTTCATGCGTGGACTGGACTCAAAAGGTGAATGGCGTACTCCATTCAATCCGCGTGCATCTACTCACCGCAGCGATGATTATTGTGAAGGAACAGCTTGGCAATGGACTTGGTTTGTGCCGCATGATGTAGAAGGATTAGTCAATCTGATGGGTGGAGAAGATGCTTTTGTCCAAAAACTCGATTCCTTATTCTCGGCCGATTCATCACTTGAAGGTGAGACAACCTCATCAGATATCAGCGGACTTATCGGGCAATATGCACATGGAAACGAACCAAGTCATCATGTGATCCACCTATATAACTACGTTAACCACCCTTGGAGGACTCAAGAGTTGGTGGATAGCGTTTACCGAAGTCAGTATACCAACAGTATAGACGGTCTTTCGGGCAATGAGGACTGCGGTCAGATGTCTGCCTGGTATATACTCAACTCTATGGGATTCTATCAGGTATGTCCCGGCAAGCCGGTATATTCCATCGGACGTCCTGCCTTCGACAAAGCAGTTATCAATCTGCCTGAAGGAAAGACTTTCAGTATTGTAGTAAAGAATAATGGAAAAAAGAATAAATACATTGAAAGTGTATTGCTGAACGGTAAAGCTCTAAACATTCCATTCTTTAACCATCAGGATATTGCGAATGGAGGAACGATGGAAATCAAGATGACCGATCATCCTACGAAATGGGGAGTCCTCTCTCCGGCTCTCTCCTCCAAAGAAGAGGAATGAGTTGGTACTAGCTGTTCAAATTGAATAAAAAAAACAAAACCTTGAAAAATAAATTGGCTCAATCGATTTCTGATTCGATTGAGCCATAAATAATAAATAAGACCATGAAAAAGTATCTCCTATTAGTATGCGCATTAAGTTGTATCGTCTTTGCAAAAGCCAAAGACTGGACGCAGTATGTCAATCCGCTTATGGGTTCTCAATCTAGTTTCGAGTTATCAACAGGTAATACTTATCCGGCCATTGCCCGTCCGTGGGGGATGAATTTCTGGACTCCACAAACAGGAAAGATGGGAGACGGATGGCAATACACTTATACGGCTAATAAGATTCGTGGATTTAAACAAACACATCAACCCAGTCCGTGGATTAATGATTACGGACAATTCTCTATTATGCCTGTAGTAGGCAAACCGGAATTCAATGAAGAGAAGCGTGCCAGTTGGTTTGCCCACAAAGGAGAAACTGCCACTCCTTATTATTATAAAGTATATCTTGCAGAGCATGATGTAGTGACAGAAATGGCTCCAACCGAGCGTGCCGTTCTTTTCCGTTTCACTTTTCCGGAAAACGATCATTCGTATGTTGTAGTGGATGCCTTTGATAAGGGATCGTATATTAAGGTTATTCCGGAAGAAAACAAGATTATCGGTTACACGACCCGCAACAGCGGTGGAGTTCCCGAAAACTTTAAAAATTACTTTATTATTGAATTCGACAAGCCTTTCACTTATAAAGCTACGGTAGCCAATGGCAATCTGCAGGAAAATGTTACCGAACAGACAACAGATCATGCCGGAGCCATTATTGGTTTCCAAACACATAAGGACGAACAAGTACATGCAAGAATTGCTTCTTCTTTCATCAGTTTTGAACAGGCAGCTTTAAATATGAAAGAGTTGGGCAAAGATAATATCGAACAGCTAGCCAAAAAAGGAAAAGAAGCGTGGAACCAAGTGTTAGGCAAGATAGAAGTAGAAGGAGGCAATCTCGACCAATATCGCACATTCTATTCTTGTTTATATCGTTCATTGCTCTTCCCACGCAAATTCTACGAACTGGATGCTGCCGGACAACCTGTTCATTACAGTCCTTATAATGGGCAAGTATTACCGGGATATATGTATACCGACACAGGCTTTTGGGATACTTTCCGTTGCCTATTCCCGTTATTAAATCTGATGTATCCGTCAGTCAACAAGGAAATGCAGGAAGGTCTGATCAATACATATAAAGAGAGCGGTTTCTTCCCGGAATGGGCAAGTCCGGGGCACAGAGGCTGTATGGTTGGTAACAATTCTGCTTCTGTCTTAGTGGATGCTTACATGAAAGGAGTGAAAGTGGACGATATAAAAACATTGTATGAAGGGCTGATTCACGGAACGGAGAATGTACATCCACAAGTATCATCAACAGGACGTCTGGGATATGAATATTACAATAAACTGGGCTACGTGCCATACGATGTAAAAATCAATGAGAACGCCGCACGCACGTTGGAATATGCATACAATGACTGGTGTATCTACCAACTGGCAAAGGAACTTAAACGTCCGAAAAAAGAGATTAATCTTTTCGCAAAACGTGCCATGAACTACAAGAATCTTTTCGATAAGGAATCTAAGTTAATGCGTGGACGCAACGAAGATGGTACATTCCAATCTCCTTTCTCTCCGCTGAAATGGGGAGATGCTTTTACGGAAGGAAATAGCTGGCACTATACTTGGTCTGTATTCCACGATCCTCAAGGATTGATTGACTTGATGGGTGGAAAAGAGATGTTTATCACCATGATGGATTCTGTTTTTGCCGTACCTCCTATTTTTGATGATAGCTACTACGGCCAAGTGATTCATGAAATCCGTGAAATGACTGTGATGAATATGGGTAACTATGCACATGGCAATCAACCGATTCAGCACATGATTTATTTATATGACTATGCAGGACAACCTTGGAAAGCCCAATACTGGTTGCGTCAAGTAATGGATCGTATGTACTCTCCTACTCCGGACGGCTATTGTGGCGACGAGGACAACGGACAAACTTCTGCCTGGTATGTATTCTCGGCATTAGGTTTCTATCCTGTTTGTCCGGGAACGGATGAATATATTATAGGTGCTCCGTTATTCAAGAAAGCTACACTCCATTTTGAAAATGGCAATAGTTTGGTTATTGATGCTCCGAATAACAGTAAGAAGAATTTTTATGTCAATTCGATGAATGTCAATGGTGCTGATTACACTAAAAATTATCTCCGCCACGAAAATTTGCTCAAGGGAGGTACAATCAGTGTTGAAATGAGCAATCAACCTAATCAGAATAGAGGAACTAAAGAAGAAGATATGCCCTATTCTTTCTCTAAGCAACAATAATCCTTGCGAGATAATTTAGCCCTAATCTTGGTTTGAGTCTTTCTGTATTTTTCAGAAAGTAACTATTCATCAATATTCCGGCTGAAAGTAATAGCCTGAAAGCAAAGAAGTCTGCTTTCAGGCTATTGCTTTTATTATCTTTCGCTGCTTTTATTCGACAAAACAAGGCAAGCATATCAAAAATTAGTTTCAACACCATACGGAAATGAGTAAAATGATACAGGTTTGAATACATAGTGTAAAAAACATCTATCATAGTATCATTCATTTTAATAATCTTCTAATTACCAAATAAATAAGTATGACAGATAGCTTTTTGAAAATGCATCTATCATATTTTTATTGCAAAAAATGGGTATCTATCACACCCATATTATATCTATTTAGTGTAGCATTAGGTGAGAGTATCCATTTAAAGGCATAAGAATGCACACTTTATAGGATGATAACCTGTATTGACTACTTAATAATCTATTGGAAGCGGCTGTCTTTCTATAGTTCACATGTGCAGGCTGTACAGCCCACGTATGTAAACCGTGCAGCCCACACATGCGGACTGTACAGCACACATACGTGGGCTATAAACTTATCGCCATTACACAGGGTCGACGCATTATATTTTTTACTATCTTACAACTTGTATTTTATTTTTAT
>OGXZ01001006.1_pt1 | contig 16437 bp, 11 predicted proteins | sample 1576431 | NCBI WGS metagenome assembly OGXZ01 (sample SAMEA3541590, study PRJEB24748) | human gut metagenome | biome: human gut; feature: human-associated habitat; material: faeces | place: China | collected 2012
CGCTTGATTTGACCTTAATCAGTGCTAATATGAATCAGCTAACAGGGAGTTTGGGGAGTCCCGTCCACTCCGCCACGAATACAAAGAGTCCCTTCGGTTTCGACCTGAGGGACTTTTTTTTATGTAACAAAAAAGGTGTGTTTTTCCCAAATTTTTTCGAACTGTGGCGCCCTTTGGCGCTCACGCGGGTTTTGCTCTCACGATCAAGCGCGTGAAGACTTGGGTGAAATTGGGTAAAATAGACCGTTATTGCCTTTGGCTTTGATCATTGCTTTTCTTGCGTAGTCAAAGAAAAAAAGATCAAGGAACAGAGAACACGCAATTACACTAAAAAATAAGTCCAGATTCATAGGGAAGACCATGCTTGACGCATTTCGTAATCACAAACGCTGGTTGATGTTTATCGCCATGGTGTTGATTATTCCTAGCTTTGTCGTGACGGGGATCTATTCGTATAACCGCATGATGGAAGCTGACGATGCCATTGCTAAAGTGGGCGAGGAATCTATCACGCCACAGATGTTTGACCAGCAAAAACGTGTACTCTTAGAAAACTTACGTTCTTCGATGGGTGAAAATTTCAAAGCGTCAATGTTGGACAACCCCGAAGGCCGCCAATTGGTGTTGACGCAGTTGATGAACGATGCTGCGCTCAAGCAGACCATTGCCAAAGAATATATCCGCATTTCTGAAGAAGATGCGATTCGTGTGATTAAGGGTTCGTCGGCGTTACAGAAGGACGGTAAATTTGATCCCGAGCTCTACGAGCAGTTTTTGCGCGCACGTGGTATCAGTGATCAGCAGATGGTGCTTGACGTACGTAATGACCTGGCACGTTCGACGTTAACGAACAACATCACATCTGGAGCGATTATTCCTGATGAAGTGGTCAACAATTTGCATCGTATTTTGACGATTGAGAGCAAGATTCGTACGCGTATTTTCAATGTCGATGAGTTTTTACCCAAAGTGACCGTTACCGACGACGAGATCAAGGCCTACTATGAGAAACATCTCGAGCAGTTTAAGGCGCCTGAAGAAATCTCGGTTCAGTACTTGGTGTTCACCCCTCAGGATGTGAAGGATGACGTCAAGGTCAACGAGGAAGAACTTCGTACCTACTATGAACAGAACAAGAACCGTTGGACGGTGCCTGAGCAACGTCAAGCCAGCCACATTTTGATTGGGTTTGACTCTGTCAAAGGCGACAAAGAGGCTGCCCTCAAAAAAGCTAACGAGGTGCTTGAAAAAGTCAAAGCCAATCCTGACGACTTTGCCAAATTGGCCAAGGAATATTCGACTGACCCAGGTTCCGCTGGCATCGGTGGGGATTTGGGTTACTTTGGTCGTGGCATGATGGTGCCAGCCTTTGAAAAAGCAGTCTTTGACGGCAAGGAAGGGGACATTATCGGGCCGGTCGAGACCGAATTTGGTTATCACATCATCAAAGTGACGGGTATTCGCCCTGCGAGCGTGCGCTCCTTTGATGAAGTTCGCTCCGATATCGAAAAACTCTATCGCGAACAAGCCTTGGCCCGTGCGTTTGCACCGAAGGCTGAAGATTTCACGAATCTCTCTTATGAACAACCCGACAGCTTGGATCCGATTGCCGAGAAATTTGGCTTAAAGATTCAGAGCGTGGATCATGTGACTCGTCAAGGGGTGGCCGACCCACAGGTTCGTCGTTTCCTCAACGATCACGTGATCGAGAGCTTGTTTGCTGACGATTCGCTCAAAGACAAGCACAACACCTCAGCCATTGAGGTGAGCCCGAACGTCTTGGTGACGGCACGTGTGAGCGCCCATAGCCCAGCACACACCCGTACGTTGGACGAAGTGAAAGCGGAAGTGGCCACGGGACTGAAGTTGCAGGCAGCTTCGAAGTTGGCTAAGGAAGCGGGCGAGAAAGTGCTCGCAAGCTTGAAGAGCGCTAAAGAGCCGAATTTAGACGGGTTCTCGAATCCCGTGGACGTGAGCGTGTCGAAGCCACTGGGTCATCCGCGTGACTTGGTGATGCACGTGGGTGCATTAACGACGGATACGTGGCCGGTCTTTACCGGGATGACGGTTGAGGGCGGTGCTTATATCATCGCTGAAGTGCTCTCGCACAAGACCGAAGTGGCCAAGCCTGAAGTGCTCGACGGACTTCGTAACGAGTTAGTGGGCGTGTATGGTCAAACGGAATTGACGGGCTACTTTGAAGCTCTACGGGCTCGTTGGGGTACCAAGATCTTGCGTCCTCAATTCCTCGAAGGTAACAACAATACTCAAGACTAGCGCTTGAGCGTATTATCCTTGCTAAAGTGAGGACGCTCTCATTGGAGAGCGTCCTCACGAGTAAGAAGTCGAAAAAAACAGGCCGCGGTGGCCTGTTTTTTGTGCAACGCCTTGCTTAGGCGTCCTGTGCGGGTTCGCGCATAGCGACCAAGCGACTGAAAGCGACTTTCATATCGTCGCGGATGAGCGTATTGCGCAGTTGATTGAGTTTAGCGTAACGCTCAACGAGCTGGCGCTCGGGGTGGTATTCAGCTTCTAAGACAATGTTGTCTTGAAGGGTTTTGACCACATCTTTTTGATCGCCAATGGCGTAGGCGCCAAAAATGCAATTGGTCATGACGGCACCACCAGCATTTTTAAAGCGCACGATATCGGCATTGAGCATGTGACTCTTGATTTGATTCCAGAGTCCATCGCGACTGCCACCCTCGGTGACGGTGATTCGGTCAAGGGCGACGCCCGCTTTGCGGTAGCTTTCCGCAAGACCCATATAGTCGTAGCCAATGGCTTCAAGGACACTACGCCACATGACGAACTGATCGTCATCCATGGTCATATTCAAAAAGCAACCACTCGCTTCTTTTTCTTCGCCAGATCCTCCCGTGAGGTAGGGTAGGAAGAGGACTCCATTACAGCCAGCAGGTACCTTAGCAGCGCCTTCCGAGAGCGTTTGGTAGTACTTGGGATCATCAGCGTGCTGGCAGACATGGTCTTTAAACCAGCGTAGCGAGAGTCCACCCGTGCGAACAAAACCCCAGTAGAAGTAGGTGTCGGGCAGGGTACCCGAGTTGAAGATGAGTCCCGTTTCAGGGCGAGAGAGTTCAGGAACGATCCCCTTGGTGGAGACGCAGAACATGGCACAGGTGCCAGCCACATCCACGCCCTGATTTGCGCAGAAAATCCCCGAGCCCAACATGCTTTGCATCGTGTCACCTGCGCCACCCAAAATGGGAATACCGGCTTTTAAGCCCGTTTCATCGGCTAAGGCTTGTGTGAGCCCACCAATACGGTCCCAGGGTTTAACGATGCGTGGCATATAGCGACGATCAATCCCTAAAATCGCGAGCTGTTCGTCTGACCATTCTTTCTTCTGCACGTCGTAGCCAAGCCCCCAGCCCGACATAGCGCCCCAGTCAATGAAGGCCTCTTCACCTTTTAGCCCAGCGAGATTCATCAAAATATAGGGGGCGTTATGGACGAATTTGACACCGTGCTCATTGAAGCCAGCATGGTTCTTGAGGAACCAGCGCGCAAACATCGCGGGGAACATGGGCGAGGCCACGGGATTACCGGTTTCGCGTCCCCATATGGTGAGGCCTTTGGCGTTGAGGGCTTCCACGTCGTCTGTGGTGCGGCTGTCAAGGTAGTTGATATAAGGGGTAATGGCTTTCCCTGATTCGTTCACACCCACAATACCGCAGATAATACCGTCGCCCATAATGACGGAGACATCATGAGGATCGCGTCCCATCTCACGCAAGGATTGTGTGCAACGGCGCATGTTTTCGACAGTGATATGGAAAAATTCATCCGCGTCCATCTGCACCCAACCTGGCTGTGGGTAGGTGAGGGTTGTCGGCAAACTGTGACTGGTCAAACAGGTGAAATTTTCATCATAAACGGCCACTTTAACGCTTTGTGTACCAGCGTCAAAGCCCATATAGAGATTCCCCATGGATCTATTCTCCTAGTGGTTTCCAACTAATACCGTAGTCTAACCTTTTTTAATGCCATGTGGGTAGACCGACGCATCGGGGTCTGAGCCACAAAAGCGCAACCAAATGTCACCAATGGGCTATGCGTAAACAAAAAAGAGCCATTACTCGTTCAAAAGCAATGGCTCTTTGAGAAGACGGTTAAATTAAAAGGCGTCAGGATGCGTGGCTGTCCACCCCAGTCGCATGGGCCAATAAAAAGGCCAAATCAACGACGAGAGTAAGCGCTGGGCATTATCAACCATCGTGTTGAGATGGGGTAAATCCATGTGGAAGGTCGGGAATCCCAGAAAGAATGTGGTGATGACCCCTAACACGTAAGCATAAGAAAGGCACAAAAGCGGATTCATGACACAAAAATATTTGGATGGCCACCGCAAAGTGGCAAAAACAAGTATGTTAATTCTAAGAAGGATTCTTTGAGAAAACATCAGACGAGAGGCTAAGGCCGGGCGAAAACTTAGAGGGAGGCGCCTCTAGTTCTATTGATTGAGGGGTATTCGAAAGATTGATGTGCTAAAGAGTTAACCGCATTTCCAGAAGGTATGACAGTGTCTTTTTCTGGCCTTTAAAGCCACCCGATGGAGCTGACAAATCCAAATGGGCGCTAGATCCTGGAGGTTAAGGGATAGGGCTTTGATGGCGATTTTGGTAAAATAAAGAGTTATTTATGAAAACAACCTTAGACTAAAAAGCATGGGGAGTTATGGCCAAGCGTAACGGGAATCGAGAAGACTACGATGTCGGATCCATTAAAGTTCTAAAGGGACTTGAACCAGTCAAAGAGCGTCCGGGCATGTATACCACGACGGACACCCCATTACATATTATTCAAGAAGTGATTGATAACGCCTGCGACGAAGTGTTAGCAGGGTTTGGCTCGAAGGTTGCGGTCACCAAGCATGCCGATGGCAGTATCACGATTGAGGATAACGGGCGTGGTATTCCGTTTGGTCTTCATCCTGAGGAAGGGATTCCTGTCGTGGAATTGGTGTTTACCCAATTGCACGCGGGGGGTAAGTTTGCCAAAAAAGATGGAGGCAGCCCCTACGACTTTTCAGGTGGTTTGCACGGGGTTGGGGTGTCGGTGACGAACGCCCTTTCGTCTCGACTTACGGTGACGGTTTGGCGAGATGGTCAAGAAGCCTCCATGGCTTTTGAGGATGGCAATCCTGTCTCCGAGCTCAACGTTCACCCGAGTTCAAGAGCAAAATGCAAAACGGGAACGTCCGTGACGGCGTTGCCCAATCCAAAATATTTTGATAATCCTGACATTTCCGAATCGGCTCTGATTCGATTGTTGCGCTCCAAAGCTGTGTTGTTGCCGGGCTGCGAAGTCACTTACGACAACGAAGTTACGGGGCGGCACCAGAGCTGGAAATACGAAGGCGGGTTGCGTGAATACCTGCTCTCTGAACTAAACACCGAACCCGTGGTGATGCCTTTTGAAGCGTCGGGCTACGCCGATGATACGACAGAGGGATTCGCCGTGGGTGAAGGGGCCTCTTGGGTCGTGATTTGGACTGCGGAAGGGCCCGTGGAGCGTGAAAGTTACGTCAATTTGATTCCTACCCCACTGGGTGGTACGCATGAAGCCGGTCTAAAAGACGGGCTCTTTCAAGCCATGATGAGCTTTATGCAGGCCTATGGGTTACAGACCAAGAACGTCAAGATTCTGGCCGAAGACGTTTTTAGTCGCGCCAGCTTTGTGTTGTCTACCAAGTCCATCGATCCGCAATTCCAGGGACAGACGAAAGAAAAACTCACGAGCCGTGACGCTATGAAATTGGTCAGTGGTTTTGTGCGCCCGCAATTTGAATTTTGGCTCAATGATCATATCGAAGACGGGAAAAAGCTCGCAGAGCTCATCATTTCGCAAGCGCAAGCGCGACAGCGTCAATCCGCTAAGTACGAAAAACGCAAGTCCTCCAGCGTGGTGATGTTGCCCGGCAAACTCACCGATTGTGAATCCTCTGACATTGAACGCAACGAACTCTTTATTGTGGAAGGGGATTCGGCTGGTGGCTCGGCCAAAAAAGGGCGCGACAAAGCTTTCCAGGCTGTACTGCCTTTACGTGGCAAGATTCTCAATACCTGGGAGGTGGACTCAGGGGAACTCTTTCGCTCGGACACGATTCATGATATCGCTGTAGCCATTGGGGTGGATCCGCACCCCAAGGATGGGGATCCCGATCTGAAAGGATTGCGCTACGGAAAAATCTGCATTCTCTCGGATGCCGATGTGGATGGTAGCCATATTCAGGTGTTGCTGTTGACGCTTTTTTATCGTCATTTTCCCAAACTCATTGAGCTTGGCCACGTATACGTGGCGATGCCACCGCTATTTCGCGTGGATGTACCCAAACGTGGGAAAAAGCCTGAACGCAAAATTTATTGTTTAGATGATCGCGAACTCACGCGAACCGTGGATCAGTTACACAAAGAAGGATTTACGGACGAACACATTGCCATCTCCCGATTCAAAGGCTTGGGCGAAATGGAGGCCGAGCAGTTGGCCGAAACGACCTTGCATCCTGACACGAGACGCTTGTTACCGGTGGCGCTCGGTGGCTTCACGGAGGCCATTACGCGCGACGTGATGAATCTGCTGATGGGGGGCAATGAAGCCAACCATCGCCGTCACTGGATGGAAACGTACGGGGATATCGTCGAAGCTGACGTTTGATGGAGAAGACTATGCCAAGAAAGAAAAAAGACACCCTTACCTCCACCATGGATACTTTGTTTGGGGCAGAACTCGACGATGTTGGGCAGGAGACTGCCGTTGAGGATAGCGCTGATGAAGCGGTGAATGAGAAAGCCACGACAGACGAGGTGATGCCCCTAACAACCCAGGACCAGGACAACCTACCCGAGGATGAGACGCGCGCTGATGTGTCGGATGATGATGCTGACGAGGAAATCAGCGCTGAGGGCGAGAATGATGGCGGCGACGCCGATGATGATGAAGAAGACGATGATGATGACACGCCGAGCCGTCAAGAGACACTACGCGACGTTATGGGGGGCGAGCTTGAAGAGGACGGCAATTTAACGCTTGCTCGTTACGCGAGTCGTGCCTATCTAGAATACGCGATGAGTGTCGTGAAGAGTCGCGCTTTGCCAGAAGTCTCGGATGGGCAAAAACCGGTTCAGCGTCGCATTCTGATTGATATGGATCGCTTGGGGCTCAAAGCGGGCAGCAAAGCCGTGAAGTCTGCTCGTGTGGTGGGCGATGTGCTCGGTAAGTATCACCCTCACGGCGATCAGTCGGTCTACGACGCGATGGTGCGTATGGCACAAGACTTCTCGCTGCGCTATCCGCTGATTGATGGTCGGGGTAATTTTGGGAGTCGAGACGGTGACTCACAAGCCGCCATGCGTTATACCGAAGCGCGCTTAATGCCTATTGCCGAGTTGCTTCTCGAAGAAGTGGACACGGGCGCGGTGGAATTTATCCCCAATTACGATGGTAATTTCAAGGAACCCGTGGAGCTCCCTGCCAAACTTCCTTTTGTGCTTCTCAATGGCGCTTCGGGGATTGCGGTCGGTATGGCTACCGAGATTCCGTCACACAATCTGCGTGAAGTCGCAGAGGCTTGTGAATACGTCATCGAGCGCCCTGAAGCGACTCTCGAAGAAGTGCTCGAAAAGATGCCCGCACCCGATTTTCCTTGTGGAGGGCAAATCATCACACCCAAAGCGGCGATTCGCGAGATTTATCGCACGGGTCGAGGCAAGTTGCGGGTAAGAGCGCGTTACCACTATGAAGAGCTCGCTCGTGGTCAGTGGCAGTTGGTGGTCGACGAGATCCCGCCGGGCACGTCGGTGGCTGCCATTTTGGGGCAAATCGAGAGCCTTACCAACCCCAAAGCGCGAGGCAAGAAAAAGACCATCTCGGCACAGCAACAACAAGCGAAAACCGCGATGTTGGCACTGCTGGATCGGGTGCGTGACGAATCCAACAGTGAAGCGCCCGTGCGTCTTGTGTTTGAACCCAAGACCAGTCGTGTGGATCGTGGAGAGTTTGTTCGCGCGCTCCTTGCGCAAACGTCGCTTGAAAGCAATGTCGCCGTCAATATGGTGATGCTGGGTATTGACGGCAAGCCTCAACTCAAGCCCCTGATGAGTATTTTGAGCGAGTGGGTGAGCTTTAGAAAACGCATTGTGACCCGTCGCTCTGAGGCACGTTTGGAAAAAGTGCTCGATCGGATGCACGTGCTCGAAGGTCGCACGATTGCGTTACTGAATTTGGATCGTGTGATCGAAATTATTCGTACCGAGGATGACCCCAAAGCCGTGTTGATGGCGGAATTTTCGCTCACCGATCGCCAGGCGGAAGATATTCTGGAGATTCGACTTCGCCAATTGGCGAAGATGGTGGCTATTGCCATTGAGCGTGAATTGGCCGAGTTGGAACGTGAGAAAGGCAGTTTGGAACGCTTGCTCTCGAGCGAAGCGGTTCTGCGCCGCACGTTGATCAAAGAAGTGCACCAAGCAGCTCAGCAATACGGGGACGATCGTCGCACGCTAGTCAAAGAAGCCGAAACCATCGTCAACGAACAAAAGATCCCTGATGAGCCTGTCACCGTGGTGCTCTCCAAGAAAGGTTTTATCCGCGTGCGCTCAGGGCACGGTCACGATTGCTCGTTGATGAGCTTTAAGGTGGGCGACGAGTTTGACCTCTCACTTGAATGTCGCAGTGTCGATGAGGTGAATTTCTTAACCGATGACGGGCACGTGTACACGGTGAAAGTCTCCGCGCTACCCAATGGGCGTGGTGACGGTATGCCCGTGAGCGCCTTTATCGATGTGGATAAAGCCAGTACCGAGTTTGTCGGCGTCTTTGTGGGTGGCGACGAGGATCGCGTACTGCTAGCCACGTCGGATGGGTATGGACTCACGTGTCGAGTGAAAGATTTGCGAAGCTACCAGCGTGTGGGTAAATCGTTTGTTAAAGTCAATGCGGGTGCGAAGTTGCTCCCACCGGCCTTTTTTGATGACCAACGTAATCTCTGTGCTTGTCTCTCGGAAAAGGGGCGCCTACTGGTGTTCCCGATCGAGGAGATGCGTGAACTCAGCAACGGCGGTATTGGCGTCGTGTTGATGAAGCTCGACGATAAGGAGTCGCTCTTGGCGATGCAAGCCGTGGATGATCGTGGGGTTATCATCACGGGTACTGGTCGCGGTGGAAAGGCTCGCGATATTGAAATTACCAAACGCTCCTTTGAGGGCTTTAAACTTCATCGTGCCCGGAAGGGTCGAGTGGTGGGTCTTACATGGAAGGCGGAAAAGCTGTTGGCGGTTCCCGAAGGGGAAGTTCCTCCTGACTCCAATGCCCCCGAATCGAGTGGTTTGGTGCTCGAACTCGAAGAGCCGTAAGGAAAGAATGGTCTCGCTCAGAGCAAAAAGTGGCAACAAAAAGGCGCTTTAGCTCTGAGTGTGAGGACAAGGACTTAGCGAAAAAATGGACAGCGCATTGACTGAGCGAGAACGTTTAAGGAGGCACACTGAAAAGCGATGAAACAAAATATCGTTCACTATCTCAAAAGCCTATCGGCTCGATTGCTACTGCTCACGTTCTTGTGGGTGAGCTTTATTTCCGTTTTGGTTGGCTACACGATGTTGCTCAATTGGCAACTCGAGGCGACCTCCGCCGCCACCAAGACGATTAACAATATGCGCTACCACACGTTTCGCGCTGCCTTGTTTTCGGAGCCTCAGTATTCGGACGTCATTTTCAAGACTGAAGTCGATAGCTTTAACAATAGCTATCAGCGCTTGGAAAAGGGCGATCCTTGGCAGCCCTTGATGTTGCCAGCCAACGACGATATTTACCGCCAACTCAAGGCGGTGGGGAGCACGTGGTTCGATGATTTACTCCCCACCCTTCAAGAGGCCAAGACCCATGGGCAAGGGGTCAATATTCAAATCACCGATAAGTTGGTCACTCAGCTCTCGGCGTTGACCGTGGCTGTGGAAACGGATCGTGGGTACTATCTCTGGCAATTGCGTTATTTGCAGATTTTGCTCATTGTGCTCGCCATCTGCTCGCTTTTTGTGATCATGTATCTCTTGTTGCGTTGGGTTATCCGCCCTGTGGACCAGCTCGGTACAGCGATTCATCAAATCAGCTCCGGGAACTTATCCGCACGTGTTGCCCATTGTGGGGAAGACGAAATCGGCGAAATCGCCCAAGGCTTTAACTCCATGGCGGATCGTCTGCAAGACTCGTACGAAAATCTTGAGCAAAAAGTGGCGGAAAAAACGGCCTCTGTTGAGGAAAAGAATAGCCATTTAGCTCAGCTCTATGAGATGACGAGTTACCTGGCACAACAGCGTAGTCAGGAGGACATTGTCGAAGGGTTCATGTCGCGCATTTTGCGTCACTCCGACGCGGATGCTTGCACGGTGCATTTGATTGACGAAGAATCCGACTTGATTCGACTCGATGCGATGGATGGTATTGGTGGAGACCTTATCTACCAATTAACACAACTCAAGCGTAACGCAGACCCGGTGAAGCGCATTCTGGAAAAGAGCTATCCAGTGTGCTTGCTACTGAACGAAACGAACGATCCGTTAGGGAAAAAACTCAACGAAGCGGGCTTTAGCTTTGTGTACTGCTTCCAGATTCGTTCTTCGTCAGGGGACATTGGTATTTATTCGCTTTACTTCCGCTCAGGTCCTCGGTTGTCGACGCAAATGGTGCGTTTACTGAAGAACTTCGCCTCGCACTTTGGGGTGGCCGTGGAAAACGCTCGTTTGATCGAGCGCGAACGTCAGTTTGCGGTGGTCCAAGAGCGTCAGTTGCTCGCGCAGGGCTTGCATGACTCGATTGCCCAAGCGCTCTCGTACCTTAACCTTCAGGTGCAATTCTTAACCGATGCGATTAAGCAAAATGACACGGCCTTGCGTGACGATAGCCTCTCGTCGATTCGCAAGGGGGTCCAAGAGTGCTACGAGGATGTGCGTGAATTGTTGCTCAACTTCCGTGAACGGTTACACAAAGAAGACTTTGTGGAAGGGGTTCAAACGGTGATTAAGCGCTTTGAAGGTCAAGCGCATGTGCAGACGAAACTCAAAGTCACGGATAAGGGCCCGGGGCTTACACCACGCCAAAAGTTGCAAGTCATCTTCATTATTCAAGAAGCCCTCTCGAACGTTCGTAAGCACGCTCACGCGTCAAACGTGCTCATTACGATTGATAACGGTGAAGACTTGCGCGTCAACATTTTGGACGACGGTGTGGGACTTGATGAAAAGCTCGTGCAAGAGCGAAAGAATCAGCACGTCGGTTTGTCCATTATGGCCGAGCGTGCGAAACGCATCGGAGCCTCGCTTGAAGTGGAACGCGCAAGCGACGAAGGCGGGACAATGGTCACGCTTTTCCTTGATCGCTCAGCTCGTCACGCCTCTGCCTAGCACGGTCTGCGTTTAAAACGAAATCGCCTCGCTTCTTCAAAAGAGAAACGAGGCGATTCGTTAGTAGGGTGGTTGGGCTTTTAGAGACCACGTTCTTCGAGCAATGCGTTTAACGCTTTGGCTAGCGAAGCCACGCCATCACGAATCTTTTGTGAGGGCACGGTGACAAAGCTCAAACGGCAGTGATTGACTTCAGGGTTGGCGCTGTAGAAGGCTTCACCCGGCACAAAGCCAACGGGAACATCGGAAGCCAAGACCCGACGAAGCAAGTCGCTCGAATCTACCCCTTGAGGTAAGTTGAGCCAAATGAACATGCCACCCGTGGGATGCGTCCAACTGACGTCATCGCGCTTAGGCATAAAGCGCTCGAGACTCTCCAACATCACTTGAGCTTTGGTGCGATAGAGCTGACGGACGTTGGGCAAGTGTTCATCGAGTTTACCCTGATTGATCACACGCGCGGTGAGCAACTGCGTGTAGGTGCTCGTATGCAAGTCCATGTTGGTTTTCATCTGTAGCAACGTTTGCAGGACGTGCTTTGGTCCACAGATATAGCCCAGTCGTAAGCCAGGAGCGAGCACCTTACTCATGGTGCCCAAGCGTAGCGTGCGCTCTGGCGCAAAGCTGCGAAGGGAGCGTGGAGGTTTCTCGCCGTAGTAGAGTTCACCGTAGGGGTTGTCTTCAATCAACCAGAAATCGTATTCACGTGCTTTGTCGGCGAGTTTTTGGCGACGTTCCTCACTGATGGTTCGTCCCGACGGATTTTGGAAGGTGGGCATCACGTAAGCAAAACGGGCGCCACGGGCTTCTTCGCCAATGGTGTCAGGGTTGAGGCCCTCGTCGTCGGACTCCATATCGACAAAGGTGGGCTGAGTGAGTTTAAACGCGAGCAGAGCACCCAAATACGTGGGGCGTTCCACCAGGATCTTTGCCTGAGGATCGACAAACGCACGCGCTACCAAGTCAAGCGCCTGCTGAGAGCCACTCACAATTATCACTTCGTCGGGAGAGGTTGGCACGCCAGAGCGTGTTTCATAAGCGGCAATGGCGGTCCGTAAACTGTTAACACCGGCCGCCCCCGAGTACTGCAATGCGGTCAGCGCTTCATTATCCAAGGTCCAATTGGAGGCGTCTTTGATGGCCTTCACCGGGAAGCCTTCGGGGCTAGGGAGACCACCCGCAAAACTAATGACTTCAGGACGGTTGGCGAGTGCCAAAATCTGACCAATCACCGAGCTCGCTTGAGGTTGACCAATGGTGCTGTAGGTCGGTGTGACTTCGACCTGACTGGATGAAACGTCTGACATGTTCACGTCCCTGTAAAATAAAAAATGAAAAGAAACTTTGCCCATTCCGTACTTGGCATTGGGGGCACAAAAAGCCTTTCACGCCGATGTGGCAACTCGGAAGCGAAAGGCTACACTTTCATTTTATGGGGGAAATTGTCGACTTAACGAGAGCGCCTGGTAAGAATTTGGCGCTCTCTCTTTCTATGTCAGAGCGAATTAGAGATTATGACTAGGAGGATTTAATTAGAGTCCTCGTGTGGCACAAAATCCTTTAACCGCGCTTTCTTTTCGGGTGCATGGCAAAACTCGGCCACTAAGCAACGTTCGCACTCGGGATTACGAGCCTTACAGATATAACGGCCATGCAACAGCAAGTAGTGATGCGCATGGAGAAGATATTCGGCGGGGACCACTTTATGGAGTTTCGCCTCCACCTCGTCAGGCGTACGCCCCGTGGCAAACTTGGTGCGATTGCAGACGCGGAAAATGTGCGTGTCCACCGCAATTGTGGGTTGTCCAAACGCGACATTCAGGACCACGTTGGCGGTTTTGCGACCCACCCCAGGCAGAGCGATCAGATCGTCAAAGTTCTCTGGCACCCGACCGTGGTGTTTGGCGAGAAGTTGTTCACACAGCGCAATAATATGCTTTCCCTTGCTACGGTAGAGACCAATGGTCTGGATATACGGCACGAGTCCCTCGTAGCCCAGTGCCAAGATCGCTTCTGGGGTGTTCGCGACGGGAAAGAGCTTTGCGGTCGCAAGATTGACCCCTTTGTCTGTGGCTTGCGCTGAGAGAACAACGGCAATGAGCAATTCGAAAGGGGTGCTGTAGTGAAGCTCACTTTGAGGGTTGGGGTGCTCAAGCGCAAGCCGGTGCATAAATTCCACACGTTGGTCTTTGCGAATCATGATAGTTTTCTCTCCATACAACAAGAACGGTGCCGTGGTTCTGAATCGTGTTAGCCCGATGTTTGATTCGCGATTTTGGCTTTGGCCATGATGTTCGCGATCAGAGACGAGGTTTTCTTTCCACGCGACGCTTGAGAAAGGGCTTCGAGTCGGGCTTGATCGCGTTGACGACGCTTTTCTCGACGGGCTTCTCGCTCATGATAGAGCCCCCGAGCGCGATGCGCATCGCCGAGCGTCCAGGGTTTATTCACCTCCACCATGTCGATGCAATCCATGGGGCAGGCCGGTAAACACAAGGCACATCCCGTACAGGCCTGCTCAAGCACGCCGTGCAAGTGCTTCGGCGCTCCGGCAATGGCATCGGTAGGACAGACCTTGATGCACCAACTGCATCCAATGCAGTGTTCCGCACGAATACGGGCCACGGCAAACGGCATCTCCTGGCCGTATTCAGGATCCAGTGTGGGGGCTGGGATCCCTAAAAAGGTGGCGATACGGTTGATGCCCGCTTGCCCACCTGGAGCACACCGGTTAATGGGTGCTTCGCCACGCGCCATGGCGCGAGCGTAAGCGAGGCAACCTTCGGTGCCACATTGACGACATTGCGTTTGAGGCAGAAGGTTATCCAAGATTTTGGTCAGCGTTTCCAAACTGTCGTTGCTGATCGTGGGGGTGTCAGAGGTAGGCATAGGGATGGAAAGAAAAAGACTACCAGAGGGATTCCACTAGAAGTTGTCCAGGTTTACCAAAGCGAGGCGAGACCATGGAACGTGTCTTTAAGAGCGCTCGCATGTCTTTGATGAAATCGGGATTGCCGCAGAGCATGGCTCGCGACACATCGGGCTCAAGACGAGCCCCAGCACGTTGTTCAAGCACACCACTTTCAAGCAGAGCGGGGAGGCGGCCTTGTAGGGTAGAGGTTTCTCGGGTGGTCGCTGGCAAAATCATCAAGGCAGGATGTCGCGTGGCCGTGGCTAGTGCACTCAGGGCATTGGCTTCGTCCAATGTACGCGCACTGAGTGCGAGCACGATGCGCGGCCACGACGCGAGAGCGGTCTTTTCCTTTAGTAAGCCTAAAAAGGGCGCAAGGCCAGCCCCGGTGGCAAAAAACCACATCACCTCACCACCCGGGATACGTTCAGGCAGCAAATTACCTTGTGCATCACCGTCCAACAGCACGCTTTCACCGATTTCAAGTGAGGTCAGCCTTGGCGAGAGTTGCCCATCTTGTACGCATTTGATTAAAAACGAGAGCGTTTTTTCCTCAGGGGTGCTCGACATCGAGTAAGCACGAAAAATGGGTTCATCTCCCTCTTGGGGAAGGCCCAAACGCGCAAATTGGCCAGCTTGATAGGACCAATCTTGGGGACGCTCAAACACCAACTCGAAAAGGGAATCGGTTAGCGCACGTTTGCTCTGTAAAGTAATGGTTTCCATGATACGTTATGCCAGTTGATAGGAGTCAGTGCGCGTCGAGTGCGCTGACAACAAAAGAAACGCATCGGACAGGAGGCACAGTTGATGAGGGGATCTGTCGGCAAGGTCGTTTTGCTTTGGAGGCATTCACCCATTAGGGAGACCTTGCCACTCAACGTTGGCTAGTGAACACGCGAGCGAAAGAAAAAGACGCTCGAGCGTTTTTCGATGCGAGAATCGATTTAGCGCTTGAGATACTTGATCTTACCCACGACGCCACGCCATTCATCGGCATCGTCGGGAGCGGGCTTACGACGAGTAATCGAAGGCCATTCACGAGCTAATTCTGCGTTCAATGCAATAAATTCTTGCTGATCTTCAGGAACGTCTTCTTCGGCAAAAATAGCCGCTTCAGGACATTCGGGAATGCAGACAGCGCAGTCAATGCATTCATCAGGATCAATCACGAGGAAGTTGGGGCCTTCACGGAAGCAATCAACCGGGCAAACGTCAACGCAATCCGTGCGTTTGCAATTGATACAGGCTTCGCAAACCACATGAGCCATCTTCTATAGTCTCCAATATATCTAATTTGATTTATGCCCAAGACGGGATGGTGTATTTTAGACCCATTCGCTAAAATTTTCCTTAGTGTGTTTTGCAAAAATATCCTCCGTCGTCTTTTCCGTCTGTATGTCCACGAAATCTCAACCGTCCTCCACAGCAGAGTATGCGCCCAGCGAGAAGACTCAGCACACTCTAGAGTATGGCCTGGTGCGTGACGTATCCCGTCGCATTGTGCATGTCGATTTGGATTCGTTTTACGCTTCGGTCGAGCAGCGTGACCATCCTGAACTCCGTGGTCGTCCCGTGGCGGTGGGCCATCCCGATGGACGAGGTGTCGTGGCAACGGCCAGTTACGAAGCGCGTCGCTTCGGTGTCCACAGTGCCATGCCAAGCCGGCAGGCCAAAGTACTTTGCCCAGAGATTATTTTTGTTGAAGCTCGAATTAGCCACTATCGCGCCATTTCAGAACAGATTCACGATATTTTTCATCGTTACACCGATGCCGTGGAAGGCATCAGCATAGACGAAGCGTTTTTAGATGTCACGCACAATAAAATGGGCTGGACCTATGGTGTCGAGGTAGCGAAAGCCATCAAAAACGATATTCGTCAGGAGCTTGATTTGGTGGCGAGCGCGGGCGTGTCGTATTGCAAGTTTTTAGCCAAAATCGCCTCGGACTATCGGAAACCCGATGGGCTCTACATTATTCAGCCTGATCGCGCCTAGCTCTTCATCGATCAATTGCCTGTAGAAAAAATTTGGGGTGTTGGGCCGGTGACAGCCAAGCGGTTGCAAACGCTTGGAGTGGAAACCGGAAAAGACCTCCGCGCCATGTCT
>OGXZ01001017.1_pt1 | contig 16340 bp, 13 predicted proteins | sample 1576431 | NCBI WGS metagenome assembly OGXZ01 (sample SAMEA3541590, study PRJEB24748) | human gut metagenome | biome: human gut; feature: human-associated habitat; material: faeces | place: China | collected 2012
CACAAATCACAGCATTGGTCGTGACGCGATAAATACGGCCAGCACCACCGGTTGCAATGGCGGTCGCCTTGGACACATAAGCCATGAGCTCGCCAGTAATCAAGTCACGCACCACAGCGCCATAGCAACGCTTGCCGTCGTGAATCAAGCTCATCGCTTCCACACGTTCAATCACAGGCACGTGTTCAGCAATAATACGGTCAGAGACCGCATTCAACATGGCATGGCCCGTGCAGTCAGACACGTAGCACGTACGCCACTTCTTCGTGCCACCGAAGTCACGCTGAGCAATCAAGCCAGCTGCTTCTTTACGTTCCGTAATCGTGACTTTTTCACCATTGATAATGACCTGACGATCACCCGGGGTGATACGGCTCCAAGGCACCCCCCAAGCCGCCAATTCACGCACAGCCTTCGGGGACGTGTTCACGAACATACGAACCACTTCTTGGTCAGCGCCCCAGTCCGAACCGCGGACGGTGTCGCCAAAGTGAATGTCTTCGTTGTCACCTAAGCCTTTAATAACGTTACCGAGGGAAGCCTGCATACCACCTTGAGCAGCCTTAGAGTGACTGCGTTTTGGCGGAACCAGCGACAGGACGATCGAGTCATGCCCACGGCGTTTGGCAGCAACGGCCATACGCAAGCCGGCAAGACCGCCACCGATCACGAGCACGTCGGTGTAGATAATTTTCATTTCCAATGGTCTCCTAGATCCAAAGACGAAGTGCTTTTGTTGTTGACTTTCGACATGAAAGACTTACAACAAAGCACGGGGTCAAAGCTTTTCTCTACTCACCTCGCGAATACTCATGAGGGAAGTAGCTCGTTTGTCAATCCAAACGTGTTCACTTTTTCGTGGAGTCTTTTGAGAGGCGCTTGGTTGTCTCTCTCAAAAGACGTAGCAAGTTAGACTGAGCGAACGTTGTTTGTTGGTGCTTTTATACCAGTTTCAGCCTATATCGATGTCATTAGTTGTCAAGAGTTTCGCTTTGATCAAAGAAATCGCCATCTTTACTCTTGTTTTTACCTTCAGATATACGTGCTTTTACGTATCTCTTAGGAAATCCTTCGAACACCGACTAAGGTTGATACCCTAATTCGAACTCACTAATTAGTGCGCAGTTTAAAGAGAGTACTCCCTCAGGAATACTAGGGGAAAACCCTTATATTCCTCTACCAAAATCCTATCTCTTTGATTTTATTCGACTTTTATCTTTCTATATATTTTTTTATTGGTTTTTGAAAAGATTTTTCTAGGCCACTTTCTCTCAACGAGCGCTTCACTAACGCTCTGGAAACATAGAACATTCGGATTAATAGTACCCCTTTGTAGCTAGGGGTTAACCTGAACCGTCTTCAGATTCTCCACACGTATTGGCGAGAAAATCTTATCTATACCATCCGTATTTTTACGTATAATACAACTCCCTGTTTGTAAAGATCACAACTTTTACAAAGCCATTGGGCTCTTTTTATTTATTTTCTTCTATCGTTTTCATTTTTTCGATAGAATATAACCTAACACTTTAAAAAGTTTTTCACAATCATCGAGCCGTTTATGTCAATTCAAGCCATTCATAGTGACAATGCCCCAGCAGCCGTGGGCCCTTACAGTCATGCCATTGCTTTTAACCAGGTTCTTTATCCAGCTGGGCAGCTAGGCCTCATTCCCGAATCTGGCGTGTTAGCCGAAGGCATCGAAGCGCAAACGCATCAAGCTTTTGAGAACCTCTCACAGATTTGCCAGAGTGCCCATACGACGCTTGCTAATGCCCTTAAAGTCACCGTCTTGATCACCGATATGGCGAACTTTTCGGTCGTCAACCGCATTATGGAAGAACTTTTTCAGGCCCCCTATCCCGCTCGCACGTGTTTTGCCGTCGCCGCTTTACCTAAGGGAGCCTTAGTGGAAATTGATGCGATAGTGGCCCTGCCACAGGCTCAGTAAGGTTCTGCCGTGAGTACTCGTTCTGCGTCCAACCAACCGCTTTCTAAAGGCCAAAAACTGCCTCCATTGAGTGAACGTTTGGCCAAAATCGGTCTTGAAAGTGACTGGGATTTTGTGTTGCACCTACCCCTTCGTTACGAAGATGAAACCCATGTGACCCCCGTGGCGTCACTGGTATTAGGGCAGGCGGCCCAAGTGCGTCTGACGATTGTGCATCAACAAACGCTCCATACCGCGCGGTTTGAGCAGTTGATTGTTCGTGGGGAAGATGACACGGGAGGACTCACGCTTCGCTTTTTCCACTTTTTCCCGTCTATTCAAAAGCAACTCCAAGAAGGCAACACCGTTTTGCTCTACGGTGAGCCGCGTGAGGGCTATAACGGTGGTATCGAAATGGTGCATCCGCGCGTTAAAGCGGGAGACATACCTGATCAATCGCTCCCCAAAGCGTTAACGCCGATTTATCCGGCTGGTGAAGGCATACAACAACGTTGGTTACGTAAGCGCATTGATCGAGCCATGTTGGACTTGAATCTTGCTGATCCCGTCCCGGTGGCTTTTACCAGCGCGCTTGGTTTGCCCGACTTCAAATCGTCACTTACCTATATTCATCACCCTCCTCTGGGTGCCGATGTCGAAAGTTTGCAGTTGCGTACCGCCCCAAGCTGGCAACGATTGATTTTTGACGAGTTGCTCGCTCAACAAGTGACCTTACGTCGCAGTCGTGATGAGGCGTCTCAATACAAAGCGCCTCAGCTTCTCGCAGCAAGCCACAGCTTAGAAGAACGTTTTTTAGCCAATCTCGGCTTTTCACTCACTCGTGCCCAGGAGCGTGTTTTTGGGGAGATTGCCCGCGACCTCGAAAGCCCTCGTCCAATGCATCGTTTGGTTCAGGGGGACGTCGGTTGTGGTAAGACCGTGGTCGCTGCCCTCTCGGCGATTCGCGCCATTGAAGCAGGTTATCAAGCAACCCTTATGGCCCCAACGGAAATTCTGGCCGAGCAGCACTATAAAAAGCTCTCCCAATGGCTTGAACCCATTGGCATTAAAACGGTCTGGCTCGCAGGCAAGATGAAAGCGAGTGAAAAAGCAGAGGCTTTAGCCGCTCTCGCTGACGGTTCTGCTCAGCTTGCGGTGGGCACTCACGCTCTGATTCAAGAAGGGGTGCGTTTTTCGCGTCTAGGGCTGGCTATCGTGGATGAGCAACACCGTTTTGGCGTGGCGCAACGCTTAAGCTTACGCACCGCGAGCTCCGAGGGGAGCATGGCACACTTATTGATGCTCTCCGCAACGCCTATTCCCCGCACTCTCGCCATGAGCTACTTGGCCGATTTGGATGTCAGTATTATTGATGAGTTACCCCCTGGGCGTACCCCGGTACAGACCAAGCTCGTGCGTCTTGAGCGTAAGGCTGAAATTTATCAACTCCTTCAGCAAGCCGTTCAAGAGGGGCGTCAAGCCTACTGGGTCTGCCCCTTGGTCGAAGAGAGCGATGTGCTCGATCTGACACCAGCGACCATGGCCCGTGATGAACTCGCACACGCCCTGCCACAATGTCGAATTGGACTCGTGCACGGCCAAATGCCTGCTGAGGACAAAGAAAGCATAATGACGGCCTTTGCTCAAGGGGAACTCGATATTCTGGTGTCGACCACGGTCATTGAAGTGGGCGTCGATGTCCCAAACGCCACACTGATGGTGATCGAACATGCCGAGCGTTTCGGTCTGTCACAGTTGCACCAGCTTCGAGGTCGCGTCGGACGAGGCGCCGCCAAGAGCAGTTGTCTTTTGCTCTTTGGCGCTCAACTCTCCGACACAGGAAAAGAGCGACTCAAGATTATTCGCGAATCCACTGACGGCTTTGAGATTGCTCGTCGGGATTTACAGCTGCGAGGACCTGGGGAATTTTTGGGAGAACGTCAATCGGGTATGCCTATGTTGCGTTTTGCGGATCTTGATCGAGATAGTGCATTGCTTCAAGCCGCTACAACTATGGCGCAAACGTGGCTCGAACAGGACCGCGAAAGTGCCCTCGCTCACGCCCAACGATGGTTCCACCACTGTAATGATTTACTCACGGCTTAAGGTCTTTTGTCCTTAAACCAACTACCGTTTTCTTTCTACGCAAGGAAGAGTCATGACACTCACTGAACTTAAATATGTTATCGCCGTCGCCCGCGAACGCCATTTTGGTCGCGCAGCAGAAAGTTGCTTTGTGAGCCAACCGTCGTTGTCGGTGGCCATCAAAAAATTGGAAGACGAACTTGGCGTCCAAATCTTTGAACGCCGCACCTCCGATATTGCCCTCACGCCTATCGGTTCAGCCATCGTTGAACAGGCTCAACGTGTTATCGACGAAAGCCGAAAAATCTATGACGTCGCCATGCTGGGGCAGGACCCGTTAGCAGGCCCCATGCGCATTGGCGTCATTTACACAGTCGCGCCCTATCTTTTGCCTGGGCTCGTTCGTGAAATGAACCAAGTGTGCACCAAGATGCCCATTTACTTGCAGGAAAACTACACTGCTGAACTGATCAATCAGTTACGCAATGGACAGATTGACGTGGGCATTATGGCTGACACGATCCATGACACGGGCTTTTTCTGCCAAGCGCTCTATCAAGAAGACTTTGTCGTGGCCGTGCCAACGCATCACCCATGGGTAAACCGTAACTACGTGAGTACACATGAGTTGAGTGATCAGACCATGCTCTTGCTAGGCTCGGGGCACTGCTTCCGTGACCAGATTTTGGAAGTTTGCCCAGAATTGACCCGTCTCAATTCCATGGCAACAGGCACAAGTCCAAGCGAAAGTCACCGTATGGTTGAAGGCTCGAGCTTACAGACCATTTGCCATATGGTCTCGCAGGGCTTAGGGATCACCGTGTTGCCTTCCTCGGCTGTTCCTTTCTTGGCAAGCAACGAACACTGCCCGCTCAAAATCATTCCCTTCAAGGCCCCTGTGCCTCACCGCAAGGTCATGATGGTCTGGCGTAAGAGCTTCACCCGCCTTGAAGCGGTCAAAGCCTTGATTGATGCCGTGAAGAAAGTTCCTCTGAACGGGTGCTTCTTCCTCGACAGCCAAATCGAACCCCTCTAACCCATTGACGCTTTGTCTCTCGCTCCTAAGACGTCGCTCTTAGGAGCGTTTTTTCACTTCGCTCCACTATCTCGTTTCACTATTTGTAGCCACCTCAGCTGAAAAGAGCGTCTCAAGAAAAGAAAGTCGCTATCATTAGACTTAACAGAGAGAGAAGATTTCCCTACTCAGGCTCCACCTCTGTCCCCTCTTATTACGACAAAACGCCCGCTATGACCGATCCTCATCCTGACAATGACGACAATCGCCTCTCTCGACTCAGTTTTAACGATCGTATTGACCTCATTTTGCGTATTGCAATCACCATTGCTGTAGCGATTGGGTGCTATTTTGTGGTGAAACCCTTTTTGACGGCGATCATCATTGCTGCCATTTTGGCGGTGGTCACCTGGCCGATGTATCAGCGTGCTCGAAATAGCCTCGGTCAATCCACCACAGTACCTGCACTCATCATGGTGGGGTTTATCATCACCTGCCTGCTGTTGCCGATGAGCTTTTTCTTAGTGGCCCTCGCTCAACAAATCCCCAAAGCTGTTCGATTAATGCAGGGCTGGCTCCAATCAGGTTTTTCTTTACCTCAAGGCATCAACGACATTCCGGTTGTGGGTCCCTGGTTACACGATCAAATTTTGTTTGCGATTGACCCCACCACGCTCTCGCATACGCTACAAAAACTCGCAGAACCCGTCTCGAGCTGGTTACTCAACTTCGCTGTTAATGTGAGCTCTGGTCTCATTCAGCTCGCCATTGTCACGTTTATTGTGTTTTTCTTTTATCGTGATGGACCGTGGTTCGCGGAGCGTGTGCAAATTGTCTTAAAGCGCGTCAGTGGCGATTTGTCCGTGCAGTTTAACCACATTCTGATCAACACTACCCGCTCTGTGGTGTTTGGTTTGGTGGGTACCGCAATCGGTCAAGGTCTGGTCGCGGGCATTGGGTTCTGGATTGCAGGGGTGCCAGGCGTTCTCACCTTGAGCACCGTGGTCTGTGTGCTCTCCATTGTGCCCGTGGGACCACCACTGGTGTGGGGGCCCGCTGCCGTTTGGCTTTATTTGCAAGGCGAAACGGGAATGTGCATCTTCCTGCTTTTATGGGGAAGCCTAGCTGTGTCGAGTGTCGATAACTTCCTCAAACCCTTACTTATTGCCAGAGGCACCTCCATGCCGCTGAGTTTGATCTTTTTAGGGGTGTTTGGTGGTGTGATTGCTTTTGGATTTTTAGGTCTCATCCTAGGCCCTATCCTCTTAGCGGTGGGTCTTGCCATGCTCCAAGCTTGGCTACAAAAACCCGGAAATATTGCCTCTTCCACCAAAAAGACTAGTCATTAGGGAAATTCCCTAGAGTATTCTATAGAGAGAAATTGAGATGACTTTTCATTAAGCAAAGTCCCTGATTTCTCTCTATTTTTATTCCCCTCTCCTCCTTTCACCTACCGTATTTCATTCCCGATCTTGCCCTTCCTAGACCAAAATTGCCATGACATATTTTGCAAAAGTTTGGCATACTTCTTAAGATTTAAATCGATTCGCTTTTCTCACGAATCCTTAACAATAAATTCTAGGACTCACGTCCTAGCATGATTACCACCCAAAAGGGCACGCCCCGAAAAGGGATACGTGAAAACGACAAACACGGAGTTCATATGTCAATCCTAGCTTGGGTTGCCGTTGCTGTCATTTTATTGACGGTCTGGGCGCTCGTTAAACGATTAGAAACTCGCTTAGTTCTTATTACAGCCGGTCTTGTGCTGTGTTGCTTGAGCCTTAATCCCCTGCAAGGGTTGAATGCTTTTGCCACTTCCATGACGAAGTCGAGTTTGGTGATGACCATTTGTAGTTCGATGGGTTTTGCTTTTGCTGCGAGCTTCACCCAGTGCGACCGTTCACTCGTGCACTACTTAGCCTCCCCGATCCGTGGCTTGGGCATCTTCTTGATTCCTATCTGCACGGCCATTACGTTCTTCATTAACATCGCGATTCCGTCGGCTGCCGGGTGTGCCGCTGCTGTCGGTTCGACCCTCATCCCTGTGATGCTCCGTGCGGGTATTAAGCCTGCGGCCGCTGCTGCTGCCGTGTTGGGCGGTACGATTGGTTCCTACCTCTCGCCGGGTACGTCTCACAACCCAATGGTCGCTGGCATGGCCAAGATGGAAGTCATTGACTTTATTAGCTACCACACCCCCTACTCCTTAATGTGCGGCGCCATCGTGATCGTGGGTCTGTTGATCGTCTGCTTTGTCTTGGGCGACCACAAGGGCGACAAGAACGCTCAGGTCGACGAATCCAAGTTGCAACGTCAAGACGACTTCACGCCTAGCGTTCTCCGTGCCATCGTGCCGTTAATTCCGATCACCATCTTGGTCGTGGGCAACCTCTGGGTTCCGGCCATTAAGATGGGTGTGGCTCAGGCCATGATTATTGGTGCAATCTGCGCTCTCTTGGCTGCTCGCGTCAGTCCCGAAAAACTCACCAAAGAGTTCTTCGCTGGTATGGGTAAAGGTTACGCTGATGTGATGGGTATCATCATTGCTGCCGGTGTCTTTGCCGCGGGTTTGAAGTCCGCCGGTTTGATTGACGCGGCGGTGGACGCGCTGAAGAACTCCAACGAATACGCTCGCTGGGGCGGTGCACTCGGTCCGTGGATCATGGGTGTGATCACCGGTTCTGGCGACGCTGCAACGCTTGCCTTCAACGAAGCTGTGACGCCGCATGCGCCTGAATTTGGTATGACCATTGAAGGTTTGGGTGGCTTGGCCTTCTTAACGGGTGCTTTGGGTCGTACGATGTCCCCGCTCGCTGGTGTGACCATTCTCGTTTCGGGTATCGCCATGGTGAGCCCGATCGAAGTGATCAAGCGCACAATCGTTCCTTGCACGGTCGCCGTCATCGCTTGCGCACTGTTGATGGTCTAGTCTTCGACTAAAAAACTCACTCCATAAAGAAAACCGCGTTGTTCAATTGGGCAACGCGGTTTTTGCTTTGTTTAGCGATCATGCCAGAGCAACGTCTGACTGATGACTAGATTTTCATAATCTCTTCGCGATAATACTTGAGCTCATCAATGCTATCTTGAATATCGCTCAACGCTTGGTGTTTGGTGGACTTTTCAATCGTGCGCATTTTCTCCGGTGCCCAACGACGCGTGAGCTCTTTGAGCGTGGAGACATCCAAGTAGCGATAGTGGAAATACTTTTCCATGTTGGGTAACCAACGGGCCATAAAGCGACGATCCTGCCCAATGGTGTTACCACACATGGGGCTTTTGCCTTCAGGGACATAGCGACGGAAGGTTTCTAAAAAGATTTGTTCACACTCGGCTTCGCTCACCGTGCTCTGACGAACACGCTCAACGAGGCCTGAGCGGGTGTGGGTTTCAGTGTTCCAGCTGTCCATCGCATTAAGGACGTCGTCACTTTGATGCACAGCCACCACGGGGCCTTCATGAAGAATATTCAAGTTTTTATCGGTAATGATCGCAGCGACCTCAATCACGCGGTTCACTTCGGGTTGCAACCCGGTCATTTCCATATCAATCCAAATCAGATTTTCGTCGCTATAGCGCGGATCACGATCATCTTGAGTCATAGTGTTTTCTCTTAGTGACTTAACTAAAGGCTTATTCGCTGCCCACATTAGGCAAGCCATGAGTTTAACACTTTATCTTTTTACTCATGGCCAATCGACCTAGGCCCATCCGCATTCTAGCGAAATCCCGTTTAGCTCATTACAATGGTTGGATCGTTTGCTCTAAAAAGAGCGCACCTTTATTTTTCATTCTTCCTTTGCGCTTTCACCAACGTTGTCATGCGAGAAAAAAAGCCCTCGACATCCGCCTCTTCCCTTTCCTCAGGCCTCGTGATCGCCGGGCATGGTCGACATTACAAAGTGCTCACAGCCAATGGCGAAAAACTTGAAGCACATCGTCGTGGTAAAAAAGGGGACGTTTGCGTGGGCGACACGGTCACATTTACCCCGCCTGTCTCGGGGGTGGTCGCCATCGAAGACATTGCACCACGTCGCAACATTCTGTACCGCTCGGACGAGTGGCGTATCAAAACGCTTGCCGCCAACATTGACTGCGTTGCCATTGTCTTTGCTAGCAAACCTCGTTTTAATCCGTGGTTTATCTGGAAAGCCCTCTTGGCCGCCCATCAAGCCGAGATTCCAGCCTTGGTGATTCGAAATAAAAAAGCCTTGCCCGACGAGGACAACTTGGCCGCTAACGCCATTGAACTTCTCAAGAAAATTGGGCAACCCACACTGGAAGTCTCTGCCGTGGAAGAGCCAGAGAAAACTCGCACGGCTTTACTTGAACAACTTGAACATAAAGTCACGCTCTTGGTGGGGCAATCCGGTATGGGCAAGTCAACCCTATTGAATCTCCTCATTCCTGAAGCTAAAGCAGCGACCCAAGAGTATTCCCAGGCACTCAACTTAGGCAAACAAACCACCACAGCGGCGCAGTACTACGATGGTGCGCTGGGAGGGTGGTCTGGCGCCATCATTGACTCGCCGGGATTTCAAGAGTTTGGACTCGCGCACTTGAGTCTTAACGATATTCTGCGAGCCATGCCCGACATTGCACAGTACGTGGACGGGTGTCGCTTTTTCAATTGCCGACACCTTCATGAACCCAACTGTAATGTAAAAAAAGCGGTTGAAGAGGGGCTCATTGATCCCGCACGATACGAGTTTTACTGTGCCGTCGCTGAACTCGCGGACGCCACTAAGGTTTAGTTCACGATCGAGCCCTATAATCACAACATTAGGCTTGCGTAGAAAAGGTACTTAGGCACTCTTCTACGACCCAAAAGCTGGAGACAGAGACAATGGAATCCACAAAACGCGTCATTTCAATAGCGGATGCCTCTCGGGTGGGGAGTTTACCCATTCCCCAGACCGGGTCGATTGAGCGTCGTGAAGGACACTGGCAGGATCGTCGTCAGCGCCCGTTGAGAGACCTTCGCATTTCTGTCACGGATCACTGCAACTTCCGCTGTCGCTACTGCATGCCTAAAGAAAAGTTTGATAAGCAGCACACTTTCCTGGGGCATACCGAACTGCTTACCTTTGAAGAAATTGAACGCATTGCCTCGCTGGCCGTCAAAAACGGGGTGGAAAAACTTCGTCTCACGGGTGGTGAACCCCTTTTGAGAAAAGGCATTGAAAATCTCGTTGCCTCGCTTAGTCAACTGCGGCAACCCAACGGTCGTCCTATTGATATTGCGATGACCACCAACGCCTCCATTTTGAAGAAGAAAGCGCCTGCCTTATGGGAGGCGGGCTTACGTCGCCTCACCGTTTCGCTTGACGCCATTGATGAAAACATTTTCCAAGGTTTTAACGACGTGGGCTTCCCGGCAGCGAAAGTGCTCGAAGGTATCGACACCGCCCTTCACTTGGGCTTTCTCGTTAAAGTCAACACGGTGGTCAAGCGTGGCGTTAACGAGGCGGAAGTACTTCGCATTTGCGAGCGGTTCCGCCACACTGGTGTCATTCCTCGCTTTATTGAGTACATGGACGTCGGTACCGCCAACGGTTGGCGCATGACCGATGTGGTGCCCAGCGCCGAGATTGTCAAACTCATTAATGAACGTTGGCCTATCGAGCCCATCGGCGCCAATTACCTCGGAGAGACCGCCTCACGTTGGCGCTATCTTGACGGCGCGGGAGAAATCGGTTGCATCTCATCGGTCACTCAGGCCTTCTGCCACGACTGCTCACGCGCGCGATTGAGTATGGATGGACGGCTCTTTTTGTGCCTATTCGCGACACAAGGCTTTGACTTGCGCACGATGTTGCGCGGTGGCGCCACGGACGACGAAATTGAAGAAGCCCTGGGACGCATCTGGAGCGCTCGAGAAGATCACTACTCCGAGCTTCGTAGCTTAGGCCTTTCACCCGATCGCCCCAAGGTCGAAATGAACTTTATTGGCGGTTAACATCCCTATCCCGAAAGAGGTAGAAGCTTCGTGCTTTTTCCTATTTTTCTAGCATTTCCTTGTCCTAGCACAGGGCTTGGGCGGACCTTTACCGTTTTGCAGTCCGCCTAAGTATTAGCCACTACAGAGCCAGCAACGTAATTCATATACAATAAGACTGTTCCGGTGCTAGGCTAAGGGCGAAAAGGCAGCTTTAGACTTTTTTCTACTACTTAGCTTAGTGCATTTTTCCTTTCCCTCAAAAGGACTTCGGCTATGTCTGCTACTACAACTGAAACACCGAACACCAGCACACCCAAAAAGCCGGGTATCAGTGCCTATCTCTCTTTGATTTTCGCCATTATCTTTTTCTCTGGGATTTGCCAGAGCAAAGAGTGGTGGGGTGTCTTTGACTTTACAACCTTAAACGGCAGTTTCGGGACTTTGGTTGCCTCCGTTAGCGATAAGGCGGGTGACCTTGCTACCACCATGGCCAACTACCGTGGTAAAGGCGGCTCTGGGGCTATTGACGGCTTCATGTTTGCCTTGGGGCTCATTCCTGCTGTGATGTTTGCCTTGGCAATGGTCACGGTGTTTGAGTTCTACGGCGCCCTCGATGCTGCTCGTAACCTCCTTACCCCGATTCTGCGTCCTTTGATCGGCGTGCCGGGTTCTGCAACGCTAGCTTTGATCGCTTCCTTACAGTCGACCGACTCGGGCGCTGCTCTGACACGTCAGTTGCGCGACGCGGGTGACTTAAACGACGAAGAAACCTTAAAGTTTGCGGCCTTCCAGTTGAGTGCTGACGCGGCCATCACAAACTTCATGGGCTCTGGTGCCGTGCTCTTTACGCTCACGGCGGCTGACGGCTCTCAGGCTGTCCCGGTTTCGTTGGGCGTTTGCCTTGGCGTGATGCTCGTCGGTAAGCTCGTTTGCGCGAACCTCATGCGTGTTGCTCTGCTTTTCCGCCGTCGTAAAGCGGCTTAATCATCGGCAGAACTTTTCTTCGCTAACGATCGATAAGTAAGGGAATTATTATGTCTTCCACAAGCAATTCAAAACCGATGATTACGGACGTCTTCGTTAAAGGGGCTGTCCATGGTTGGCAGATCGCCACAAGTTCCACCATTCCGAACGTGTTGATGGCGTTCGTGATCATTAAGATCCTCAAACACTCTGGCCTTTTGGACATTATTGGCGACGTGTGTGGCCCGTTGATGGCCATCTTTGGTCTGCCTGGCATTGCTGCGACCATCCTGCTCGGCGCTTGGATGTCCATGGGTGGCGGTGTTGGCGTGGCCGTCGCACTCTTCTCCGCGGGTGCTGTGACGGGTACGGACTTGGCCATTGTGACACCGGCCATTTACCTCATGGGTTCTCAGGTACAGTACATGGGCCGTTGCTTAGGTGTGATTGGCATTAAGGGTAAGGACTTGCCCTTGATCATGTCGTTGCCGGTCATCACCGCGTTCTTGAGCCTTTATGTGATGCGTCTGCTCGTCTTAGCTAGCTAATCGGCTTCGCACTAAAGGTATACAATCAAGGCCTGCTTTGGTTTTTGCCCAAAGTGGGCCTTTTTTCTCTCAGTAAAACTGCCTAGAGATCAATCTGATGTCGGTTTTTATTCCCATCGAGCGCCGTCAGCCCGTATACTTTGTAGGCTAATTTTTACATTTTCTCACGGGAAGCCTGTCTCATCACCTTCCCTCCCCTGTGTTCACTTTTTCTCTTGATGTTTGTCCATGTTCACTAATCCTACAGCCATCACTTTCATTGCCTACATGATCCTCATGGTGGGGGTTGGGTTCTTTGCGTACTATTACACATGCAACTACTCGGACTACATCTTGGGCGGACGCAGTCTGGGTGGTCTGATTACGGCGCTCTCAGTGGGCGCCTCCGACATGAGCGGATGGTTATTGATGGGACTACCGGGCGCGGTCTTTGCCTCGGGTATTTCTTCGGCATGGATTGCGTTTGGATTAACGTTAGGGGCCTATATCAATTGGTGCTTGGTCGCGACACGTCTGCGTCTATATACTGAAAAAGCCCATAACGCATTAACGTTACCGGACTTCTTTTCGCACCGTTTTGCCGACAAACAAAATCTACTGCGTATCGTGGCTGCAACGGTGATTTTGATTTTCTTCACCATTTACTGCGCCTCCGGGGTTGTCGCCGGGGCACGACTTTTTGAAAACACCTTTGGCCTCCCTTACACCACCAGCCTTTATATCGGGGCCATCTGCACGATTTTCTATGTCTTTTTAGGGGGCTTTTTGGCCGTCTCGTGGACCGACGCCATTCAAGCCACACTGATGTGCATTGCGCTTATTGTGACTCCATTTGCCGTTATTCACGACTTAGGAGGCTTTTCCCAAGCAACAGCTCGTGTGGCCGCGATTGATCCCTCCATGCTGGATATCCTCAAGAACCAGACCTTCATTGGCATTGTCAGTTTGGCTGCTTGGGGGTTAGGTTACTTTGGGCAACCCCACATCCTTATTCGATTCATGGCAGCGCGTTCCATCAAAGTGATTCCTAACGCTCGTCGCGTCGGTACGCTCTGGATGATTTTCTGCCTCGCGGGCGCCATTGGCGTGGGCTTTTTTGGCGCAGCGTATTTTGCCGAACACCAAGACGTGGCGGGGCTCGTTAACGAAAACCACGAACGCGTTTTTATTGTGCTCTCTGGGCTCCTCTTTAATCCTTGGATCGCCGGCATTTTGATGTCAGCCATCTTGGCGGCCGTCATGTCCACGCTTTCAGCACAACTCTTGGTCTGCTCGTCCACGCTCACTGAAGACTTTTATCGCACCTTCTTGCGCCCCAAGGCCGCTCAAAAAGAATTGGTTTGGGTGGGCCGCTCCATGGTTCTTGCGATTTCCCTCGTTGCGGTGTGGTTGGCTCGTGACCCCAACAGTTTGGTGCTCTCGCTTGTCTCGTATGCTTGGGCCGGATTTGGTGCAGCCTTTGGCCCGCTCATTATTCTTTCCCTCTGGTGGCGTCGCATGACCCGAAACGGTGCCATAGCGGGCATGATTGTCGGGGCTGCCACGGTTTTGATTTGGCATCAGGGCGCTTGGTTTAATCTCTACGAAATCGTCCCGGGCTTCCTATTGGCCACGCTGGCTATTGTCGTCGTGAGCTTACTTGACAAAGCACCACCTGCCGCGGTGACCAAAGTTTTTGACGATGTTGACCACATCATCAAAAACGCCTAAGCTTTCTTCATCACGTCTGTGTTTCTTTTCACCTTTGGCATCGTGTGGGCATGCTTCACACGATGCCCAAAAGCGTTACCTTTCTTGCTACTTCTCTTATGACTACCACCTCTGAACGTACTGAACTGCTCTCCCTGTTGTCGCTTCTCAGTATGTACAGCTCCTTTAATGACCGTCGCGTGGTGCACAACCGTCTACGGACATTTTTGGCCAATCACTACTGCGATGATGCGTTTTTTCAGTTGCTTGACGACTGTATTGATGAACTAACGTCGCACCATCCCGAAATGCGTCTTCCACTTCAATTGGATCTCCAGACCTTGATTTTCGAAGTGAAGTATCAACATGAAACCGAGGAAAGCGTCACCGAACTGCTGAGCATCGGCCTCATCATGACCTCGCTCGTGAACAAAGATCGCCCCGAGTCGTCACTGTCGCGTGCCCAAATTAACGCTATCGCTACAGCGCTCAAAGAGCACTACATTAATCCTAATGCCCATATTGTGCTCGCCAATCAACTCGTCTCGACCACCTCACCCGCGATCGTGAACTTCAACGACGCCCAAGCCATTGTTCGAGAAATGGCGAAACTGCGTGGAGTCGTTTACAGCGATCCCAAATCGCATTTAGCGCTCCAAGATGCGGCCTCTGACGTGCTCTACCAAATGGAGCGGTTACGCTCCTACGGGCTCTTCTTGCGTCATCTGCTTTTTGCGGTCAAGGTTCCCAAGGGCGAGACGATTTTTCATCGCGTCCCTGAGTTTTCCATGGAATTTGCGGACATCAACCAAGGCGAAAACCCCGTGGAACGTTATCACCAGGCCCGACTCATTAATGACGCTTGGAATCAACGCATCGGCACCATCTTGGCGCCCAATGCCAAGGGGACACAATTAACGGTTCTTGAACCGATGATGCCAGTGAGCATGGATCAAGCGCTCACGATCACCTCGCTCAAGCCTCGCTTAAACCTTTTCGTTCAAAACACCGTTTACCAACTCAACACGCAACCCGAAGAGCTTGTCGCTAGCATAGCGGTCTTCACGTCAGACAATGAAGAAGTGGACTACCCAGATGAAATCCGCGTGGGTTTATCCTTAAAGAGCGATCTGTCTACACTCATCGCGGGCGATGTCATCTCCATCTCGGTGGTGGAAAATACATCGGTTTATGTCTATCTCATCGATGACCTGTTACGTCAATTTGGACTCGACAAGACGGTGATTCACCCCAATCCTCATCCGATTGACAACGACGAAAAAGACACCCTCTTTCTCAATGCCTCGGGTGAACTGCGTGAGATCAAATCAGCATCGACAACACTCTTGGCGCAACCACAGGGGCTGGTGCTCAACTGACGCACTTTGCTTTTTTGAGTACACAGAAAAAAAGCGCTGATGCCATTGGTCTAAGACCAACAACACCAGCGCAACACTTCGTCTTAGGATAACCCTGTCACGTCAGCGTTTAAGCTGTCGCAGCTTGGCGCACTTGGAAATCAAATTTTCCGTTGCTCGCGCTCACGTCGATCACATCGCCAGGCGCAGCCTTGCCTTCGAGCAGCAAGCGAGCCAAGGCATTTTCAATATGCTCTTGAATAGCACGCTTGAGAGGACGAGCACCGTAGTGAATATCAAAGCCCACTTTGGCCAATTCGTCCAGAGCCGACTCACTCACCACCAACTCGATCCCTTGTTCAAGCACACGATCTTCGAGCGACTTCAACTGGATCTTGGCAATGTTGCGAATCGCATCGTTACCCAGAGCGTTAAAGACCACGATTTCATCAATACGGTTCACAAACTCCGGACGGAAGTGTTCACGCACTTCTTCCATCACCGCCTGTTTAACCTCATCATGGGGGCGACCAATCATTTCCTGAATTTCGCTCGCACCCAAGTTGGATGTCATCACGATCACGGTGTTCTTGAAATCCACCGTACGCCCTTGACCGTCGGTCATACGACCGTCATCGAGCACCTGAAGCAAGACGTTAAAGACGTCCGGATGAGCTTTTTCCACTTCATCAAACAAGATGACGGAGTATGGTTTACGGCGCACCGCTTCGGTCAAATAACCACCTTCTTCATAGCCAACGTATCCCGGAGGCGCTCATTCAATGACTTGGAGTCATCTTCCAAGGTG
>OGXZ01001037.1_pt1 | contig 16204 bp, 16 predicted proteins | sample 1576431 | NCBI WGS metagenome assembly OGXZ01 (sample SAMEA3541590, study PRJEB24748) | human gut metagenome | biome: human gut; feature: human-associated habitat; material: faeces | place: China | collected 2012
GTTATCACCCAGTCCTTCAAAACCGGAACCATTATTGGCGGCACACCAAATTTCCAGTAGGCTCGTCAGCCAACAAACAAAGCGGCCGCGTCACCAAAGCCCGTGCAATGGCAACGCGTTGACGCTCGCCACCCGAGAGTTGACTCGGCAAATGCGTCAACCGATGTTCAAGTCCCACCGCCTCGAGCAACCGTTGAGCCTTGGCACTAGCCTCGGCTCTATCCTCATGTCGAATCCACAGTGGCATGGCCACGTTGTCAAGCGCTGAGAACTCGGGCAACAAATGGTGAAACTGGTAAACAAAGCCCAATGAGCGGTTACGCAACTGCGCTTTGGCGTTGCTCGATAACGCACTCAGCGCTTGTCCGGCGATCCACACTTCACCACTATCAAAGTCGTCCAATCCCCCCAGTAGGTGCAAAAGGGTTGATTTTCCAGAACCCGAAGAGCCTAAAATAGCAACCACTTCTCCTGCTTTGACGGTTAACGAAACGTCCTCCAACACACGGACGTCATGCATTCCGTCGCGATAGTGTTTACTGAGATGTTCGGCGACCAAAACATTATTCATAGCGTAAAGCCTCCGCGGGATTGGTTCGAGCTGCCCGCCAACTCGGGTACAGCGTCGCGATCAAACTCAATAACAACGAAACAATAGCGATCGGCACAATGTCGCTTAATCGCGGATCGCTTGGCATCGACGAAATAAAGTAGACCTCTTTTGGTAAAAAGGCGATCCCAAAGAGCTGTTCAATCGCATGCACAATGGCACCCACATTTTCGGCGATGAGCCAGCCAGCCGTCACGCCGACCGTCACGCCCACCAAACCCACAATACTGCCTTGAATAATAAAAATACGCATAATAGCGCCCTCAGAGGCACCTAGCGTTCGCAAAATCGCGATATCGGCTTGTTTTTCTTTTACCGTCATCACCAGCGTCGAGACTAAGCCAAAAGCCCCCACGAGGACGATCAAAAATAAAATGATGCCCATCATTCGTTTTTCAACTTGGACAGCCGCAAACCAAGTACGGTTTTGTTCAGACCAGTCCGAAGCAAACAATCCTTGGGGCATCTGTGCATTGAGCGCTCTGGCAACGGCCGGTGCCTCATCCATGTTGGCCAATTTCAATCGTAAGCCCTGCGGTCCGCCCGTTCGAAAAAGCGCTTGCGCATCTTTGATATGAATAAGCGCCATGGAACTGTCGTACTCATAGTGACCGGATTTCATCAGCCCCACGACGCTAAATTGACGCATGCGAGGCACCACACCAGCGGGCGTGACATTGCCCTCGGGGACCATCATGGCCACCTTGTCCCCTACCGTCACGCCAAGCATATAGGCCAAGTCTTTGCCCAAAACGATTCGAAATTCACCTGGCTCCAGCACTGCTAAATTAGGAATCCCCAAAAGGTGCTCGTGGATCTCGCTCACCGAGGGCTCCGCTTGGGGATCAATCCCCTTGACCATAGCCCCTCGAACGGAGGGTCCCGCCGTCAACAAGCCTTGCCCCTGCACGAAAGGTGCGACACCACGGACTTCAGGATTTTTCTTCAAAATGGCCTCAATCTGCTGCCAATCGGGATGAACACCTTTGTAGGCTCGGATTTCAACATGAGGCACCACACTTAACATGCGATCTCGAACTTCTTTCTGAAAGCCGTTCATCACCGAAAGAACGATGATGAGTGCTGCCACCCCCAACGCAATCGATGCGACCGACATCGCAGAAATAAAGGACATAAATCGGTCTTTCCGGCGTCCTCGTCGACCCGCTCGAGTGTAAGTAAGACCTATCGTCCATTCAAAAGGCGTTTTCACAGCACGCTCCTTCGCGCGAAAAATATGATGTCTGACATTCTACCTGTTGATCTTACAGGTACAATTAAAAACTATGTCAAAAGCTTTCATTCTTATTGCGGGCGCTCGCCTTCCTCAAGACGTTTGGTCAACCTTGCGACCAACGTTGAGTGACCAACACCTTCAGGCCCTCTCCACATTAGTGGCCCCTGCCAAAGATCAAGCACTACAGGACCTCGGTCCCGTGTCACACCAACGTGCCACCCATCGTGTGTGGCTCTGGCGTGTGCTCACGCAACGCACGGGTGCCCCTCATGAGGCCCCATGGTTGTGGCTCAGTCTTGGAGGGCGTCAACTCTCGCAGGAAATGTGGGTGCTCTCGCTATTGCCCTTGAACGATAACAAAGAGGTTGAGTCCCTCGCGCCATCTTTAGATGATGGACGTTTTTTTGAAATCAGCTCCCATATCGACCCCCTCCTTCGTGCCGCGGGTTGGCAGTTGCAACTCTGGGATAACAACTGGTTTCTCACGCGGCGTAACGATTTTGATGCAGTATCAACCCCAGCGTCAGCCCTCGTTGGGAAACGCCCATCTCGAGAAGACCTGTTTGGTCGTCAAGCTGATGAGCTTTGGGGTTTGCTTGAGGCACTCAATGGTGCGCTGCCCCCGGAGATATCATCGTCGTACACTTTTTGGATTTGGGGTGGTGGTAAAGAAGAACTCTTTTTCCCGCCAACCAAAGTGCGCGCCTTGGCCGCTAACGATCCTATTTCCTTAGGCTGGGCCAATGCAAGTGGCATTTTGACGCAATATCTCACCTCTACCGAAAAGGGGTGGCCACTTGATCCCCCGCCTGGCGACGTGATTGCGCTTATCGACACACTTTATGAACCTTGGTTGCGTCACGACTGGACGACCTGGTTGAGTCGACTGCCTCAGGTGGCCGAGCAAGTAGCCGCGTTTCGCCAACAAGCCCAGATGCGTGAGGATACCGATATTCTCACGGTGTGCTTTGGCGCGGGAAATACGGCCTCAAGGCTAGAAAAATCGACCGATCACTTTTTCTCCCGTTTTTGGCCACGCGACAAAGTCGACCCCGTCGAGTGGTTAACGGATATGAGCCATGACTAAAATTCTGACACGTACGTTTGATCCCACTGTCGCTCATCATCTCATGACAGAGGGGTTTTCTCGCCCTATCGCCCAAGCGCTTGCTGCCCGAGGTATTGAAGACGCTAGTGAACTCTCTGTCAACTGGCAAGGGCTGATTCCGCCCGAAGTATTAGACGGCACCACGGAAGCCGCCGAACGTCTTATTCTCGCTCGCGAGCGCTCTGAACTCGTCACTGTGGTAGCCGACTACGACTGCGACGGAGCGACCGCTTGTAGCGTTGCCGTCAAAGGACTCAGCGCCATGGGTATACGCGCCAATTACTTCGTACCCGATCGCGTTGTTCACGGCTATGGGCTATCGACGGCGGTGGTCGATCTGCTCGCTCAACGTCAACCCAAGCCCGATTTATTGCTCACCGTCGATAATGGCATTTCATCGGTAGCCGCGATCGAACACGCAAAAAGCCTTGGCATGGACGTGATCGTGACGGATCACCATTTGCCTGGGGCCGTGGAACCCCAAGCGTGCTGTATCGTGAACCCCAACAAAAAGGGCTGCACCTTTCCCAGTAAAAACTTAGCCGGCGTCGGCGTGATCTATTACGTCTTGTTGCGTCTTCGCACGCTGTTGCGTGAACGCGGCGTTTACACCACGGCCACACAACCCCGACTCGACCAATTTGTCGATTTGGTTGCGCTAGGTACAGTCGCCGACGTGGTCAAACTCGACAAAAACAATCGCATTTTGGTTGCCCAAGGCCTTAAACGTATTCGCTTGGGTGGTGCACAACCTGGAGTGAGTGCCCTCTATCGCATTGCAGGAAAGGACCCTCTTTGTGCAAACGTTCGTGATTTTGGCTTCGCACTCGGCCCTCGAATCAACGCAGCGGGGCGCCTTTCCTCTATGGAAAGTGGCATCGAATGCCTCTTAGCAACCGATCAAAACACCGCGTTAACGTTTGCTCAAGAGCTCAACAGCATCAATAGCGAACGGCGTGAGCTCGAAACGGAAATGCAACAAACCGCGGAAGAAGCCATTGCGGCGATGGACCTGCAAAAGTGTGCGACGCTCTCGCTTTATGACGATTGCTTTAACGAAGGCATCGTTGGCTTGGTGGCTTCTCGTATCAAAGAACGTATTCATCGCCCTGTTTTTGCTTTTGCGCCCTCTGAAAACGGTCTTCTCAAAGGGTCGGGTCGCAGTATTCCAGGCGTACATTTGCGCGACATGCTCGATTTGGTCAGCCGAGAATTGGGCGACAAGATGCCTCGCTTTGGAGGGCACGCCGCAGCTGCAGGTCTGACACTCCAAAAAGAAGCCTTGCCAGACTTTAAGCGTCTGTTTGAAGAAACGGTCAGGCGTAACATCGATGCCACGTTGCTCGAGCGACAAGTTCAAACCGATGGTGCACTCGCTCCCGACGAAATCAACTTCTCTCTCATTGAAGCCATTGACAGTCAAATCTGGGGACAGGGTTTTGAAGCGCCATTGTTTGCCAATCAATTTCGAGTTCGCCGACAAACGCTACTCAAAGGCGCTCACTTAAAGCTCTGGCTCGAGCTCGGTGGAGAAATGTTTGATGCCATATTCTTTCGGCACTCAAGCCTTCTGCCCGAGACCGTCACCTTGGCGTACCGCCCCAGTCTCAACGAGTATATGGGACAGCGAAAAGTGCAGCTCATCATTGAAGCGGCAGAGGACGCTCATAATTAAGGGTTCACAGACGCCAAAAAGTACCCCGTTTAAACCGTTTAACCTCGGTATTCTCCTATAATAGTTGGTTTGATCACAGGCGCTCCCCGGTCTTTTGACTTTGCCTAGGTAGCGCCTTATTTATTTGAGAACATCATGGAAGTCGAACGTATCAATCAAATTCAAAACCTCATCGAGGACTTGACACATCGTCTTGTCGAACTTCGGGGGTATCTTTGACGTCGATCGCAAAGCGCGCCGTTTAGAAGAAGTCAATATCGAAATTGAGAACCCTAACCTTTGGAATGACCCTAAACACGCCCAGGAGGTGAGCAAGGAAAAGAAATTGCTCGATGGTATTGTGGGCAGTTTTAAGCGGTTAACCAACGGCATTAACGACGCTGCCGAGCTCTTTGAGCTCTCTATGGCAGAAGAAGATTGGGATACGGTTGAAGCGGTCGGAGAGGACGTTGACCATATTGCAAAAGAAGTCGAGAATCTCGAATTTAAGCGTATGTTCAACCAACCCATGGACCCTTCCAATTGCTACTTGGAAATCCAAGCGGGTGCTGGCGGTACCGAAGCGCAAGATTGGGCCAGTATGCTCGAGCGTATGTACATGCGCTATGCAGAACGTAAAGGCTTCAAAGTCACCCTGGAAGAAGAAAGCGAAGGGGACGTTGCGGGTATCAAATCGGCCACGCTCTACATCGAAGGTGAGTATGCCTATGGGACGTTGAGAACAGAAACCGGTATTCACCGCCTCGTTCGTAAGAGTCCTTTCGACTCAAACGCTCGTCGTCACACCTCGTTCGCGTCGGTGTATGTTTACCCCGAAGTGGACGATTCGATTGAAATTGAGATCAACCCTGCAGATTTGAAAATTGACGTTTTCCGTGCCTCAGGTGCCGGTGGACAGCATATTCAGAAAACGGAATCCGCTGTACGTATCCACCACGTTCCTACGGGCATCATCACGATCTGTCAGGATGACCGTTCGCAACACAGAAACCGCGAAAAAGCCATGCAACAGCTCAAGGCCAAACTTTATGAGTTTGAAATGCGCAAACGCATGGAAGAGCAAACGAAACTCGAAGAGAGCAAATCAGACATTGGCTGGGGACACCAGATTCGCAGCTATGTCTTAGACCAGTCCCGAGTGAAAGATCTTCGCACGAATGTGGAGACGGGAAACACGGGGGCTGTTCTCGATGGCGATTTAGATCAATTCATCGAAGCCTCACTCAAGCTCAATGTGGGGGGAAGTCCCTCTTAGTTTTTACCGAAGAATCACTTTCTCTCTGCGTGTAGCGTCTAACAAAATGGATACCACACAGAGAGAGACGATAGGAATAGCTACTATGTCTGAACAAAACGCTAACACGGCCACAAAAGCCGCAGAAGAAGAAAACCATATCATCGCTGAACGACGTGCGAAATTAGCTCAACTGCGCGCCTCGGGTGTGGCTTACCCCAACGACTTTGTCCGCACCCATCTCTTTGGTGACCTCCGTGCCCAATACGGGGAGATGAGCGCCGAAGAACTCGAACAACTTCAACCACAAGTCGCTTGCTCTGGGCGTATGATGCTCAAGCGCGTGATGGGCAAGGCCAGTTTTGCCACCGTGCGTGATTTCACGGGCGAAATGCAATACTTCGTCTCCAAAGCGGAATTGGGTGAAGAGGCCTACAAGCAATTTAAAACGTATGACCTCGGTGATATCGTTGCTGTGAAAGGAACGCTTTTCAAAACGCACAGCGGTGAGCTCTCCATTCGCGCTCACGAATTGCGTCTCATGACCAAAAACATCCGTCCGCTTCCCGATAAATTCAAGGGGCTGTTGGATACGGAAATGGTTTACCGTCAGCGCTATGTCGACCTCATCATGAATGAAGAGAGCCGCAACCGTTTCCTTGTGCGCTCGAAAGCCATCGCTGAAATCCGCAATTTCATGTTAAGCCATCGCTTCCTGGAAGTGGAAACCCCCATGTTGCACCCCATTCCCGGTGGTGCGAATGCCAAGCCGTTTATCACGCATCACAACGCGCTCGACATTGACATGTACTTGCGTATTGCGCCTGAACTGTATCTGAAGCGTTTGGTGGTGGGTGGTTTTGAACGTGTGTTTGAAATCAATCGCAACTTCCGTAACGAAGGTGTCTCGGTTCGTCACAACCCCGAGTTCACCATGATGGAGTTCTACGCCACGTATTGGACGTACCGCGATCAGATGGACTTTACCGAATCGCTCCTACGTACCGTAGCGGAAAAAACGATTGGTAAGACGTTGTTGGACTACCAAGGCCATCAAATTGACTTGGGCAAACCCTTTGACCGCTTAACCCCAATTGAAGCCATCAAGAAGTATGCGCCGGGTTATACCGACGAACAGCTCAACGATGAAGCATTCTTACGTCAAGAGCTCGCTCGTCTTGGTGCACCACAGCCCGAGTACACCCACTTGGGCGCTTTGCAGATGGCTCTCTTTGAAGAAACGTCGGAAGCCAAGCTCATTCAGCCAACCTTCATTATCGACTACCCAACGGAGATTTCTCCCTTGGCCCGTGCCTCTGACAGCAACCACGACATCACCGAACGCTTCGAACTCTTTATCGGTGGTCGTGAATTAGGTAACGGCTTCTCCGAGTTGAACGATCCGGATGATCAAGCCGCTCGCTTCCAGGCTCAAGCCGACGCGAAGAGTCACGGCGACGATGAAGCCATGTACTACGACGCCGACTATATCCGTGCGCTCGAGTATGGTCTCCCACCAACCGCTGGGTGCGGTGTGGGGATCGACCGCTTCATCATGTTGCTCACCGATGCACCAAGTATCCGTGACGTGTTGCTCTTCCCGCATATGCGTCCTGAAGCCAACCTTGGCTAAGAAAAGCGTGTTTGACGTCTTCAACACCCTCTCTGCTCGCCACACCTTAGAGCGTGTGCGAGCAGAGCTCTGTGCACCTAGCCCCGAACCTTGCGGGGCTCTTTTGCATGGAGACTTTCACATTGGCACACTATTGCATAGCCAGTTACAGCGCTTAGCGGTCGTGCTTGACAAAGCACACCTACCCTGTGATTGGACCGATGAAGGATTGCATCTTAAGGGACCCTGGCAAGCTCTCATCAACGCACTATGCCCAAGGGCTGAAGAAGACCCTGAACTCATTGCTGTCGAACAAACCCCCTTTTGCTTGCCACGTTCATTGTGCCGAACGTTAGGCGTTCATACTCGTGTCGTTCGCCTCGTCATCGCGGACCAAGAACACCTCGTCTGCGCTCAGCGCGCGCTCACTCGCCATATCAATCCTGGACTCCTTGACAATCCCGTTGCCGGCATGGTTAAAGCTCACGAAAGCCTCACTGAGGCTCTTGAGCGTGAAGCTCTTGAAGAAGCCAGTCTAGCACTGCTAGCTGACTCCCCCTTGTTGCAGTTTGAGACGGCTCGAGCTTTAGATGACGGGTTCTTGCGAGAAACCACGTATGTGTGGTGGCGCACTCTCTCTCAAATCTCGCCCGTGACTTTAGTCGCCAACGATGGCGAGGTTGCCTGCTTTCAAGCGTTAACCCCTCAACAGTATCTCAACGCCATCGCTTGCAAGCGTATCGTCCCTGAAGCAGCCATGGCCACGCTGCTCGCAACGCAACACACCATATAGGAAAACCTCCCGGCTTTTGGACCAGGAGGTTAGTCATGATGGGCGTTAATCTCGCTCATTGAGCCAAACGGTCAATATCGCTTCGAGAATTTTTTCGTTAGATCCTTCGGGATCATCATCAAAATCCTCGAGCTCACAGATCATTTGGTGCAACTTCACAAAGCTGAGTGTGACGGGATCAATATCGGGATACGTATCGAAGAGCGTCTCACCAATGCGTTGCGTATCGGTCCATTTGAGTCCCATAACTATTCTTCCTTGGCGTGATTACGCGAATATTTCGGAATTTCCACCGTAATATCCGACTCGCCCATCTTTGTTTGGCAAGACAAGCGCGAGAGCACCCCACTGCCCCAAGCCGCATCCAAGTGATCCAACTCATCGTCGTCGGGTTCATTAAGGGAGTCAAACCCTTCACGAATAATCACGTGACACGTCGAGCAAGCGCAGGAAAATTCACAAGCATGTTCGATCTTGACACCATGGTCAAGCAACGCCTTGGCCAACATGGAACCGGGGGCTAATTCAAATTCGGCCCCGTTTGGACAAGCGGTTTCATGAGGCAATACAGTCACTTTTGGCATAGTACATATCCTTCCTAAGAATTATGGGGTTCTTGTTGAGGTTCTTCATCAAACGCCGCATCATCCACATTCATCCCCGAGAGGGCTTGACGGATGGAACGATCCATACGTTGTGCGGCAAAATTTTCGGTTCCCTTTGAGAGCGCATCGATGGCTGCTTTGATGGCGTCAACGTCAGAGGAATCCACCAGAGGTACCAGCGCGTCAATCAATGCGTCAATATGAGCGCGTTCTTTTTCATCCAACAAGTCACCGTCCGCTGCGAGCGCTGAATGAGTCGACTCTAAAAGACGACGTGCTTCGACTTGTTGTTCACGTAATTCACGCGTGTGCATATCCTCTTCCGCCCGACCGTTACCGTCTTTGAGCATGCGAATAATATCCTCGTCGCTCAAACCGTAACTCGGCTTTACTTGAATGGAGGCTTCCACACCGGTCGTCATCTCGCGTGCCGTAACGCTCAAAAGGCCATCCGCGTCGACTTGGAACGTCACACGAATGCGGGCTGCGCCAGCTGCCATCGGGGGTATGCCACGCAACTCAAAGCGAGCCAAAGAGCGGCAGGCGTCCACCACTTCACGTTCACCCTGAAGAACGTGAATCGCCATCGCGGTTTGGCCATCGCGGAACGTGGTAAAGTCCTGAGCGCGGGCAATAGGAATCGCGGAATTTCTTGGAATCACCTTTTCCACGAGCCCGCCCATGGTCTCGAGCCCCAAAGACAAAGGTGTCACATCGAGCAGTAACCAATCATCGTCGGCATTGCTGTTGCCCACCAATTTATTGGCCTGCATCGCCGCACCAATCGCAACCACGCGATCTGGGTCAATATTGGAGAGTGGTTCACGGCCAAATAACGTTTGCACCGCCTCACGAATGCATGGCATGCGTGTGGCGCCTCCCACCAAGACCACACCTTTGACGTCGCTCACCGCAACACCCGCATCGGAGAGCACTTGCGCAACGGCATCGAGTGTTTCTTGTGTGAGCGACTGGGTACGCGTGTTAAAGCCGTCACGAGTCAATGTCACTTGGCGAACATCACCCGCATAGTGCCAGGTCAACACGGTTTGCGATTGATCGGTCAACGCTTCTTTAGCCCCACGCGCTGCTTGCAAGAGCTCACGACGCTCTGTTACGGTCAATTCGCTTGCTTTTTCCTGTAGGCCAAGTGCCTCTAAGGCCCAAGCGTAAACCACACGGTCATAGTCATCGCCACCCAGCGCAGAGTTGCCCCCTGTCGCTAACACCTCAAAAACGCCTTTGGTTAGCTTCAGCAAAGAGACGTCAAACGTGCCACCACCCAAATCGTAAACCAAATAAAGCCCTTCAGCTGCGTTGTCCAACCCGTAGGCTAGCGCCGCAGCCGTCGGTTCATTGAGCAAACGCAAAACCGTGAGATTAGCCAGCCGGGCCGCATCCTTCGTGGCTTGACGCTGAGCATCATCGAAATATGCAGGCACGGTGATCACCGCACCGGTTAATTCACCACCTAAACGCTCTTGAGCGCGTTCAACAAGAGCGCGAAGAATTTCACTGCTTACTTCAACAGGACTTTTGACCCCGGCGGCGGTCGCAATACGAACCATTGCGGGATCATCGATCAATTCGTACGGTGTAGCATGCAAATCCTTCAAATCTTGAAGGCGACGACCAATCAAGCGCTTTGCTGACGTAATGGTATTGGCCGCATCAAGCGTTGCGCCGTCAAGAGCCTGGCGCCCCACGGTCACCGTACCGTCTTTGGCATAGTGCACAACCGAAGGCAGTATCGCCTCACCATTGTGATCTGCAATGACGTCCGCAGCGCCACTGATAACGCTGGCCACTAATGAATTGGTGGTGCCTAAATCAATCCCCACAGCTAAACGTTGTTCATGGGGAGCTGCCGACATGCCCGGTTCTGAGATTTGAAACAGTGCCATAGTAAATTCCGTTATTGCTTAGAGGCTTGTTGAAGTTGTTGTTTAAATTTAGCAATAAACATCAGCTGACGGGTCAAATTGACCGCCTGCTCATAGTCATGCTTCTCATCGAGCGCCGTTCGCAACGCGGTGAGGGTCTCTTCGTAGGTCTTTTGCACATCGCTAGCGAGTTGCTGAGACTGCTCTGCGTCCCCTTGGACTTGCTCAAACGTTTCTCGCCACTGCATTTGTGTCATTAAAAAGTCCATGGGCATGGCGGTATTCGTTTCTGCGCCGACATCAAAGCCTGCTAGTTGGCAGAGATAACTCGCGCGTTTCACCGGATCTTTGAGGGTTTGATACGCTTCATTTAACCGGGTACTCCACTGTTGGGCCACACGTCGTTCAGCCGCTGAGCGATCGGCATAGAGGTCAGGATGAACCTTTTTCATGGCTTGAATATGACGAGCTTCAAGCTCATTGAGATCAATCGCAAAAAGAGGACTTAAGCCAAAAAAAGAAAAAAAGGTCTGTTGCGCCATACGATCAAAGACTCCTGACGAATTCGTACATTGTTTTTTTTAGAGCAATGACTTGAAAAAGAGCTCTCTAGCGGAGCTCTTCATAAAAGGGATAAGGGGAATGGCAACAACCACCTCCCCTTACAGCGAAACCAGGGTGCTGGTGCGTGTTCACTAAACGTGGAACGATTCCCCACATCCACAATGGCTTTTTTCATTGGGGTTGTGGAAACGGAATCCTTCCTGCAGACCCTCACGCGTGTAGTCAAGCTCGGTACCGTCAAGGTAGGGCAAGCTTTTTTCGTCAACAATGACTTTCACGTCAAAGCTTTCGTAAACCTGGTCATCGTCGTTGACGGCATCCGCAAACTCCAGCTTATACGCCATGCCTGAACAACCTGCGGTTTTGACGCCTAAACGAAGACCGATTCCTTTACCACGACGCGTCAAATACCCCTGCACGTGCTTGGCGGCCGCTTCTGTAAGTGTCACTGCCATGATTTATTTTTCCTGCTTAGAACGGTAGTCTTTAATGGCTGCCTTAATGGCATCTTCAGCCAAAATGGAGCAATGAATTTTCACAGGAGGAAGCGCCAACTCTTCCGCAATCTGAGCATTCGTTAACGCACCCGCTTCGTCCAACGTTTTGCCTTTGACCCATTCGGTCACCAATGACGATGAGGCAATGGCTGACCCACACCCGTAGGTTTTAAATTTGGCGTCTTCAATCACGCCTTCTTTGTTCACTTTAATTTGCAAACGCATCACGTCACCACAGGCAGGCGCTCCAACCATCCCTGTGCCAACATCATCAGCGGTTTGATCCAAGGTACCCACGTTGCGGGGGTGCTCATAGTGATCAACGAGTTTTTCACTGTATGCCATAGTCTTCTCCAGTCCGTGACAGGGAGTGAAATAGCCATGCCACGGACGCAATAGGTTATTAACGATATTAGTGTTCCGACCACTGAATCTTGCTAAGATCCACACCCTGTTGATGCATTTCCCACAGGGGGCTCATTTCACGGAGCTGAGCGACTTTTGTCTTCAGAAGTTCGATTACGTAATCAATTTCTTCTTCTGTCGTAAATCGACCCAAGGTGAAACGAATCGAGCTATGCGCCAATTCATCATCACGCCCCAAGGCTCTTAACACATAGGACGGCTCCAAGGAGGCGGAGGTACAGGCTGACCCTGACGATACCGCCACGTCTTTCAGAGCCATCATCAAACTTTCACCTTCAATAAAGGCAAAGCTCACATTGAGGTTGTGCGGCGAGCGGTGTTCCCAATCCCCGTTGAGGTAAACGTCAGAAATATTGTCTTTGATGCCTTTCCAGAGACGGTCACGCAAAGCACGAATACGTGGTACTTCCGTGGCAAACTCTTCTTTGGCTAAGCGATAGGCCTCACCAATGCCGACAATCTGATGAGCGGGTAACGTGCCAGAGCGCATACCACGCTCATGTCCACCACCGTGCATCTGGCACTCCAAACGCACACGGGGTTTACGACGCACGTAAAGCGCCCCAATACCCTTGGGGCCATACACCTTATGACCAGAAAGGCTCATCAAGTCGACGTTCCACTTATTGACGTCAATCTCGATATGACCTGGCGCTTGGGTCGCGTCGCAGTGGAACAGGATCTTATGTTCGCGACAAATCTTGCCAATGGTTTCCACGTCCTGAACAACGCCAATTTCGTTATTGACCGCCATGACGGAAATCAAAATCGTATCGGGACGAATCGCGGCACGCAACGCGTCCAAGTCGAGCAAACCATTTTCCTGAACATCCAAGTACGTCACTTCGAAGCCTTCGCTTTCCAAATGACGCATGGTGTCCAAAATAGCCTTATGTTCGGTCTTCACCGTAATCAAGTGACGACCTTTGTCTTTGTAAAAGTGAGCCGCGCCTTTAAGCGCCAAATTGTCGGCTTCAGTCGCTCCAGACGTCCACACGATCTCACGGGGATCCGCACCGATTAACGCAGCCACATTCGCACGAGCTTCATCCACAGCTTTCTCAGCTTCCCAGCCGTAAGCGTGACTATGAGAGGCAGGATTGCCAAAACGTTCCGTCAAGTACGGAACCATTTTCTCAACCACGCGTGGGTCGCAGGGCGTGGTCGCAGAGTAATCAAGATAAACAGGCAACTTCATTTTATTTCCTTTAAAACTTTTGCACGACGGGCAAGAACTTCACCCTATTCACTGCTCGAATCGTGTTCATTCACGCTTCTAATTGGGAAAACCAGAGGGGATGGCATAACGGAAGAACCGATTTGTTTTTGGTGCTCAAGCACCATGGATTCGAGCGTGACACCATCGAGAAAAGTTTTCGTGACTGCATTGAGACTTTCCCATAAGTGATGCGTCAAACATGACGCGCCTCCCATGCAATGTTCACCACCTCGACACTGGCGAGCGTCAATGTTTTCTTCCACAGCCTCGATAATGTCACCAACCCTAATTTCATTAGGGTATCGGCGCAAGAAGTAGCCACCGCCAGGACCGCGTACACTCGCAACCAAACCAGCACGACGAAGTTTGCAGAAAATCTGTTCCAGATACGCCACCGTAATCTGCTGGCGTTCTGATATCTGCGTCAACGACACGGGTTTTCCCTCACCGTAAATGGCGATGTCCAACATTGCCGTTACCGCAAATCTTGCTTTCGTGGTTAGTTTCAACGTTAACTCCCTCAAAAATGAATTCCCGATTGATTTAATCGGATATTAGCTGAGATCGTCCAAGGATTCAAGTCCATTTTGTAGCTACCCCTCTTTGACGAGGAGTGCATAGCCTACAGTAGGACCACAACGACAAGAGAGGTAGTGCGACCGTCTTATGGATAGGCGTGAGGCGTTAGAGCACTCTTACAGCTAAAAAATTAATAACAAAACCAACTCTCACCCTAAGCGCCTTAGAGTGAGAGTTCATGGAAATCACAAAAGTAAAAAAGCAGGCTACGCCTTTTGTTCTTCAGACGCTTTCTCGGCTCGCAGATCCGCCTGTATTTTTCGGGCTTTACGCTCTATCGTCTGCAACAACCCTGTACAGGCATCGGTACAGAGCGTAAACATGAGATTAAAGCCTTCGTTTAACCCGTAATAGGGATCGGGGACCACCGCTTCATCATTATCGTTGGCATAGCGCATCAACAGATGGATTTTATGCTTGTACTGCGGTGGTGCCTTTTGCTGCAACTCCGCCAAATTCTCCCAGTCCATAACCAGGATTAAATCTGATTTTTCAAAATCCTCTGCCGTGATCTGTCGAGCATGATGGTCCGCAATATTGTAGCCACGCTTACGACACGTCAACTGGGCTCTCACATCGGGCTGTTGTCCTACGTGATAAGCGCTCGTACCTGCACTGTCAGACGTGATCACATCGTCTAAATCTGCCTCAACAACCATCTTGTGGAAGATGGCCTCTGCTGTTGGACTACGACAAATATTGCCGGTGCACACAAATAAAATATGAATCACTTTATCCATTCCGTTTTGAGGTTCACTGCTCCACAACAAAAAAGAGCAGTGCCCAAGGCTGAATTTTTCTAATATCGTAACCTAGAGCAGGCTTTATGCCTAGCTCTATTCGAATTAATACTTCTTACCGTAGCGAATAAGTTGCCCTATTGCTTAGGTGAAGCACCAAATGCTTGTTGCCGTAAAGCCATGAGTTCTTCTCTTAATTTCGCTGCTTTTTCAAAATCTAAATTTCGTGCATGTTCTAACATCTGGGCTTCCAATTCTTTCAAGCGCTTGGATAAGTCTTTTTCATCCAGTGAATACGTCGCCACCGCTTCTACAGACTCACCTTTGACATCAGGACCACGGTAAACGCCATCAATGATGTCGCGAATTTCTTTTTTCACGCCACGTGGTTCAATGCTGTGCTCTTTATTAAACGCTTCTTGTTTAGCGCGACGACGCTCGGTTTCACTCAAAGCCTTTTTCATTGAATCCGTGATGCGATCGGCATACAAAATGGCGCGACCATTTAGGTTACGTGCTGCGCGCCCAATCGTCTGAATGAGAGAACGTTCGCTACGCAAGAATCCCTCTTTATCAGCGTCCAAAATAGCCACCAACGACACCTCAGGGATATCCAAGCCTTCACGCAGCAAGTTAATACCAACTAACACATCAAAGAGCCCCTGTCGAAGATCTCGGATAATCTCCACACGCTCAACCGTGTCAATATCCGAATGCAGGTAACGGACTTTCACCCCGTGCTCAGTAAGGAAATCCGTCAAGTCTTCTGCCATGCGTTTGGTAAGCGTTGTCACCAACACACGCTCTCCGCGAGCAGTGACCTCGGAGATTTCACTTAACAAATCATCAACCTGTGTAGCAGCAGGACGCACCTCTACGGCTGGGTCCACGAGCCCCGTTGGACGAACGACTTGTTCGACCACATCGTTATGGCTTTTTTCCAACTCATAATCAGCAGGCGTGGCTGACACAAAAATGGAACGACGCATCTTGCGCTCAAACTCATCAAAGCGCAAAGGGCGATTATCTAAAGCAGAGGGAAGGCGAAAGCCGTAATTCACTAACGTTTCTTTTCGCGCTCGGTCTCCACGATACATGCCACCGAGCTGCCCCATCATGACGTGACTTTCATCAAAGAACATCAAACAGTCACTGGGCAAATAGTCAATTAAGCAAGGTGGCGCTTCACCTGGGGCAAGCCCTGTTAGGTGGCGAGAATAGTTTTCAATCCCCTTACAGAAACCCACCTGATCGAGCATTTCCAGGTCAAACAGCGTTCTCTGCTGCAAACGCTGCGCTTCCACAATACGCCCGTCGTCAAGTAACTCTTGTGTGCGCTCTTTGAGTTCAGCTTTGATACTCGTCATGGCACGCACAATCTCATCACGCGGAGTCACATAGTGACTCGCTGGATAGACCACA
>OGXZ01001042.1_pt1 | contig 16115 bp, 14 predicted proteins | sample 1576431 | NCBI WGS metagenome assembly OGXZ01 (sample SAMEA3541590, study PRJEB24748) | human gut metagenome | biome: human gut; feature: human-associated habitat; material: faeces | place: China | collected 2012
GTGGATTTTGTTTGGCTTTTAATGAGTAATAGCGAGCTATTGCGAATTAAAAACGGACAAAAGACACCTTATAAAAAGCAAAAGACTGCAAGCAGTCATAAAAAAATAAAGTAAAACGTCCTAATGACCGTTTTGGGTTTATCACAAATATCAATTCAATCTTTACGCTCCATGAAACAAGTATTCCTCCTGCACCTTCTTCGTAAGATGGGTGAATAGAGTGTTGAGCAGCTGCTTGCTGAAGTCATATGCGCGCTTCTGCATGGCGATGCCGGCAGCCGTGAGAGCCTCAACGGCATTGTCGGAAGCATCCTTGCATGTGGCGAGATATTCCTTCTCTATCTTCCGCTGCGTCTCGTCAAACTCAGTCTCAAGTTCAAGATATGCCTTCTTTATTATCGGGGCAAAATAGTTGTAGTCTGTCATACCCAGGGCGGCAATCTTGCGGAAGGTCCAGTAGGCGGAATAGTCGTCGCTTTCGCTATTGGCACGATATGTATACCTCTCGTCCACCTCTGTAGCTCCCTGATAGAAGGGGATGAACACGCTGAGGTCTGCCATACCAAACGCCACGTATGTCACTTCGCCAATAGCCGTCGGCAGCTCCGGACGCACCTGCATGATATGCGTCTGCGTAGTACGGAAGATACTTACCGGGCGGTATGGCTCCTTGCCGTTGGAGTGGAGGTAAGGGTCGTGGTCGGTATTGTCGTAGTGGAAGCGGAAAGCCTTGCGCAGGTCTGCAAGGGATATTTTCCTTTCAGCCTCGGCAAACACGGGGAAAGTGTTTTTCTCCACATCGTTCTTTATAGCCGGCGAGAACATCCGTTGCAGTCCCCACACGCGCGGATAGTTGTATGTAGTATCGAGTTTCTCGTCTCTCGAATAAGCCTCGTGGAAATCAAAATCACCGTCGGCAGGATTATACAGCCCGTTCTTCTCTGCAAACTCTATCAGATCTGCCGATGCCAGGAAATTCTCCTTGTCTTCCGGGTCATACTCGCGGTAACGGCTCTGGTTGCCGGTCACGAAATACTTGTCCTTCGGCATCCTGCACGCCAGCCATCTGTGTCCGCCGGCATTCTCCAGATACCAGGTCTCCTTGGCATCGATAAAACCGATGCCGAAACCTTCCGCCGATCCATATTCCTCAATCAGCGCTCCCAGCCTCTCCACGCCCTCGCGGGCTGTATGCACATAAGGTAAAACGATGTTGTAGGTACAGTTCTCCGCCAGTCCGTCCTCCACATACGGGTCAGCCTCAAGAGCCTTCTCGCTGCTGAAGATAGTCTCCGTGGAGCTCATTCCCACTCCTACCGTGTTATATCCGGCGCTGCCCCACTCTCCCGGATATGTATAGTCCGGCAGACCGGTATAGCCGAGTGCTTTCTTCGGCAACGGACAACGGAACTTGCTGTCCTTCGCCACGAATTCCTCCTGTCCGTCGTCAGTATCCCTGTGCACCTCCACGTTGATAGCCATCAAAGCGTCGAAATCACTTGAGCGGCACAGATATCTCGCACCGTCCACACTCTGTTCCTCCCCCACGATAATCGTAGTACATTCAGAAGGAAGTTTTCCTGAAATCTTTTCTTTCTCCATAGTCCCTGTTTATTTTAATATATGGTTCTATAGATGCAAAAGTATAAAAAACAGAATAATACGAAACAAAAAGACATATTAAATATGTATAAAATAGAGAAATACTTTGCTCTACCATGACACTATTCTGACATTTTTTCATGTTTACGAGTCGTAAAACGTACAAATTGTCAGACACCAACCCTTGCAAAGCCATTGGCACACATGTTGCGATATGCCTTAATGAAAGCCGAAAGTCTTGAAGCTTGAGGCAAAAAAAACATAAAACAACAATCAGAAGTCCCGACGGATCCGCATGGTGAAGGGAGGACGAGAAAAATAAAATTTGGAGGTATTCACTATGTTGATGGTTCGCAGAAACAACTATTCTAATTGGTTAGACAATTTCTTTGATGACTCACTTTCCGACACCGAGCTGATGCCGCAACGCAACACTACGGCTCCGGCACTCAACGTGAAGGAGACTGCCGAGGATTATATTATGGAAATGGCAGTTCCTGGACTGGAAAAGGAATGGGTGCGCATTAACGTCACCAACGAGGGACTTCTTCATGTTGCCATCGAGAACAAGATGGAACACAAGGAGGAGAACAGGGACAACCACAAGTCTCGCCACATACACTATCTGCGCCGCGAGTTTGCCTATGGCAACTACGAGCAGAGCTACACTCTGCCGGATGATGTAGACCGCGACAAGATCAGTGCCGGCGTTGCCAACGGCATCCTCACAATCACCATTCCAAAGACTACTCCAGAACAGGAGGCCAAGGTGATGAGGAATATAGAGGTCAAGTAATACCACTTAAACCCAAATCTGTCATTTGGGTTAAAATAAGGACAAGCCCCATACTTTTGTTATCAAGGCAAAAGTATGGGGCTTGTTTTATACATAATCTGTGATTGGCAATAGATAAATTTAAGTCTTGGAACAACTGCTCACAGTTTTCCTCCTTCCAGTCGTAGTTGCGCTGATACAGAGGTATGATGAATCGCTTGTCCGATCCATCAAAGAATTTTATTAGAGGTTGTGCATCGCCTTTCATGGTTAGAATATTGATTTAATGTAACCAATAAGTTCTTTATTGTTACAATTAGGAACTTCAAGAGATCTACCTCCTTTTAAGCCATGTTTACATAGCTCTTTTTCAGAAAGCATCGTGCCTTCATATTCTTCAAGTAGTTCAAGTTTATAAGTAATGTCATTAGGTGATGTAACGACCCAAAACGATTGGTCTTCACGTTTGTAATTTTCAGCAGTTACCACCATTTTAAAACGTACATAACGCTCATCTGACATAAAAAGATACACAATATCTCCAATAGAAAAACGTGCTCTTCCCATTCTCCAATTGATGAATCCAAGACAATGGATTGCATCAGCATGTCTAACCTTTTTTCTGTTGGCAAAGGCAAGCCAAGTGCGATTATTCAACATAATTGTCTTTTTAAGTCAAGAAACATCTAATAGTTTATAAAAAACAGGTAAAAAAATCAGTCATACCATTCTTGAAAACTATTCTCTATGTTCTTTAATAGCCTCTACTGTTCATTCCGTTATCAAACTATTTCGTATTCTGTAGTTATTATCTTTATCTTCTTGAACAAAAATTTATAACATCACTTTTTGCAAGCAGTTGCTGTAAATAATACCATATTTCACGGCAAACAGAATATACAGAAAGTAACATATATAAGTTCGGAATCACGTCCAGGTTTCTTTGTTGTACGTTGCGAGAATGACAAGGGAGAGAAATTCATCGTGGAGATGCAGAACGTATACCAGGAGTTCTTCAAAGACCGCACCATCTATTATTCTACGTTCCCCATCAGAGAACAGGCGCAGCGTGGAGGAGACTGGGATTTCCATCTCAATCCTGTCTACACGATTGGCTTGCTGAACTTCAACTTTGCCGACGGGCTTGAGAATGCAAAGCGCTGGCACCATGAGGTGAAGCTGATGGAGGTGGACACACACGAGGTGTTCTACGACAAGCTCACATATATATATGTTGAGATACCTAAGTTTGATAAGAAAGAGAGTGAACTCGAAAGTATGTACGACAAGTGGATGTATGTGTTGAAGAATCTCTCCAACCTGATGCAACGCCCCGCAGCCCTGCAGGAACGTGTTTTCACACGTCTGTTCGAACAGGCAGAGATATCAAAGTTCGACAAACAGGAACTGAAACTGTATGAAGACAGCGTCAATGCATACCGCGACATCGTGAATGCCATACGGACTGCGGAAAAGAAGAAATATGCAGAAGGTCGTGCGGAAGGACGAGCGGAAGGACGAGCAGAAGGACGTGCAGAAGGAATTGTAGAGGTTGCGAAAAAAATGCTTCTCAAGGGTATTTCTGCTGAACTTGTTGCAGAAATGACGGGAATGTCACTCGATGAGGTTTCTAAATTGAAGTAATAAATTTTCCATTGCCCAAATCACCATAAAAACCAATGGTGATTGGAAGGTTCTTCACGTTAGTAACTACGTCCTTTATCAAATTTGCATGGACGGAGAATCCCTACAAATCTTTATCCGTTTCAATGTCAGACCACATAATATATAACTTTTAATCAATGAAACTTACACTATTTTATTGCGAAGGTTTACAATACTTTTTAAATTGTTCTCTTGTCAGTGCAACACCTATAGCAGTATTGCTGTCTAAGACATATTTAACTACTCTTGTAATCATAGCCACAATATTTTAAATTATTTTATTCCTCTGACTCTCTGGTCATAAAGTTCATTGAAGAAAATATTCTTGAATAGCCCATTGGCACGATCCTCTGTGAGTTTATTGTATAGTTCAAGCTTAGAATTAATGAAGTTTAAAAGCTCTTCATCTATCTTTTCTTCGAACATCTTCTTGACATCATTGCGTGAATTGTCGGTATTGAAGAATCCCATAAGTTCTTCGTCATCTACGACGCGCTGACGCATCTTGTTGAGTTCAACTTTATCCTCCTCGCTTAGTTCTAAGCCATAAGTATCGTTAAGCATCTTAATAATATTACTCAGGAAGTCGAACTCGTCCTCAGGTGTGGCAGAATCGTGACCTGCTGTCTGCCCCTTCATCGCAGAGTCGCCATCTGACAAGCCGATGTTCTGAGCGCCCATGTACTTTATCTTGTAACTATCGAGTTCTATTTCATCAAGCACTTCGTAAGGGAGGTTCCTTTTTTTGTAAGGCATTTTCTTGAATACAGCCAGGCAGAAAGGAGCAAGCTGAGCTAGATCAACATCCTTAAATGTGATAATCTGACTCAGAAAGTTATAAAGATTGCTGAATCGGCGGCAACGCTTGCGGAATATTTCCTGCTGTTCCTCATTAAGAATATCGGAATCGGTAGCACGGTCGCAGACTCGGTCAAGTACCTTGTTCACCTTCTCCTTATCAGTTTCGTCAAGGAAGTAATACTTTGCAAACTCGTGTACATCTTCCTTCTCAAACACGTTGAAGTGATAGAGTTCTGACTGCAATTCATAGAGTACGTTAGGATCCGTCTCATCCTCCTCAACCATGTAATTGCGACCGTAGTACTGCTGAAAGTCTGCCTGAATATCGTCTGGATTATTCACAAAATCAAGTACCATTGTAGAGCCTTTGCCCTTTCGTGTTCGATTAAGTCGGCTCAGTGTTTGTACTGTACTTGTGTCACCCAGTTTCTTGTCAACGAACATCGTATGCAGATTGGGCTCGTCGAATCCTGTCTGATACTTCATTGCCACAATAAGTATTCTGTACTTAGGCAGTTTTAGGGCTTCAGGAATTGAAACCGTACCATCGAGATTGTTCATATTCTTCTCGGTGTATTCTACGCCATCCTCATCCTTTACGGTTCCAGAGAACGCAACAAGTGCCTTGTATGGAAGGTTCATCTCCTGCATAATCTCGTCGAACTTTTTCTTATAACGGACTGCGTGGAGTCGGCTCCTTGTCACGAGCATGGCACGAGCTTCGCCATTGATTTCCTTTTCTGTTTGACTGACGAAGTGCTCAATCATGATACGGCTTTTCTTTTCTATAGCAGCATCCTGAAGGTCGACATAACTAGAGAGCAGACGTACTGTCTTTTTCTTCTCATACTCACTATCCACAACACCTTTGGCAGTAACCAGTTTGTAGTAGCGTTTGAAGGACATGTAGTTTTCAAGAACATCGAGGATAAAACCTTCATCAATGGCTTGTTTCATAGAATATACGTCGAATGGTTCCTTCTCACCATTAATGTTCTCACAGAAAAGTTCGATGGTCTTAGGCTTGGGGGTAGCGGTAAATGCAAAGTAACTAACATTACGCTTCACACCAGTACGAGCCATTTCCTGCTCAATGGCCTTATTGAGCATTTTCTCCTCGTCTGTTTCCTTCTCTACTTCTTCATCGAACTTAGTGGCTTCATCAAGTGACATTGCTTTGCGCATCTGGCGAGCCATATTACCGCTCTGGCTACTATGTGCCTCGTCAATGATAACTGCATAGTTGCGATCAGCATAATGTTGAACTGCTTCAGAAATGCTTGGGAACTTCTGAATGTTCACCACGATGATCTTCTTATGCTTCTCAATAGCATTCTTCAGATCTTGAGAGGTTTTTCTAATTTTACCATCCTCACTATCCATGATGTATTCAACCTCGCCTGGTGTGATGTCAAACTGGCGGATATTCTTACCAATCTGAGTGTTCAGAGCTAGACGGTCAGTAACAACAAACACAGTGTCAAATATCGGTTTGTCATCAGTATAGTTTTTGAACAGATTGCTCAGACGGAATGCCAACCATGTAATGGTATTACTCTTTCCAGACCCAGCAGAGTGCTCAATCAAGTAACGATGCCCAACCCCCTTTTCACGCTGCTCTGCCAACAAACGACTTACAGCCCTACGCTGGTGATAACGAGGGAATATCATGGCTTCACTCTTCTCTGTTTTGAGTTTGCCTGTCTTCTTGTCGTACTTCTTATCTTCATTCTCTTGAACGAGAATGTAGTTTTGTATAAGGTCAATGAGTGAATCTTTGCGAAGAACATCACGCCATAAATATTCAGAGCGAACGGCATGAACTTCAAATTCAACTCCCTTTGGTGGTTTATTTTCAAAAAACATGTTAAACGGGAAGAAACGAGTCTTCTCCTCAGACAGTCGTGTGGTCATAAACACCTGCTCTGTACCACAAGCGAAGTGAACAAGGATGCGTTTGAACTCCAATGATTTCTCACCCTTGGTCTTTCTGTCCTGCATATACTGTTTGATGGCATTCTCATGTGTCTGACCAGTTAGGGCATTTTTCAACTCGATGGTTGCAATAGGCAGACCATTGAGGAAAATACATAGGTCAATAGCAAGAGCAGGATCCTTCTTTGAATACTTGAATTGACGCATGATGCTCACACGATTCAAATGATATAGGCCTTCATGCTCAGCATTTTTGCTGCTCACAGGCTTGGTATACATCATTTTGAAGTTTGCACCAGGAGCTGACAGACCGTTTCTGTCTTTCAACACACTGAGAGTTCCGTAACGCGTCAGTTCTGTGTCAAGGCGAGAGAACAAAGCCTTTTCCGCTTCTGCCTCTGAGCCCTTGGCGTCAACAAGTTTCTGATATTCCTGGGGCTGAGTGTCCTTCAGGAATCCTGTTACTTCAGAACGGATCAAGCAGAGATCACGGTCGTAATCAGCAGTCTCTACCTGTCGATATTCATACATCTGTTCACCATTACGGTCAACAAGAGCCTCACCTGCAATCGTAATGATTGGTTGGGATGTGAGATAATCTACTATATACTTTTCCAGATCAAGTTCTTTTGGAGTTCCTGACATATCGTTATGTATTTAGATGTTAGAATAATCTTTTGAAAAATGATACAAATCGCACTAATAATCTATATGTATTGAAAATTCTCTACCTTCGTCATCGTATATGACACAGTTTCCGTCGTCATCTAACTCTGTTGCGTCAATATGCGAGCCATCAAGGTAGCCATCGTCAGGGAAATAGATAGTCGTAACACATCCGTCTTGAACCTCTACATCCAAAGTGTAAGTGGCACTATAACCAGTGTCTGGGTTATAGTAATCCACATCGGCACTATAAGTTCCATCTTCTAAGCCGTTGCCTTCATTGTCGTAGTATTCTTCTTCATCTTCGACAGAATTATATTGTTGAGACTTGTTTGAATTGCCGCAAGACAACAGAATACATACAAGTAATGAAATTGATGTTACGTTCAACAATCTTAGATGTTTTTCCCAATCCATATAGACCTATCTTTATTTATTCGGTTTCCAATCCCTTACATCAATCTTACCTGTCACGGCTTCGCTGATGATGGATTGTTTCAAAGCGTTCAAATCATCACGTTGTGCTTCTAGGGATGTGATAGCTGATTCTATTTTAGAAGTCTTGGCATCAAGGTAGTTGGCAATGGATAGCTGCTCATCTTTAGATGGGTATGGCAACTCAAAAGAAGAGAATGTTGTCGCAGATATCTCTTTGAAAGTAGTTCCATCACCTAACATATTATAGGCATCTGTGAAGATGCTCATCGCGTAGTAGAAATATCTGCTTTCAGCATTCTCCTTTGACACGCAGGACAGACATCCCTGATTCGTACATAGTTCATTTGAAGCAAGTACCACGCTTCCAATAGGTGCTCGTTTGGAAAATATAATGCTTCCCCGCGGAACCAATTTTGTGCCACATGAATCATAACCTTTCTGGGTAAGATGTCTTTTACCTTCACTCACAAAATGATCTTCTGTTTTGAAATCAGCAGGAGTTATCCACGGTATATCTCCATCCCAATAATCAGCATTTGAAGAATCTGGAGTTGTACCAGAAACAATGTCAAAAAGATATTTTGTTTTTTGATACTTCCATCCCTCTGGAATCTTACCTATCCACTCAATGCCACTGTCCTTCATAGGAACATCAGGGTCAAGTCCTTTGGTTACAGCCTCGCTGATGATGCTCTGACGATATGACTTCAAGTCATCTATCTGAGTGTTGATTGCAGAAATAGATGCATCAATCTGACCAACCTTATAGTCAAGATAAGATGCAATAGCTTTTTGCTCGGTAAGGGGTGGAACAGTTAAAGGCATGTTCTCAAACACGTTTTGGTAGAGATGTGCGATGGTAGAACCTGTACTATTGAAGCCAACAAACTCTTTGAGTTGGTTTGAGACAAGAACCCAGTAAAGGTAGTTCTGTTCAAATACTCCCTTTGTCTGCTTCACAACAAATATTCCACTATTTAGACATGCAGGCTTATCAAGATTGGCTACCTTTGCCACTTTTCCAATTGTACCATCTTTGGTAACAAGAAGATCGCCGTTTTCAAGCTGGATGAATGGGTCTTCGTCGTAACGTTCTTTGTTTATTTGGTAGCATTTCTCCCAGTTTACCACATCACTGTTGAAATCCTGACCTGTAACAAGATAAGCGTACGACTTTTCTTGGAACTCCTCAGATTTTAGCCCGTTCCATCCAATTCTACCTTTCAGGGAAAGATTGTACTTCAATGGAACTACCGACCAGCCTTCAGGGATTTGACCAATCCACTCAATGCCAGAGTTTTTGTATGCTTCGTATTTCTTCATTTAGTCAGCAAAGATTGCATTTATGAGATTCGTGATTTCGTCACGGCGATTCTTGATGCCTTCAGCAATGACTTCAGAGGATTCCAACTTCTGGTACTCGTAGAAGTACTGCTGGAAGTTAATCTCATAGCCAATGCGTGTCTTAGTGAGGTCAAGCCACGACTCTTGGTCAATGTGGGGAAGTACCTCATTCTTGAAATAGTCGTTCACATTTTGGTCGAGACGTACATGCTCTGTACTGCGCAGACTACTGTATGGTTGCTTTTTCCCCTTCTTTAGGTCAAGTTCACCATTAGCCTTACGCTTTGGCTGCTCCACAGTCAGTTCAAGGAAACCGAAGTCCTGATTGCTGAACACACGGCTGTACTTGCTATTCTCAAACTTATTGTAGATTTCCATGATAATAGGAATATCCTCTTCCTCACGAATGTCATTACGCTTGTCACCAAGACTCTTCTTTGATGGAGCGCAGAAACTAACTGCATTGATGAGTTGAACTTTGCCTTTGCGGCGCTCTTCCTTATTATTAGTAAGAACCCAGATGTATGTTCCGATTCCTGCGTTGTAGAATAAGTTGGTAGGCAATGCCACAATACACTCAAGCCAGTCGTTTTCGATTATCCACTTGCGGATATTGCTCTCCCCACTACCAGCGCCACCAGTAAACAATGGTGAACCACTGGTAACAATACCTATACGGCTGCCTTTATCCGACATCTTGCTAATCATGTGCTGCATGAACAGTAGTTGTCCGTCACTTGTGCGAGGCAGGCCAGCATAGAATCGCCCATCAGGATTCATTGACTCTGTATTGATATATGCCTGATCCTTCTTCCATGTGGCCCCATAAGGAGGATTGGCCATGATGAAGTTGAACTTCTCGGTAGGGAATTGGTCGTTTGTCAGCGTATTACCCAGTTTGATGTTAGCTGCATCATTGTTGGTAATCAGCGCCTCACTCTTGGCAATTGCAAACGACTGGTCATTTAGCTCCTGACCGTATGTCTTGATAGTCGGTTTGTTACCATCAGTGCAAATCTCTTCGAGGATGTACTTCTTGCCCACATTCACCATACCACCTGTACCACAAGTGGGGTCATAGATGCTACGGATGATTCCAGACCGGTTCAAATCATCCTTTACAGGATTGAACAGCAGGGCAGCCATCAATCGGATGGCATCACGAGGAGTAAAGTGCTGTCCGGCATCTTCGTTATTCTCTTCACATGCGATGCGAATGATTTCCTCAAACACATAGCCCATGGCAATGTCATCGCTCTCCTCTGGAGTGATAGCTTTAACAGCACAGATTTCCTGTACCATATTATATAGTAGTCCGTATTTGATAATACGAGACAGAGTGCTATCAAAGTGGAAGTTCTCCAGAATATCAGTTACTTCTTCGTTGAAACCATTGAGATAGCTCTTGAAGTTGAGGTCAATGTTGGTAGGATCGTCAAGAAGCGACGAAAAAGAAAAATTTGAAGTATTATAGAATGGCAGAGACTTGCCATCAACAGAAGCTGCCTTGCGAAGAACAGGTACCAACTGCTCAGGCTTCAATTTATCTTTGAATTTTGTATAGGTTGCTCGAACCGTCTCATTCACTGGTTCAAGACAACAATCTATTCGGCGTAACACCACGAAAGGCAGTATTACTTGGCCGAGCTCATTATGACGAAATACGTCGCGAAGTACTACGTCAAGAATGTTCCATACGAAATTTACGTCAGGTCTTTTGTTCTGAGCCATATTTTGTTCTTTTTTGTTTTCTGGGTGCAAAGTTATATACTATATGTGCAAGCGAATTGCATTCGTTATATTAATATTCTATTTTTCGCATTTATTACCGAGTTATTAACATTTCCATTAACGGAATACATGTGTAACGTTGGATGATTTTTTGATTCTTGCATCACATAACGCAAATCTTTTATATCATCAGCATGGGCATACTCAGGCACATCTGACAAATCACCTAGACCTTTAGCATAAAGTGTAAGCAGGTCTATCTTCTGCTTCTGAAGTGGTGTCCCGTTTCTGAATGCCTTCAGTTTGTGAGATGCAGTTGCAAAGAAATAGTTGGAAATCACTCGGCGATCATGAGTCTTCTCATATGATTGTTTATCCCTTCTATCACATGAAAGTATCTCTAACGTGATAGGATAGCCGTATTTTTTCACATATTCATTTTTAATCTTATTGACTTGAGTAGAAATCTTCGCAAAAGCAGCCTTTCTTTCTTCTTCAGTAAAGTTCTTTGACTTTTCAGAACCAAGCAAAGTCTTTATGTCTCGATCTTGAATGTGATCTGTATCAAAGATAATGCAGATGTGGTATTCAGAATCAAAATTTTCTGGAATAAAAGCATCCATCATATCCTTTATATTACCATAAGAATCTTCAAGAGTTTCATCGTTTTCGCTACCAAACAGGTATCTGTCAACTAGAATTAGACAATTGGATGGCAATACCTTTCCAAAAGGCATTCGTTTTGTCCATGTGCCAGGTCTTGTAGTTGTGATTGTTACATCCCCAACAGTAAGAGCTTTTGCATCCATCTTTTCAGAAGACTGGCAAATGACACCAAATCTATTCTGGATTTCTTTTGCCTTGGTCGAATCAATGTTCAAGATATATGCAGCACAAGGCTGTTCAAGAACCTTAGTGTTATCTGTAACCACTTCATCCATAAATGAAGTGGAATCCTTGAACTCAATATTGTTCATTTGAGAGAAGATAAAGAGAGGATTGTTTTCGTCGTAGAACTCCTCATCATCTACACTATGGTTTATATTGATGCCCTGTTGCTTGCAGAGTATCTTGTACCACGTGTCTGACTCGTCCTGCTCAAGACAGATGTCATATATCTTTTCGTAGTCAATAAATACCTTGAACATAGACTATCCTTTCTTTGATTTTTTGAGAATCTCCATGTGCATATGTCCCGCTTCATCAAAGAAGCCTGAATCAAACTTATTGGCGAACATACCATTAGGCATGTACTGCATATCGTATGGGTATTTGCCCTTCTCAGATGGAAAATAGAAAACCTTGAAAGGATTGTTTTCATTTACCTCTTGATAGGTTTTGTAATTCTTCTCTGCAACAAGTAACTGTGTTCTTCGGACAAGATACTCTGAATGAGTTTCAATTATAAGCTGGCAATCATAGTTATACCAATCATCCTGATTCCAGAAATCAAGGAACATATCGGCTAACATTGACTGAAGCATTGGATGTATATTCTGCTCTGGCTCCTCTATGAGGACTGTTGGTGTATATCCTTCAGGTCGTTTGTTCTTATGCATGATAACTGCCAGAGAAAGAAGTAAAGTCATCAATTGAATTGAGCCAGTTCCTTTGTCTGCAAGGTTCATTCCAAATTCGCATTCTGGATCTTCTCCTTCATCGAATATCTTTAGCATATAGCCTGCACTTTCAACGTCTAAAATGCGGAAGTCTGCACCAATCTCAAACTCCTTCATCCACTTCTTTACAAAAGTCCATTCCTTCGAGCCTGGCACAATTCTTGCTTTACAAAACCCTGAAAGAACGCGAGACAATGTATCATTGCGATCTTCTTTGAGGTAAATAACCTTCTGAGAAGCAGCATGTGCATGAATGTATTCCATTTCAAAATCTGCTAATACGCACAAGAATTTCTTCCCTTCTGTCATCAGATCATCATGGACATTTTTTAACTTTTCCTGGACCTCATAAGCTTCTTTATACTCAGAAGTACGTTTATCCATATTAAGCTGCATGTGGACATAATTGGAAATATTATGGAAAATCTGTCCAATCACATTCACCTTAACAGTATCACTGAATTCTGGAAGATTCTTTATGTCAACAGAAATAGGCTTGAGTGTCGTTGATTCAATTGTGGCAATTTCACTTTCTGTAGCATCCAACTGTTTCTGATATGACTTCTGCATCTGCTCAAGTTTCTGACGCTTCGAAATCATTTCGACCATCTCTGATGTGGACAAAGAAGAACCAGATTCTGCATGAAACATTGGCGCGATTTCACGAAGTTCGTTTTTTATGTTATCCAGAGTTGTTAGATAGTTGTTTCTATCCTGTGACAATTTGGCGATTTTCTCTTCATTTTCCTTGTTACTGATTGCTTTCATTTCCAGATGCAAATCTCTCGTCTGGAAATTGAAAGTGATATGAACATTACTATTCTTCAGTTCAATGAAATTGTATGGAACAGCAACATAGTAATTATTCTGCTTAATATTCTGTCCATCCAATACAATGGTAAACAAAAAACCGTCTAAATTGGCAGACAATGTTATCTCCTTGCGCGATGCCTTGTTGTACAATGCACGTTCAAAGTTGTCTATATGCAATTCTGCCATCTCGTCAACATCAAAAATAAACATTGGCTTCATGGAAGCAAAGATACTTTTTGCATTTGATATGTTAGACAAGGTGTTAAGATTACCTTTGATAAGTTGAAGAGCCTTCAATACTGTTGATTTTCCAGCATTATTGCGGCCAACAATAATATTTATATTCCCAAGATCGATCATTGGGAACTCTTCAAATCTGCGGAAGTTTTTGAAACCAACTTGTTGTATCATTATATTGTTGTTTTTGAATTTCGGGTGCAAAGTTAGATGTCAACTGTGCAAGCGAATTGCATTAATCAATATTTTTTTAGCATTTCTTGAATTTTATCTTTAATTCTGCCTCTCAAGGACTCTGGAGATAGTACTTCAACGTCGTTTCCATACTGGAGAATTAAGGCTTCGAGTTCCTTGTTTGGCATGACGTTTATTTGGATTATGTGCTCATGCTCATCTATTGTCTTTTGGGATTTATGAAGATGTTTTGTCAACACATAAGGAAAACGCTGCTCTGAGAACTTCAGTATCACTTCTTCAATCTTAGCGCCCCTTTCGATGGTTACGCCGATGATGCTGTCCAACATTTGCTGTAAAGTCCCATCATCTTCCTCATAAGGCACTCCACTTTCTGCTATGTTTTCAATTCTATCAAGGGGCAAATTAGATATACCACCTTTCTTCGACGCATTCTTGCCAAAGAGAAACCAACGATTGTTATATTGTTTGATAAGGTATGGATGTATTGTCCAGACGTGTACCTTATTGTTATATGTTCGGTATGTTATCTCCAGGGTTTGTTTGTAAAGAATGGAGTTGAAAAGTCTGTCGATATACTGGGTACCTTTAAGTGCTGGAGCTTGTTCGAAGTCCATGATAACATCAGAGGAACGTTTTAAACCACTCTGTAGTTTGAACAGCAAATCATTAATCCACTCAAAGCACGGCATACCTTTAAACCTTTCTAGCATGGTGGCGACCTCATTCAGTTTGTCATATTCCGACTCGCTAAGCAATGTCTCGTTGATAGTATAGTCCATGTCTCTATAGCGGTAGTAGACACGCTTTCCATCCTTCATGCGTTTTAGATCGATGTTCCATCCGGCAGAACTTTCCATGAATTCAATATCATTAAGAATAGTCCTACGGCTGCAACCTATTTCCTTACCGCAGTAATCATATATAGCCTTGGAACAAGCATCAATGAGGTCTTCTATGTAATATCGCTTATATTTATTTCTGAAACACTTATTTAGTGTTTGATACCTGATTATTGGGTATTTCGTATCTGCCATTTTATTCTAAGGAGATTATTCCACAGAGGTTGTTGTATTTAGCATATCTTGGGCCAGTAGAATAGCCTCATTTGCCATTTCTTCACCTTATGCAACATCAATTAGCCAAAGTTTTATCATCTCTTCGCAGTCATATTTGAAGAAATCAGACAGTAGAATTATCTGTTCTTTGTTTGGCAGATATTTCCATTTTTCCATTTTACAGTAAGTAGCAGTATCAATATTAAGAGCAGCGGCAACACGTTTTTGTGGCTGCTTTACCTCTTCCCGTAATTGTTTCAGTTTATCAGCTATTAACATTGCCTAAATAGAATTTGAATAATTTTTCTTTGATATATTTGTACAAATTTACACATTTTATTTAAAAAGACAAATTAATCTCCTGAATTTTTTGCAAGGCGTTTGATTAAATAGGTAGTGCTCATGGTATGTCTGGAATTGTAGGAAGTAAAACATATCAAAAAACAAAAATTCAGGCATGACCGTTGAATAATTATCAAAAATGCCGTAAATTTGCTGATTGAATAATAAATGCAGCATTATGGCAGAGAAATACATCAATCCACATACCGATTTCGGCTTTAAGCGCCTTTTCGGTTCTGAATGTAACACTGAATTGCTCATTAGCTTTCTGAACACCATATTTCACGGCAAACAGAATATCCAGAAAGTAACATATATAAATTCGGAATCACGTCCTGGTTTCTTCGTTGTACGTTGCGAGAATGACAAGGGAGAGAAATTCATCGTGGAGATGCAGAACGTATACCAGGAGTTCTTCAAAGACCGCACCATCTATTATTCTACGTTCCCCATCAGAGAACAGGCGCAGCGTGGAGGAGACTGGGATTTCCATCTCAATCCTGTCTACACGATTGGCTTGCTGAACTTCAACTTTGCCGACGGGCTTGAGAATGCAAAGCGCTGGCACCATGAGGTGAAGCTGATGGAGGTGGACACACACGAGGTGTTCTACGACAAGCTCACATATATATATGTTGAGATACCTAAGTTTGATAAGAAAGAGAGTGAACTCGAAAGTATGTACGACAAGTGGATGTATGTGTTGAAGAATCTCTCCAACCTGATGCAACGCCCCGCAGCCCTGCAGGAACGTGTTTTCACACGTCTGTTCGAACAGGCAGAGATATCAAAGTTCGACAAACAGGAACTGAAACTGTATGAAGACAGCGTCAATGCATACCGCGACATCGTGAATGCCATACGGACTGCGGAAAAGAAGAAATATGCAGAAGG
>OGXZ01001047.1_pt1 | contig 16072 bp, 9 predicted proteins | sample 1576431 | NCBI WGS metagenome assembly OGXZ01 (sample SAMEA3541590, study PRJEB24748) | human gut metagenome | biome: human gut; feature: human-associated habitat; material: faeces | place: China | collected 2012
CCTTAAGAAATCAAGGAAAAGAAAAATCAATGTTTTCTTAAGGGGAAGTTGCTTTGGGCAAAGCCTTTTTCTTGTATGGGTATATTGATTGCGTATGAGCCTTTTTATGCCAGTGCTGCTTCCAAAGCCTGCTGGTCTACATAGTTATAACCATTGATATGATATACGGGAATATCCAGCGCTGTGCCATCCAGCACAATTTTCCAAGCAGATGCTTCGCCCACTTCTGTCAAAGTTTTCTGGGTATCTTCTTTGCCTGTTGCTGTATATGTACCACCCGTTGTCAATACAACCTGCTGTTTTTCGCTGTCAAAATCCACACCGTATGTTTTGCCGCCTTCCTGTGCCTGCAATACACCGTTGCGGATGCTGATATAGGAAGTTTCTGCTGCAGGTTCTTCTGTTTTCTGGAATGTCCAAATCTGTGCAGGTTCTGTGTTTTCCCCAATGGAAACCTTCACGTCTGCTGCTGTGCCGTCTTTTGTAAATGTGCCTGTTGCTGCGTCGTATACATAGTCGGTAATGTCAGCGTCTTCGTTTGCGGCATCTTCCGTTACAGTAACGATACCAAAGTCATTGTCATTGATGACTGCAATGGTATTTTCATCTACCATGCACAAACCTTCCGCTTTTTCTGCTGTCCAACCATAATCACGCAAATCCAGCAGCAGTTCTTTTTCCGCGAACACAACATCATCCTGCAATTCTTCTGCAGAAGCATATTCCAATGCCTTACCGTCTACAGTCATGTCAGAAATGTCTGTAGCTTTGGACAAATCCACCTGATAAATTTTATTAGACATGGTCTTGTCTGCCAGTTTGCCCTGTTCAATGACCAGCAGTGTGTCATCATCCACTGCGTAAATATCACCAATCTTGCAGTTGGAAGGTGCGCTGTACTGGCTCAAATCTACAGGATACGCATACATTTTTGTATCACCTGTTTCAGGGTCAAGAGCCACAATTCTGGTAAAGCAAGCAGTGTCGTCTGTTTCGCCGTTTACATCCAGTACACTCTGCACAGAAGCCATCACTGTACCATTGGGTGTGATGGTCAAACCTTCAAAACCTCTGTTAGGAATACGGTACTGCAAAATTTCCGGCAAACCTTCACCGGGCGCATATTTTTCCAGAATCTTACCATTGGCATCTGTTTTTACAATAAAAGGACCATATTCGTCACACAGCCAGAAATTACCGTCTGCATCTACGGCAATGCCTTCTGTGTCCAGACCTTCATTATCATAGCCGATATCATTAAGCTGCATATCCAGTGCTCTTTCTCCCGTTGCCCCAACCTGACCGGGTTCCAGAGGCAGACCAGAAATTTCGTTTCCTTCTGCATCTTTCAGTGTAATGGCTTCATCCACAACAGCACCATTATCCTTAATAGTCACAATCCCAATGCTGGGAGTGAATTCCGGGCAAGGGAAAATCTTTGCTTCTGTCTGTGTTCCGTCTTTTTCATACTTGGGTGCATCCGCATTGGGACCTCTGTCTGTCACTGCATAAAAATGCATTTCACCTGCTTCATTATAGCCTTTGAATGTCACTGCGGAACCGAAACCAGTCACCAGACCGCCTTCAAAATACCCCTCTTTGGAATCGGCAAAGGGTACTTTTAATTCGTCCGCAATGGATACATCATAAGCTGTTGCTTCATATTCCGCAGCAAAGGCAGGGATGCTCTGCAAAACCATCGCTGTCAGCAAAGCCGCTGTAAATACTCTTTTTTTCATTGTTACATAACCTCCTCTTTCTGTTTCCCAACAATGCCATTAAAACATGTTTCTGTCAAAAAACCATAAAGGTCATGTAAAATCTCTGTAAACCATTTTTTCTCATAAAAAAAGAAAAGCCCTCAGCTTTCACTGTTCAGGCTTTTCTCTCTGTTTTATGCTTCTGGTTTTTCATTTAATACCCAAAGGGCATAATCTACATATACATTGCAGGAAATAAGCAATCCTTCCTCATCCACGTCAAACAAACCATGGTGATGAGCAACGGCTGTATGCGGGTCCTTAGCACTTCTGGTGCCCACAAAAGCATACATCCCTCTTGTCACTGCCAGATAATCGGCAAAGTCATCGGCACCCAATGCTTTCTGGAAATCAGAAATGATGTCTTCTCTCGGCAAAAATTCTGCTGTCACAGCAGTTACTTCTTCTACTGCCTTTGCATCATTTACCAGAGGTGCTGCAAAATCCAAAAATTCCACTTCTGCTTCCGCACCATATAGTGCAGCTGTTTCTTTTGCAATTCTTACCACGCGGTCATTGGTAAATTCCCGTACTTCCGGCAGGAAACTGCGGGTTGTGCCTTCCAGTACTGCATGTTCTGCCACAATGTTGTACTGGGTACCTGCCTCTAATTTACCAACGCCAACCACAACGGTTTCCAGAGGGTCTGTATTTCTGGAAACGATGGTCTGGAGCTGTACCACAATCTGAGATGCGATATACAGCGCGTCTACCCCCAACTGTGGTGTAGAAACGTGAGCGCCTTTGCCATGAATCTGAATTTTAAAGTAGTCACAGCTTGCATTCTGCGGACCAGCTGTCAGAGAAATCTTTCCGCTGTCCAGATGACTTGTCACATGGGCACCAAATACACGGGTCACACCATCCAGCAGACCTGCCTGCACAAACTGTCTGGCACCCTGACCGATTTCTTCTGCCTGCTGGAAGAACAGACGCACCTGACCAGAAAATTCATTTTCTTTTGCTTTCAGAATTTTTGCAGCTGTCAGCAGTGTTGCTGTATGGGCATCATGACCGCAGGCATGGCAAACACCTGCGTTCTGGGAATGGTAAGGCACTTCTTTCAAGTCTTCCATTGCCAATGCGTCAATATCAGCTCTCAGAGCAACGGTTACGCCGTCTCCTGCTTTCTTCCCATCAATCCAGCCGTAAACGCCTGTTTCTCCAATGCGTTTGTGAGGAATTCCCATGCTGTCCAATTCCGCTTCGATTTTCTTGCATGTTTCATATTCCTTGAGGCTTACCTCCGGGTGTGCGTGAAAATGCCGCCGCAAATCTGTCAAATATGCTTGTTCAGCCAATACATAAGGTTTTACTGCCATAATTTTCATCCTTTCTGCCCTTCAAAGAAAACAGGTCGGGCATTCCGACCTGCTCTTGTGTTCTTTGAGATTATTCTGCGCCTTCCCATGCACATACAAATGCGCCCTGGTATTCGTCTTCAATGGTTTTCTGTACTTCTGGTGTCTGGTAAGCTTCTACGATTTTTTTGTATACTTCGTTGTCTTTATCTTCTGTACGAGCAGCAATGACATTTACCAGATCAGATACTGCTGCGTTTGTTTCGGGATTTACATCTTCTACAAAGATGGTGTCTGTCACAGGATTCAGACCTGCTGTGTAAGCATTGCCGCCGTTGATAACAGCTGCTGCGCAGTCAGGCAGCAGGTTTGCCAGTGTTGCGGATTCTGCTTCCATGATTTCAATCTGTTTGTTGTATTTTGTAATGTCTGCTTTTGTAGGAACAACACCTTTTGCAGGGTCACATTCAATCAGACCAGCTGCTTCCAGCAGTTTCAGTGCACGGCCGCCGTTTGTCAGGTCACTGGGGATCGCGATGACATCGCCGTCTTTGATATCTTCAATGGAAGAAATCTTGTCTTTGTTGTTGTAGATACCCAGAGGTGCGATGATGGTATCGCCGATGTCTACGATGTCATAACCTTTCTGTTCAATATCATTTGCCAGGAATGCTTTGTGCTGGAATGCGTTCAGGTCGATTTCACCGTCGTTCAGTGCACGGTTAGGTACTGCATAGTCTGTGAATTTTACCAGTTCCACCTGAATGCCGTCATCTGCCAGCAGTTCATTGATGGTATCCCACTGAGCGTTGTATTCCCCAACCACACCAACTTTTACAACAGTGGTTTCGCCGCTGTCTGCTGTTGCTTCCTGTGTGTCTGTGCTGCCGCCGCAAGCGGTCAGAGATACTGTTGCTACTGTTGCCAAAGCTGCTGCAATCCATTTTTTCGCATTTTTCTTCATAGTTTTCTACTCCCTTTCTTTTTCGCAAAATGTTATTTATGTTCTATATCCTTAAAATAGTTTCCCATTTCAAAGCAATGTCAATGTGTGGTTCTCCGAATGATGAGATTGCCCACACCCTGAATCACACTGATGATGATCAGAATGATAATAACAGTTACCCAAATCATATCACGGTAACCCATCTGGTAACCGTAACGGATGGCAAAGTCCCCCAGACCGCCGGCACCGATGGCACCAGCCATAGCTGTGATACCGATAAGGCTGACAAAAGTAATCATGGTCACGCGGGTGATACCGGGGATACTTTCTTTCAGATATACACTGAAAATGATTTCCAGCGGAGAAAATCCCATGGAAGCGCTGGCTTCCACCAGACCGTAGTCCACATCCGCCAGTACGGATTCAATCTGTCTAGCAAAGAATGGAACAGTACCTGCGATCAGTGCCACATAAGAACCGGTAACACCGGAACCTGTACCTACAATGGCACGGCTTACAGGAATCAGCAGCACCATCAGAATGATAAATGGAATGGAACGGATCACGTCGATGATCTTATCCAGAATTTTATACAATACCGGATTTGCCATGATGCCGTCGCTTTTGGTAACGATGAGCAGCACCCCTAAAAACAGACCCAATACAAAGGCGATGACACCGGAGATGATGAGCATCTGGAAGGTCTGCCCGATACATTTTACAAGTTCCGAACCCAGGGCTTCCAGATTCGGTGCGATTTGATATAAGATATTCATGCCTTAATGACCTCCAGTTCTACTTTTCTTTCTTCGATATATGCCAATGCTTTTTCCATATTTTCCGGCTTTCCGCTGAGGGTCACAACCAGTTTCCCGATGGTCTTGCCTTTCAGGATGTCGATGTTGCCGTAAATGATGTTGGCTTTCACATCAAAGGCTTCTGCCAAATAAGAAATCACCGGCTCCCCTGCGTTGTTAGCGGAATAGGTCAACATTACCATTTTTTCGCCTTCCTGCAGTTTTGTCAGGTCGTTGCCCTCATCAATGAGTTCATAAATCTTATCCACATTGCCGGCGGTGCTGATAAAGTCTTTGGTAACTTTTTCTTTGGGATGAACAAATACATCCTCTGTGGCGCCTTCTTCCACCACACGTCCCCGTTCCATAATGGCTACCCGGTCACAAATGTCTTTGACCACTGCCATTTCATGGGTGATGATTACAATGGTGATACCCAGTTTTTCATTGACCTGTTTCAGCAGGTGTAAAATGGATTTTGTGGTCTGAGGGTCCAGTGCGCTGGTAGCTTCGTCACACAGCAGCACTTTAGGGTCATTGGCCAATGCTCTGGCAATGGCAACTCTCTGTTTCTGACCACCGGAAAGCTGAGAAGGATAAGCGTCTTTTTTATCAGACAGCCCAACCAGTTCCAGCAGAGATAATATTTTCTTGTGTTTTTCCTCTTTGGACAAATTGCTTTTCTTCAGTGGAAACGCGATGTTGTCATATACGGTTCTGGAACGGAGCAGATTGAAATGCTGGAAGATCATACCAATCTTTCTGCGTACTTCCCGCAGCCGTTTTTCATCCAGTTTTGTCAGTTCCGTGCCGTCTACGGTCACAGTACCTTCTGTGGGACGTTCCAACAGGTTGATGCATCGTACCAGTGTGGATTTTCCGGCACCGGAAAACCCGATGATACCAAAAATCTCACCCTGTTCAATATTCAAACTTACCTCCCTTACGGCATGGACTTCTCCGCTGCCGGTGCGGAAGGTTTTGCTTACCTTCTCCAACTTTATCATGTATATTTTCTCCTTTCGGCAATAAAAAAAGCTTCCGTCCTATTGCATATTCATGCACATTAGGACGAAAGCATTATTTCGTGGTACCACCTAAATTCATCCGCTCCTCACGAAGCAGACCTCAACAAGTACGCCCGACAAAAACGGGTTATACTCTGGCACTGTAACGGGTGCGCCCGTTATGATCTAACCCCACTGGCTCGACCATACGACTCCAAGACCATCTTCATCAACATATCCCTGTTTCCTTCCCACCAATCGGAAACTCTCTGAAAGGTATTCTGCCAACTACTCTTCTCTTCCACGTCTTTGCTCTTTTGAAAAGTTGTTCCTATTGTAATTCCGTTTTTTTCTTTTGTCAATGGTTTTTTATCATTTTTTTGCATGTTTTTTTATTCATCCCGAACGAAATTTCATTCAGCCCTGGATTTCCGCCGTTTCCATGATTTTGTATTCCGCATTTCCCAGCAAATCTCTTTTGCCATAATCAAAAAGTACCGCTTTCTGTTTCTCATCACCGAAAACTTCCAGATGTGTCTGGCGGATGGCTTCTTTGTTGCTCTTATAATGAGGCAGGCATTTCTGCCACAAAGCAGGATTGCCGTAGAAAGCAAACACCTTGTCATGCCACTGTTCTTCGTTGGTCACAGTCAGCCATGCAGGCAGTTTTTTGGGCTTTTCATGTAGGGCAATGTCAAACTTCATTTCCCACTGCAATTTCCGTTTGTCCACCTTGGGATTCTGTTCCACGAACCGCCATAACACATCGAAGAGCCCCATTTTAGACAACCCCAAATAATGATAATTCTCCCCTACCCAGAACTGGGACAGCGCCTCAAAAAAGGCAAAGGGGCTTTCATAGAGCGGCACCAGATATGCAAGGGTATGCAAAAATCTTCCGCTGTTGTAATAGGTCTCCACCATTTCTTCCACATATTTCAGCCGCAGCGTATCAGCGTAAGGCAGTTCATGGGTGGTCAGCACTTCATAAGGTGCCGTGTCGTGATAAACAATTTCAAACTCTTTTTGTTTCTGATGAAGCATAGAGCCTTTTAGCACCTTCAAAAATCCCAATTGCAGCTGTTCCGGATGGAGAGCGTAAACATCGTTGAAAGAACATCCAAAAGAATCATAATCCTCATAAGGCAGACCCGCAATCAAGTCCAAATGCTGATGGATATTTCCGCCATCTTTGATCTGCTGCACGATTTCCGACAAAGCCGCAAAATCCACATTACGATTAATGGCACGGATGGTCTGTGGATTGGTGGACTGGACACCGATTTCAAACTGGAACAGCCCTTTCCGCACAGTTTTCAGGAAATCAATGGTTTCCTGGTCAATCAAATCCGCTGTAATTTCAAAGTGGAAATTGGTAACGCCATTGTCATGTTCATGAAGATATTTCCAGATTGCCATGGCATGACTTTTTTTACAGTTGAATGTACGGTCGATAAATTTCACCTGGGGCACATTTTTGTCCAAAAATTTCTGCAAATCCGGCAGCACCTTGTCCAACGGCACAAACCGCACACCATTTTCCACAGAAGACAAGCAGTATCCGCAATGATAAGGGCATCCTCTGGAAGATTCATAATATATGATCTGATTCTGCACATCACTGAAATCATCTTCATAAGGAAATGGCAGAAGTGCCAAATCCATGGGGTGCATCTGGGGTGTAGAGAAAATTTCATCTCCCTGCCGATAAGTCAGACTTTCGATTTCCCCCAAAGTGGCAGGATTTCCTGCATCCAGATGTTCCAGATATTTTGTGAAAACAAGCTCCCCTTCCCCACGCATGACAAAATCCACCGCTGGATTTTCCCGCAGGAAAGTTTCGCTTTCGTAGCTGACTTCCGGACCACCAAAGCCAATAACGCAGTCCGGCATAATCTTTTTCAGGATTGGACAAAGCTGCCGCAGCATCTCCACATTCCAGATATAACAGGAAAACAGTACCACATCGGGCTGTTTGCGGAATAATTCCTCCGCAATGAAATCCAGCCGCTGATTGATGGTAAATTCCATGGTTTCCACATGATGTTTCTGGTTATTATTCTGAAAACGGGACAGATAACGCAATGCCAGATTAGAATGAATATATTTTGCGTTCAGCGCCGCTAAAATGACTTTTTTCAAAGATATTCCTCTTTTCTTTCCGATTTTTCTTCCATTCTAAGACAAAACCTATCAAATGGCAAATAAAAAGCTAGTTTCTTCTTATATAATAAGCAAAGGCTGCCCATCTACCAGAGTCTCTTCCTTCTCAAGCATCAACCTTATTCATTTGTCATACAAAACACCCCCATATCATGCATCAATAACCTTTTCTTATGATAAAATTTTTTATTTTTATACAAAAAATGGAAAATATTTCTATTTCTGTTTTCCATTCCCTCCACTTTTTACCCAAACCCCCATGGATTGTATCAAATGCCATTTAGTGGTTTTCTCTACACATTTTGGTTTTGTATCGCCCTTTATACATACTTTGCATATTTTCACTCACTAAAATCTTTTTCACTTGTCCAAAATGCCTGTTTTGCAGATATCCTAGAAAAACTATAGTATTTTAGTTTTTTCTATGATATACTGTCAACCAATGCATCCACTTTGTGAGAATCAGACGATGCAAAAAAAATTTTCGAGTAAATCAAAAAAAGGAAGAGAGGTATTTTTTATGAAGAGAAATGCACTGCCCTGCCTGGTACTGGCAGCGGTCATGGCAAGCAGCTCCGTTCCCAGTGTTTATGCCGAAGAAACTGTAAACGATACAGTTTCTGCACAGGGTCCAGAAGATGCAGCCGACACAGAAACACCGTCTGACGCCCCTGAAACAGATGCCACAGGATCTGATGACAATACAAACCATGCACCTTCCACACCGGAAGGCGACGGTGAACAGAATCAAGATCACGAAAAGGAAGATACAACCGAAGTACCTTCTGTAGAAACTCCTGAAGAAACTCCCGTCGTTCCTCCCATTGAAGAAGGCGAAGGAACAACAGCGCCTTCCGACGACGTAAAAGACGAGGAAGAAAAACAGGAAGCAGAAAAAGAAGAAGTAAAAGAAGAAGAAACTGAAGAAGAAAAGACAGTGCTTTCCTTAACAGCTGTGGACAGCACCAGCACCATTTCCGTTCGTATCCATATGGATTATCCTCTGACAAAAGAAACCGTGGAAAAACAGAATATTCAGATGTCTGTTTCCAATGCTTATACAAGAGAAGAAGTGCCCGCATCCATTTCCATTGCTTATCTGGATGAAACCGGCAATGAATGCGGCAATGATGATCTGGTAGCAGCCATCGACATCGTTGCTTCCGATCTGCCCGCCGGCACTGCGGACAGCGTATACCGCATTGCTGTGACAGGTGACGGCTACCGCACTTATACATATAACGAACTTTCTCTGGAAGAATACGCAAAAATCATTACCATCGGTACCAAAGAAAGCACATTCACACTTGGGGATGTGAATGGCGACGGCAGCGTCAATCAGGAAGATCAGCAGCTGGTAGAATCAGCTCTGGGCACTGATAACGACGCTTATGACCTGAACAAAGATGGTACTGTCAACATCGTGGATATTTCCTATGTGAACCGCGGCATGATGGTACAGGGTACCGGCAAAGCCGTTGCACAGAATGGTGCTATGGTATCCCGCGCCATTGTGCAGAACATCGACGTTGACAAAACAGACCTGTCTGAAGTAGAAATTGCCGATGATAAAAACATCGCTGACCTGTTTACAGAAACAGAAGCCATTACATTCAGCAAAAAAGATTCCGGCGAAATTTCTCCCGAAGCACCTCTGGAAATCCCCATCGCCTTTAACGAAGGCGTTGCCATGAGTGAAGTACAGATTGCAACACCCGCTAACGGCGGCATTGAATACTTCAATCTGGTTCTGGAAGTGGAAGAAGACGGCAAAGTCGTAACAGAAACCATTCCTTACGGCAAACTGACTGTTGCAGCTCGTTCTGCCCGTGACGGCGAAAACGTACTGGTGGTAAATCTGGGTTCCAGAAAAGTCGTAAAGAAAATCACCATTCAGGTTACCAAAACAGAAGATAATGAAACTGCTGTCATCAAACAGGTTGCCTTTGTAGAAAGCACACTGGCAAAAGCACCGGAAGCAGAAGCGGCGAAACCTCAGAATGTTACCGCAACTGCAGGCACAAAGAGCGTTTCCCTTTCCTGGGATGCCATGGCAAACGTAACAGGCTATAAAGTTTACTATGGCACTACACAGAACGGCATGACACAGGTTCAGACTACAGGAAACAACCGCATCACCATCAGCGGTCTGGAAAATCTGAAAAAATATTATTTCGTTGTGGTAGGTACCAGCGGCGAATGGGAAAGCGCAACTTCCGCTATGGTATCCGCAACACCTTTCCCTGACAGCAGACCTGTAGCACCTACTACTTTGCAGGTAACTTCCATGGATTCCGCCCTGCGTTTCAGCTGGGCAAAATCCGAAAATGCCATGGGCTATCTGGTTTACTATCGTGAAAAAGGCACAGATCAGTGGATTTCCTCTGATGTAGGCGATAACAACTCCCTCACTGTAGGCAACCTGACAAATGGCGTTACTTACGAATTCTGCGTAGAAGCGTACAATCAGGCTGGTGTCAGCCCTCGCTCCGAATTGGCAGAAGGTGCACCCAAGTCCCAGACCATCAACGGTCCTGCCCTGCCTACAGAAAACCGCATCTCCAATGAACTGATCACCGTTCGTTCTGACAGCGGCGCCGCAGGCAATGTAAACTGGAATGAAACACCCAACTTCAATATCAAACATGTACTGGACGGCAACTACTCCACATTCTGGCAGTCTGGCGCATACTGGAAAGATCAGTCCTTCACATTTGACTTTGCACAGCCTCAGAGCATGAACTACATGATCTATGTTCCCAGACAGGGAGATCTGAGCTATACCACAGGCATGCGTGACTACAGCGTAACCACTTACCGCAAAACAGCGGATGGAAAATACGAAAAGATTGCAACCATCAACGCAAATATCACTGCCAAAGTGACAAAAGACGGCACCGGTTATCTGGTACTGGAACTGCCTGAATCCAACGATATTTCCAGAGTCAGAGTCAACGTTGGTCAGTGGGAAGGTGCAAAAGCGGTTACACTGTCTGAAGCAGCCTTCTATCATCTGGATAACACACCTGCGGAAATTGCAGACCTGTTCTCCAACGGTACATTTACAGAACTGAAATACAGCAAGGAAGAAACCCTTGAAAAAGTAGAAGCACTCCGCAGCAGAGTGGAAAATACAAACGCATTCTATCTGAATAAAGATATGATGCTGCGCGAACTGAACGATGCAAAAGCACTGGCAGAAGGAAACGAATTGGCAGTACAGACAGGCTTCCAATCCCGCAGCACCGCAGCAGACAGCGCATATGGTCAGACTGCAAGCGTACTGCAGCCTCTGGGCGTTGTAGCTTCTTCCGGCAGCGACGTAGTCATCTATGCAGACATCCCTGCTGGTGAAACCGTTACTATCGTACCTACACAGTATTATGGCAATCATAACGCATGGAAAGGCAAAGGCATCCAGCTCCAGTCCGGTAGAAATGTCATTTCCGTAGAACAGATTGCTTCTGTATCTTCAGAAAAAGGCGGCGCCCTGTATCTGACATACAGCGGTTCTCATGCGGACGAAATTTCCCTGCGTATCATCACAGACAACAATACCAGCGTAAAAACACCTATGCTGGAACTGTCCGACTGGTATGAATTGTCTGAATCTGCAAGAAAAGAAAAAATCTCTGCTTATGTGGCAGAAGTAAACGCATATGTGCAGGCAAACAGCAACCGTCTGGGTCAGACAAGCATCCGTAACCATACAGATATTGCAACTCCCAGCTTCCTGCTGTCCATCCCTGTAAAAGAAGTGGCAAACGGCTTGACAACAGAATCCCTTTACAACGCAATCCTTGCTTGGGAAGATGTTTCCTATGTAGTAAATACCACACAGGGCATTGTAGACGGCGATAAAGACGCTTACCAGTATCCTATGGAAAGCCGTCAGAACATCCGTTACATGCGTATGTTCGGTTCCGCCTTCATGTATGCAGCCGGCGATCATATCGGTATCGGCTATGGCTCCGCTGGTGATCTGGTGAAAGGCACTCCCGCTTCCATGCTGTCCGGCGAAGCAGATACAAACGGTCTGTATGGCTGGGGTATCGCTCACGAAATCGGTCATAACATGGATAAACTGGGCAGAACAGAAATCACCAACAACCTGTACTCCCTGATGGTACAGAGCTATGACGGCGGCGACATGACTTCCCTGACCACTCGTCTGGAAAGCGAAGACAGATATTCCGCTATCTTCCAGAAAGTAGCGGAAGCACGTCCCGGCGCAGCCAACAACGTATTCGTACAGCTGGGCATGTACTGGCAGCTGCATCTGGCTTATGACAACGCAGATGCTCCTATGGACTTCTACAACCAGTTCTTCAAACTGTGGAAATCCGGCGCATATAGCGGCAATGACTACGACAACCGTGTTGCACTGATTGCATCTGAAGTTGCCCAGAAAGACCTGACAGAATTCTTCACTCGTTGGGGTATGGAACTGACAGAAAGCACAAAGAGCAAACTGAAATCCTATGGCGAAGAAGAAAGATCCATCTGGTATCTGAACGATAACTCCCGCCGCAACCGTCTGGAAGGCACAGGCGTTGCAAACGGTACATTGACACTGGATTCCGTTACAGCAACCAATTCCGTTGGTTCCAACGGTCAGGATGTGACACTGACATTCTCCCACACTGACGGAGAAAACATTCTGGGTTACGAAATCCTGAAAGACGGCAAATCCATTGCCTTTACAACAACTGGCACATTCACCGAACATATCGGTACTGCAAACAATACGGTATTGACCTATTCTGTTCGTGCTGTAGACAAACAGGGCAACATTTCCGAAGCCACAGAAACACAGCAGGTACGAATTTCTTATGATAACGTACTGGATGCAGGTCTGTATGACCTCTCCCAGTCCGGTACAACTGCAACTGTGACCATGAAAAACGATAAAGCACAGTCTGTCAGCGGTATCAAACTGACTGGCGTTTCCGATGTGGAAAGCATCACTGCAGTTCTGACTACAAATGTGGATGGCGTATCCAAAGAAACCACATTGACACTGACACAGAATATGGCAAACGACGGCAGCACATTCAAAGCATACTTCACCAAACCCGGTGCAGATGCAGAAGACAGCCGTATCTGGACTTACGACATCACCAAACTGGAACTGCAGAATGTTCCCGAAGGTGCATCCCTGCAGCTCATTGGTGCAGTCAACGACGACGTAGCATTCCTGCAGGACGGCGCTGCCATCGGCAGACTCCGTGATGCTTATCAGTGGGGCGATACTTCTGAGGAAGTCATCCCTGCTGGCTCTCTGGTTATCGTCGGCACTTATGTAGGCGATCCCAGATATAACTACGTACAGGTCAACGGCGAATTTACCGTTCGCGATCTGGCAACAGGTACAGAAACAAAAGAAACAAGACCTATCAACGGGGAAACTTATCTTCTGGCAGAAATTCCTGCCGATGGCGAAGTGAGCCTCATCAGCAATGGTATGTTCATCTACGTCATCAACGAAGAAGCAGAAGGCGATCTGCAGAACGAACATGTAGACTGCGATCACCCCAGCTCCCTGCCCGACCGCATTCAGGCAGTTCTGTACCGCACAGACAACATTTCCGAAACAGAGGGTCGTGTCACCGCACAGACAATGTGGATTTCTTCTCCAGACGCTGACAGCATGCCCTCCATCTCTCTGGAACATCAATAATTAAGGAGGAACCTACCCATGAAAAAGAAATATACACTTTGGGCAGGCGCTTTGGTGGCATCATTACTGATGTCCACCACTGCTTTTGCCGCAGGTCCCAGCGTGATCATCCAACGTGATAACGACAGCAATAACGCTCGTCTGTATCTGACAGGCGTTTCTGATGACACCACCAGTGTGGAAATTTCACTGAAATCCAAACAGAATCTGGAAAACGCCCATTTCCTTGGCGCGGAAGATCTGGCATACAGCCATCATATCGAAAAAGACGGCGTTCTGACCATTTACGCAGACTCTCTTTCTGCACTGGAAAGTCAGAATGACCAGATCTATCTTGGTAACCTGACACTGCCTGACGGCGTATCCTTTACAGGCGTATCCAAACTGATCACACTGAACAGCAAAGACGCTGCAACATCCTATACACAGGTATCTTTAGAGGATGATGGCAGTGATAACAGCGGCGATAACGGTGCTGGCGGCGACAATGGTGCTGGCGGCGATAATGGTGCTGGCGGCGATAATGGCGACAACGGCAGTAACAGCGGCGGCAGCAATGGCAGCGATAATGGCGATAATGGCAGTAATGGTGGTGGCAGCTCCAGCGGCGGCAGCTCCAGCGGCGGCAGCTCCAGCGGTGGCAGCTCTAGTGGCAGCAGCTCCAGTGGTAGCAGCTCTAGCTCCAGTAGTTCCAGCTCCAGCAGCAGCACAACAACTGGTCGCCCTGTTATCAAAGGTGACCAGACCAATGGTATGATCATCGCAAGCAATGACGGCAGCGTATCCATCCAGCCTCACGACGGCTATGAAGTGCGTGACGTACTGGTCAACGGCGTTTCTCAGGGCCCCGTACAGCAGCTGCTGCATCTGAAATCCACTGACGTAGTAGAAGTTATTTTTGCAGCTGTACAGCAGCCTTCCACAGGTTCTACCAATTTCAGTGACGTACCTGCAAATCAGTGGTATGCACCCGCTGTTTCCTATGTCACCCAGAGAGGTCTGTTCTCCGGTGTCAGCGAAACACAGTTCGCTCCCAGTCAGTCCATGACAAGAGGCATGCTGGTTTCCGTGCTTTACCGCTTCAATGGCACTTCTCATACAGGCAGCAGTCCTTTTGCCGATGTTTCCAGCAATGCATGGTATGGCAATGCTGTCAGCTGGGCATATGCAAATAATCTGGTATCTGGTGTCAGCGACACTTCCTTTGCACCTAACACACCTATCACAAGAGAACAGGCAGCAGTGATGCTGGCAAGATACCTGAAATTCTCCGGTGTTGCACTGGAAAGCGGCACACCTGATTTCCAGGATACTGCTTCCATCAGCGGATATGCCAAAGAAAGCGTAGGCGCTATGCAGAAAGCCGGTCTGCTTTCCGGCGATAACGAAGGCAACTTCCGCCCCGATGCACAGATCACTCGTGCGGAAATCGCTTCCATCTTCATGCGTCTGTGCCAGAAATACGGCATCTGATGTTTTGCTCCTCTAAATAAAAAAAGACAGTGAAAAAGCAACTTCCCCTTAAGAAAACATTGTTTTTCTCACCTCAATTTCTTAAGAGGAATTGCAGCGGCTGTTTTCATAAGAAAACAACCGAATCTCAGTCAAAATAAGAAAGCTGAAATCCTCTATATCACAAGGATTTCAGCTTTCTTTGTTTTTTTATGAAGTCGCCCCTATTTCTCACTGTCTTTTTCATTTTCTCCATGACTTTACTGCCTATTTCCGCTCATAAAGGACGCCCTTTTCAGGCACAAGTCATTTATACATTCCAGAGATGTTCTCTGTGATCAAAAACCTCCTGGATATCTGCTTTGTTATTCACCAGATCACCTACGACAGTCACTTTGGTTTTTGTCGCAACGGCATTTTCCAATTCTGTAATCAAACCATTGATCACTGCCGCATCTTTCTGTTTCTGGTCTACCATTTCCAGATATTTTTCACATGCTTTCTGTAATTTCTGGTTTGGCAGGCTGGATGCCGCTCCGCAGAGATAAAACGCATCCAGTTTGAATTTTTCATCTACCACAATCTGTCTGATTTTCCCTAGGAGTTTTTCCTGCATTTGTTTATTGCCATCCATATTCCCCCACTCCTTTCCGGCATGTCATTCTCCCAAAGAAAGCGGACGAAATGAAATTCGTCCGCCCTCCTTGGCTAAAGCAATGAATTTTACATCAGAAATCTTTTTACAGACAGTTTATTCGCCAGGATGTTTTCTGTCTTTGAAAGAAGATTCCTGAGGACCTCTCTGATCTTTTTTCGCAATATACAGGCTGCCGATCCCTCTGCCGCACAGGATAGGAGGTTCACATGCTGTTGCTGCTGTTTCGGGTGTTGCTACGCCGGAAAGATCCGCGTCTGTTCTATCCAGCTGTGTTGCTACTTTCCATGCTTCAAATCTGCATGTATAGG
>OGXZ01001052.1_pt1 | contig 16037 bp, 18 predicted proteins | sample 1576431 | NCBI WGS metagenome assembly OGXZ01 (sample SAMEA3541590, study PRJEB24748) | human gut metagenome | biome: human gut; feature: human-associated habitat; material: faeces | place: China | collected 2012
AAGAAGATCCTGGACAAGGCGGGAACGAAGGGCGTCATCTTAGGCGCTGACTGCACCGTCCCCAAGGATATCGACCCCGTGCGCTTTGAATGGGTCAGGGAAGCTGCTGAAAAATACTCGAAATAAGGATATCTTTCTCTTTACATCAGCGTGGTTCCTTAGCGGAATGAAGAACAAAAATGATGGAATAGCATCTGTCTTATAAGAACCGGTTAATTTTCACTTGACAATATCGCCTCATATAGTGTAAAGTATTTAAAGTCAGTTATATGGAGCGATACTCAAGTGGCTGAAGAGGACGGTTTGCTAAATCGTTAGACCGGTTTCCGGTGCGGGAGTTCGAATCTCCCTCGCTCCGCCACAATAAAACGTCAACCGAGGTTGGCGTTTTTTAATTGTAAAAAGTATATAACGATATGATTCGAACTGTATGATTCCTTAGAAATATGTTATAATTTATAGAAGTGAAACGATACCAGAACATCATATTTCGAAGGGGGCCAAGTTATGTCTATTTCATTTATTCTGCGCATGATTTCCTCCGCCGTCAGCGGAAATTCTTCTTCGGCAAAACCAGAGAGCATCAATGGCGAAGTCGAAAGAGCCAGACGCAGAGCTACGAAAAGAATCAACAGAGCTAAGGTGCGCGCTCAGGATGAGCTCGGGGAACTCGACCGCGTCAGGATCACACTGATGTCCGGCGACATGAAGAAATTCACGAACCTGTTCTCCCAGCTCGAGAATGTAGATTTCCATGACTGCGAAAATCTGACCGGACTTGATCATTTCAATAAGGAAAGAAAGAACTGGAAGGAACTGGAAAACCTGTCTGCCAAGGCTATGAGCGTCGTCACTCTGACCGGTGCTATGGACGCTGTAGGCTTCGGCGCAGGCGTCCTCGATACCTTCGCCATCGTTCCGCAGATCAAAGGCCTTGACATTGCAGCCGCTGAAAAGCATGATACGGCAGCCCTTCGTGAAATGGGCATCCGTCTGCAGGCATTCCAGCAGGAAGTGAAGAGACTCTGCACCCGCATGCAGGAAATCCGCCGCGAAGCCCGTCAGGCAGAAGATGCGCTTCTTGACCTCTCCGATTACTTTGAAGACGGTATTGAAGATATCCGCCGCATCCAGTCTACTTCCGGCAATGACTGGAAGAAGTACACACCTGCTCAGAAGATCCTGATCGGCCGTACTGCACAGATTGCCCGCCTGATCCGCGCACTCTCGGAAGTCCGTTTCCTGACAGACGGCGCAGACCTTCGTCCGGAAATCCGCGAGGCTCTGGAAGCATCCGAAGAACTCCTTGATGAACTCGGCGCTTAGTCAGTAATAGGAAAGCAGCGGCAGGACCGCTGCTTTTTCCATGCCATAAAAGGTACTAATTCTTGCCTGTTTATAGTACAATAGCAGAGGTGAAACGGATATCTCTGCCAGAGGAGGATACCTATGAGAAAATTCAGGACTTGCCTGATGACGCTGGGCTTCTGCCTGGCCGTGTGCAGTTTTTCCGAGGCAGCTGCGAGCGACCCTTACTACCTGAACGGGGATAAGAACTATCCCATGATCCAGAATACAGGCGGCATTTACAATGACGGCACCACGGGACTTTTCCTGGATCTGTCCACCGTGACGATCGAGGATGTCTTCGAGGACGGCCTTGCAGCCAGGGTCAAGCTCATGAATCTTGTCTCCAATAAGGAAACAGGGGAGGCATGGGTTCATGTCCGTTTTGACGTAGATGGCAGGGTATGGGCACAGAGAACGGATGGGAAATGGAGCGAAGTTTCCAAAAATTTCGACGATCCTGCTGCGCTTGCCGTCATGTTTGTCCGTGAAGAAATGGGCGACGATGCGAGAAGGAGCATCCTTACATCACAGATTTCTAAAATCATGGCATCCAAGAAGGAGGCGCTGGGGAAAACAGCACCTTCTGATGATGCAAAGCTTCCTGCCGCTGACGGCGGCGTCAAGCGAAAGGGAGAAGTCGTAAAATCATCTTCCACTGACGTTTCCCAAAAGAATACGCCTGCTGCAGAAGATTCCGCTAAGGAACCTTCAAAGAAGGAAGGCAGTGCTGGAAAGAACGAAAAGCCTTCGGAAAATCCAGATGCAGCAAAGAAACAAGACGATATTTCCGACGTCAAGGTGACCATCACCGAAGCGCCGAAAGTCGAAATCGTCAAGACACCGCCTGTACAGGTGGACATCACACCCGCTCCACCTTCCCCGAACGGGAATTAAGAGAAGGGCGAACGATAATCGATAAGAAAGAGGAGTATCATGGCAAAGAACTACTATGAATTACATGTGGCAGGCTGCACAAGACAGCTTCCAATCCTTCCAGTCAGCGACACATTGTCGATTGCAGGCTTCGTTATCCTCGGGGATACGGAGATCGTTACCAGGGCATCCGAAGAACTAGCTGCCAGGGTTCCGAAAGACACAGATATCATAATGACCGCTGAAACGAAGGGCATTCCCCTTGCGGCTGAACTGGCGCGTGTCCTTGGCATGAAGCGCTACATCGTTGCAAGAAAGTCTGTCAAAGCGTATATGCAGAACCCGATCTGGGTGGAAGATGAATCCATCACGACGAAGGGCAAGCAGCGCCTTTACCTCATGGACACGGATGTGGAAATGCTCCACGGCAAAAACGTCCTCCTTCTTGATGATGTCATCAGCACAGGCGGATCCATGAAAGCCATGAAGGCCCTTGCTGAAAAAGCAGGCGCTCATGTCATTGGCGAAGCTGCCATCCTTGCAGAAGGAAATGCAGCAAAGAGAGACGACATCATTTTCCTTGAAAAACTCCCTCTTTTTGAACACGAATAATTCTTTTAACATCCGGGAAGCGGTGAATCTGCTTCCCGGATGTGATATAATAAACGATACGAATTGTATCTTTTGACTGATTAGGTTCCCATAGGAGGAAACAGATGAAGCATCAGGAAATAGTCATCATTGTTGACTTCGGCGGACAGTATGCCCAGCTCATTGCGCGCCGTGTGCGCGAATGCGGCGTATACTGCGAAATCCTGCCGTACAACAAGCCAGCCAGTGAGATTCTGGTCCCCAACCTGAAAGGGATTATTTTCTCCGGCGGCCCGTCCAGCGTCAATGCGGAAAATGCACCGCAGATTGATCCGGACGTTTTTAAGGCAGGCGTGCCGATTTTAGGCATCTGCTACGGCATGCAGCTCATGGCAAAGACCCTGGGCGGCGAAGTCGTAAAGCCAGAAGCGCATGAATACGGCCATACTGAATTCTTCCGTGACGGCAGCTCCGCACTCTTTGAAGGCGTTTCTGAAAAGACAGCCGTATGGATGAGCCACGGCGACTCCGTTACAGACATGCCTGCAGGCTTTGGCCTGACCGGTCATACAGCCCTGACACCGACCGCAGCTATGGCAGATGAAGCAAGACGCTTCTTCGGCGTACAGTTCCATCCGGAAGTTGTTCATACTCCGGAAGGCACCACCATGCTGAAGAACTTCCTCTTCAAGATCTGTGAATGTGAAGGCGGATGGTCCATGGGCAACTACATCAATATTGCTGTAGAAAGCATCCGTGAAAAAGTAGGAAATCACAACGTCATCTGCGCACTGTCCGGCGGCGTTGATTCCTCCGTTGCCGCTGTCCTTGTCCACAAGGCTATCGGCGATCAGCTGACCTGCGTTTTCGTCGATCACGGTTTCCTCCGTCTTGGCGAAGCTGAACAGGTCGTCGACACCTTCACAAACAAATTCAACATGAAACTCGTCCACATCGATGCATCCAAGCATTTCATGGACCTTCTTGCAGGCGTAACCGAACCTGAAAAGAAGAGAAAGACCATCGGCGCTGAATTCATTCATACCTTCCAGGAAGAAGCCAATAAGCTTGATGACGTGAAATTCCTCGTCCAGGGCACACTCTATCCTGACGTCGTGGAATCCGGCACAGCCACCGCCGCGACCATCAAATCCCACCACAACGTAGGCGGCCTTCCGAAGGACATGAAGTTCGAACTCATCGAACCGCTGCGCGAACTCTTCAAGGATGAAGTCCGCCAGCTCGGCCGCGAACTTGGACTTCCTGAAGAAGTCATCAACCGCCAGCCGTTCCCGGGACCAGGTCTTGCTATCCGCATCATCGGCGAAATCACCCCGGAAAGACTCGACATCCTCCGCAGAGCTGATTTCATCGTCAGAGACGTCATCAAACAGCATGGCCTCTACAATGATATCTGGCAGTCCTTCGCTGTACTGCCGGCAGCTATCCGCTCCGTAGGCGTACAGGGCGACGAAAGAACCTATGACTACACCGTAGGCATCCGCGCTGTAACAAGCTCTGATGGCATGACTGCTGATTACTTCCGCTTCCCGTGGGAAGTCCTCGACGAAATGTCCAGAAGAATCTGCAACGAAGTGGCAGGAGTCAACCGCGTCGTTTACGACGTCACCTCCAAGCCGCCGAGCACCATCGAATGGGAGTAAATAAAACCATCCCGGAAACTCGCTATTTAAGCGGCTTTCCGGGATTTCTTTTTGCCTTTTGATAACAGTTTGATAACAGGAGCATTTGGGCACTTATTCTGTGCCGCAGGTGGTTTGCGGGTGTTTTACCTGTTGCCGGGCTGTTGCCACTGCTTCATCCATTGAAAACGGTCTTGCTGATTTGCTGTCAGCAAGGCCGTTTTTGCTTGTATGGAAAAGGTGCCTATTTCTTGTCTTTGAGGGCTTCTACGAAGTAATCGCTAAGCCCTTGGGACGGAACCTTGAGCCACCGCTGCGTGGTGTCAAATTCGGGGTATCTGTATCGCCACTGGTCATATTCCTCTTTGGTGATTTCCCTGGCTTCAAGCTTCTTAGCCTGTTCAAGCCACGCAAAAAGCATCTGGGACATCTCGTGATAGGTTTTGCCTGTGCTCTTATCCAACTTAATGCAGACATCGCCATCGACCTCTGTCACACGAAGGCCGCGCAAATCTTCAAGGGTGAATAAGGTGTGCATCAGCCCAATGTTGCTGTCGATGTCTGGTACGTCCAGTGCATGGGGAGATACCTCCAAAACATTGGCAAGGGTTTTGGTCAAGTCGGCTTTCGGTGTTCGTGTGCCGGATTCGTATTGTGCCATACGCACATCGGCGGTCTTTTCGGGAAAGCCAACCGCCTGTCCAAGATATTTTTGTGTCATCCCACGCAAATTGCGCAGAAAGTGGATTCTTTCACCAATCGCCATATTGCCATCTCCTGTCTGTACTCTATTGAAATGAGTATAGCATATATGCTTAGGGATAGTCAATAAAAACTTTAACAAAAAAGTTAAATATTTTTCCGCAAACCGCTTGACTTTAACAATAATGCTTAGTATAATGAAAATGAAAGCTAAGCAGATATGCTTAGTAAACAACCGTCGCATATCACGGTAATGGTGTGTATCGCCCGGGCGAATCGGGAGGCGATTCAGAAAGTACCCCGACACGAAACCTGTGGCGTGGGCAGCCACAGGACGTAGGGTGGCATCTGCGGCATGTCTAAGACAAATGAAAATAGGAGGAAATAATTTGGCAGAAAAACTGTTTATGCGGGTAAAGGAGGTTGCGGAGGCCTTGGATGTATCGGAGCCATACGCCTACAAGCTTATCCGCAAGTTGAATGAAGAACTCAAGCAAAAGGGTTGCATCGTCATTGCCGGACGCATTGACTGCAGGTTCTTCTACGAAAAGTTCTACGGCTCAACCACAAAAAACTGAGGAGGTACAAAAAATGCCAATATTTAAAAATGAAGATACAAAAACGTGGTATGTTATGGCGCGATATACCGACTGGAAGGGAGAACGCAAGCAGAAGTGCAAGCGTGGTTTTGCCACCCGCAAGGATGCCCTTGATTGGGAGCGAGAGTTTTTACAGCAGAGGCAAGCGGATGTAGAAATGCCTTTTGACAGCTTTGTGGAGCTGTATAAAAAGGACATAAAACCTCGCTTGAAGGAAAACACTTGGCTTACCAAGGAGAGCATCATCGACAAAAAGATTTTGCCCTACTTCGCCAAGCGTAAGCTGTGCGATATTACGGCAAAAGATGTTATCGACTGGCAGAATGAAATTCGCACCATCAGGGATGCCCGAGGCAATCCCCATTCAACAACCTATCTCAAGACCATCCACAATCAGCTCAGCGCAATATTCAACCACGCCGTTCGTTATTATGACCTCCGGCTCAATCCGGCGGCGAAGGCTGGCAACATGGGTGTAGAGGAACGGAAAGAGATGTTGTTCTGGACAAAAGCTGAGTATCAGCAATTCTCCGATGCCATGATGGATAAGCCAATGTCCTACTATGCGTTTCAAGTGCTTTATTGGTGCGGTATCCGAGTAGGGGAGCTGTTAGCCCTCACGCCCGCCGATTTCGATTTTGAAAGAGGGATACTCTCCATCTCAAAATCTTATCAGCGGCTCAAAGGCAAAGACATCATTACCACGCCCAAGACCAAGAAAAGCAATCGCAAAATCTTGATGCCGGATTTTCTCTCTCAGGAGATGCAGGATTACATTAAGATGTTCTATGGTGCAAAATCCAATGACCGTATTTTCCCTATCAGCAAGCACTATCTGCACCATGAAATGGACAGGGGCAGCAAAGCGACCGGGGTGAAACGCATCAGAATCCACGATATTCGTCACAGCCACGTGAGCCTCTTGATTGATATGGGATTCTCCGCTCTGGCAATCGCTGACCGCGTTGGACACGAGAGCATAGACATTACTTACCGCTACGCTCATCTTTTTCCCTCGAAACAAAAGGAAATGGCAACTCAGCTTGATTTTCAGGCTACAACGAAGGAGTGAATGATATGTCATTAAAAGTATACGATGGACAAGGTCGCTGGCGCAACAAAACCGTGGCGTTTCGTATTTCGCCTGAAGAGGATGAACAGCTTGAAACCGCCGTGCGGCTCTCAGGGCTCACTAAGCAGGATTATATCATCCGGCGGCTGCAAGACCGCGAGGTAGTGGTGCAGGGCAATCCGAGGGTATATAAAGCTCTCCGCAATGAGCTTGCGGCAGTTCTGGTAGCGTTGGGGCGCATCGAGGCTGGTGCTGGTGTGGATGAAGACTTGCTGGACACCATCCATCTGATTGCTGCCATAATGGATGGAATGAAGGAGGATGTGGATGGCATTTGAAGAAAAAGCGACTGCCCTAATTCCATCTGTTGGCACAGATGAAGGACAGCCGATTTCAATAAATACTAACCAAAGTATAGCAGACGCTTCCGCCGAAATCAACGATGATTTTGGTTTTGAAGAAGTAGCCCGGCAGATGCGACAATATAACTCGCCGGGGTATATGCGCACTTTTTCTATGAGCGACCTTTATGATAATGTGTACGACAGCAGACCGCCCATCGTGGACGGTCTGCTGTACTCTGGAACATATCTGTTTGTGGGTGCGCCCAAGGTCGGAAAATCCTTCTTCATGGCGCAGCTTGCCTATCATGTCAGCATGGGTATTAAGCTCTGGAATTATGAGGTGAAAAAGGGCACTGTGCTTTACCTCGCGTTGGAGGATACCGAGAAGCGATTGCAGGAGCGCCTCTTCCGCATGTATGGTACAGATAGTGCAGACAATCTTCACTTCACCATTTGGGCGAAACAGCTCGGCAGCGGGTTGGATGAACAGCTTCAACGGTTCGTAAACGAGCATCCTGATACCAAGCTCGTAATTATTGACACCCTACAAAAAGTTCGTGAGGCTGGCGGTGATAAATTCAGTTACGCAAATGATTATGAAATCGTTGGCAAGCTGAAACAGTTTGCAGATAAAAACCATATCTGCCTTCTGCTGGTGCATCACACGCGAAAGCAACAGGCAGAGGACAAGTTTGATATGATTTCCGGCACGAATGGTTTGCTGGGCGCTGCCGATGGAGCGTTCCTGCTCCAGAAAGAAAAACGCACCAGTGATGCTGCTGCGCTGGACATATCCGGGCGTGACCAGCAAGACCAGCGGTTACATCTCCGGCGGGATGCTGACCGCTTAATATGGCAGCTTGAAAAAGCGGAAACTGAACTTTGGAAAGCGCCGCCCGACCCATTGCTGGAAGCTGTGGCTGCGCTTGTGACACAAGAACAGCCAGCGTGGAGAGGAACCGCTACCGAGCTGGTTGAGCTATTGGGAATGGAAATGAAACCTAACACACTCTCCATGCGGCTCAATGTCAATGCCGGGCGATTGATGGATGAGTACAATGTTCGTTATACGAATGAGCGCAGCCATGCAGGGCGGTGCATCACGCTGACGTTGCTTTCCGAAGCGTGACGATGGTGACGGTCGTGACGGTCTTTTCGGTAGTGATGTCGGTGTCAAAAACATCGTCACCATCGTCACGACCGACACGGGAGCGGAGAAAATGTCAATGGGGCATACCTGCGGGTGGAGATTGCCGAAAGGCAATACAACCCGAACCCATTGATGTTTTCTCACGGATAACACTCGACAACTGAGGGATGGCAACGCCATTTCTCCTGCCTAACGGCGAGTGGACAAAGTTTAGGTTAGCCGTGCGGCCACCCTTTTCAAAGGGTGATGAGCACTGGGGAGCCATCCGCAGATGGCGGGGCAAAGCCCCGAAGCCACCCCGTAGGGCGCAACAGCATCTTTTGATGGCCGCAGGCTGTCAAAAGTGCTTTTGCGTTACTTTTGACAAAAGTAACAAAACCCCGGCTCACGCCGGATGGGAATGGAAAGGAAGGGAATGCCTCTGAAACGTACAATTAGCGTTATGCTGGGCAAGGGTTCGGTGAACCATAACAGCCGCAAATTTAAGGCTGAAAATATAGATGCTGAGCGCACTTCACAGAATATTACTTACTGCAATGAGCCCATAAAACAAGTATATCATAATTTGTTCAATGATGCGCTCCAGCGATATAACGATAAGCAAAAACGAGCTGACCGCCGTATTGATAATTATTACGAAAAAATCCGTACAGGCAAACAAGAGAAACTTTTTTATGAGGTTATTTTGCAAATTGGGAGCAAGGACAATATGGCGGCGATTTCGAAAGATGGTCAGCTGGCTGCTAAGGTGCTGGATGAGTATATGCAGGATTTTCAACAGCGCAATCCGAACATGCGGGTGTTCTCAGCGCACCTGCATATGGATGAGGCTACCCCTCATTTGCATATTGATTTTGTTCCATTTGCCACAGGCAGCAAGCGCGGTCTGGATACTCGTGTTTCTTTCAAGCAGGCGCTTGCCGAACAGGGTTTTGCCGGTGGCGCTCGTGGTGACACCGAGTGGAGTCAGTGGGTACGTTCTGAAAAAGAACAGCTTTCGCAGGTGATGGAGCGCCACGATATTCAGTGGGAGCAGCTTGGCACTCATGATGAGCATTTGAGTGTGATGAATTACAAAAAGGAGCAGCGCACGAAAGAAGTTAAGGCTTTAGAAAAATCCATCTCCAAAATTCAGAATCAGCAGCTTGAAGTTCAGGCTGTGGATAAAATTGAAGCCAAGCCTGTGCCACTTTCCTCAAAAGTCATGCTGTCGCAAGAGGACTATAAGACGCTTACCACAGCAGCAAAAAAATATGTGGCGCAGGAAAATAAGAAAAGCAAGCTGCAAAAGCTGCTTGACGCTGCTAATAGGAAGATTGCACAGCTTGAGAAAAAGGTGTCTGACCTTCTGAAATCCATAGCCGAACTCACAAAGCAGCTTGACCAATATCGCTCTGTTCGCGGGCAGCTTTCCGTTGGTGCCCTGAAACAGGAAAATGCAGAGCTAAAAAAGAGCAACGCCCTATATAAATCCATTATTGAGCAGCATGGACTTGGGCGTCTGCTGGGTAAAAGCAAAAGCCAGCGTCAGGAACGAGATTCGCGCTAAAAATATAGGCAGGGTTTGTGGGGAACGCAAACCCTGCCTGTTTTTACTCAAGAGCTATGTGATTGGATGAATATGTTTGCTCTTTATATAGATATAGCGGCTCGTAAAATATGGCAAGATAAAATATAGCGCAAATTAGGATTTAAATAGAATTTGTAAGAACATGTTATGTTGCTTATAAACGGTTGACTTATATTCATCTTTTGATATAATCTATACTGTGTTCTTCCATGTTGCGATGATATGATTTTTAACAATAGAGGGTATGGGATGATTACTAAAAAACTAGGGAATCGGATTCGAGAGTTAAGAACCCAAATTGGACTTAGTCAAGAGAAATTTGCTCAGAAAATTGGGATGGATAGAACGTACTTCGCAAGTGTAGAGCTTGGGAAAAGAAATATATCAATAATCAATTTAGAAAAAATAGCAGATGGGTTAGAGGTTACATTGTCAGAGCTTTTTAAGGATGTATAAATTATCGCTTGCTGAAGGTTTGAAATGCAATATACAAAATGAAATGATTACGCTGATGAAAGGAGATTTAAAATGGAGTTAACAAGTTATTCTATCAAAAGTAAGCAATACGAAAAATCTCTGGATTCAGCATATAAAAAAGATAATGGAATCTTTTATACTGATATTGAGTTATCTCAGAAAATAATTGAATTTTTGAACATTCCACAAAATGCAACGATTATGGATCCTTGTTGTGGAACTGGCAGTTTTCTAGTTGCTGCAAAGCATCTTGGGCATTTATTTGTTTATGGGGCAGATATCGATAAAAAAGCGGTTTCAATAACTAAAAACAAACATGGTATTGAAAATGTAAAAACTATTAATACGCTTGCTAATACTGGGGAGCAAACATTAAAAAAATTCGGACTCAAGGTGCCTGTTGACTTCTTAATTGGAAATCCGCCCTATGCCCCCATTGCAAAAGACATAATTATTGACACAAATGATTACTTGTTTTTGAGAAACGTTAAGGATTCTGGCAGCAACCTGTATATTGCTGCTTTATATAGGGCTTTTGAACTAGTAAAACCACAGGGAACTATCTCTTATATTATACCTAAAAACTTTCTCCATGTTGCTGCTTATGGAGTGTTACGAAGAATGATTTTGAAGGAGAAGAGAATAGTTTCTATTATTGATATTGGTAAATATTTCAAAAGTGTTCGAGGAGAGCAAATAATTTTAACTCTTGAAAATAGCCCTGCTGAGAAAGCTAATATCTCTATTTACAAATATGAAAAAGCAGAGTTTGTGAAAAAACTGGAAGTGCCTCAAGATTTCTACACAGATGAAATATTGCTGTTTAACAGCAAAGAAGATTTTACAATATATCAGACTCTAGAAGGAACATATAAAAAGTTTAGCGATATTTGTACTGGCTATGTTGGAAGAGGAAAATCTAAAGATGAAGGTGCAATAACAGGTAAGGATATTCGAAAATTCTCTTTCAAAGAAAGAGCCGTCCCTAAAAAAGGCAACAAGGTATTTATACAGAATATTTACAGCGCAGAAGCTGGTATAATTGCAAGCTTTGCCGGTAATTTAGAAGCGGCGGAAACGGTAACAGTTTTTACCGACGGCGATGAAAAGATGTGCAGATATATCCTAGGGGTTTTACATTCAAGACTTTGTAATTATTATTTATTAAAGTTTTGTTATAACAACTCAAAGCTAACCATGCACACAGATGCTAAATATTTAAAAAAACTACCCTTGGTTATTGATGATAATACTTTTTCAAAGGTGATAAGTGTTGTCAAATCATTAGAAATTATAGAATATATGAGTGCCACTTGGTTCGAGATGATAGAATCTCTAAACGAACTCATATATACAACCTATAAAATCAAAGATAATGAGCGTACTCATATTGATTGTCAAATGAAAGATATTCAGTCTCAGAGGTGGAATAATGATAAACGATGATAAAAGATGCAATGACTTAACCGGAAAAGAGTGGTTACAGAACTCTTTTAGCATATGGAGAGATTTAACGAAAACAAAGGAAGAAAAAGATCTTAAACATCCGGCTTCGTATCCTGTGATGCTGTGTGAGAAATTGATTAAAACTTTTTCTAAAGGTGGGGATAATGTTTTAGACCCGTTTAATGGGATAGGCTCAACACTTGTAGCTTCGCATAACCTCAATCGGTCAGCTGTTGGTATAGATTTATCGAAAGAATTTTGTGATATCGCAAAAAAAAGGATAGGACAAGACGATCATATTACAATTATAAATGGCGACAGTTTTGTTGAAATAGAAAAGCTGAAAGCTGACTCCTTTGACTTATGTGTTACTTCTCCACCTTATTGGGATATCTTAAATATGAAGCGCAGTGCTGATGGGAAAGAAGCTGTAAATTATTCTGATAACGAAAATGATGTAGGAAATATTCCAAATTATAGAGATTTTATTAATTGTCTAGGAGAATTATTCGCAAAAGTCAATCGAGTTTTAAAGCCAGGTGCTTATTGCCTTGTGAATGTGATGGACATTAGAAAAAAAAGTGAATTTTACCCTTTGCATAGTGATTTATCAACAGAATTGCAGCGACGTGGATTTATCTTTGACGACATTATTATTTGGGATAGACAACAGGACTATAATAACATGAGACCGTTAGGCTATCCGTATAAATATCGCATTAATAAGGTTCATGAGTACATTTTGATATTTATAAAGGAGCAGGAGAGGCTAAAATGAATAGTGATTTTTTAACATTTTTGCGAGCTAGCAGACAAAAAATTTTCATCGAAGCTGAGGCTCGTGAGGATAAGATGATAAATTTCATAACAGAATATAATAGCAAATATCACGCATCTATTAATCTTGGTTCGAATGGTATTTGTATTCTAGGAGATGTTGATAAGTGGGGAGTTGAATTGAGAATTTATTTTAACGATACACAAGGCATTCCAGTTTATTGGGATAATAGAAAATATCTCAACAAAAAGTATCGTTCGGATGAATTTCGATATAGACTGGATGACAAATCACTTGCTCGTTATTTGTTTGATAATGGCTATGTAATTGGTCATAATTAAAGGAGCTTTTGTATGAACGTAGAAATGGCGTACTTATTAGGCATGATATGTGGAAATGGCGAAATACAGAGAACTGCCACAAATACAATCGTGTCCATCGATATACCTCATAAAAAATTACAAACTGAAGAGATACATGATGTTAAGTTATATGTAAAAGCAAGTATTTCAGATATTAGGAGTACGATTGAACCGTTAATAGGTGCAGGGCTTGACTTTATACAAAATAAGTCATCGACAGTACTTTCTTTTTCCAAGCCCAACTCAGACTATCTTATTAGAGAAATCAATAGGTATATAGGAAATGCAGTGTCTCACAATGACATCTGTATTCATAGGGATATATTCGATTGTACCCACGATGAACGCAGACAGTTTATCAAGGGCTTTGCAGATGTTACTGGCTATATTAGGCGCAGTAACTATTACGTCGGCGCAAAATATCAACATAGGGTTTACTTCGAAATTCCTCATAATTGGCAAATGGTAATTGATATATGCAATCTATTGAAATCAACGGATATTCCAGTGCAAAATATTGATTGGGCGCATCCAAACATGCGAGATGGGGAGTTGAAAAAATTCAGTGAGGGAAAACCAAATTTTTGGAAAAAGGAACATCAAGTAAAAGTTTGGGCGAATGAGTTTGTTCCCGTTGGATTTGGTATAATTCATAAACAACAGGCATTGGAAATGTATTCCGATGAGCTTCTTGCAGGGTATCGTCAAGACGGTAAAACTCCCGAAAAATATACCCATAGATATTACTGGGAAACTCGAAAATTGCATAATAAAGAAAAACCTGTGCACCCAGGTGAAAATGACGATTTCATTCCTCTTACCATTAGAGGAAAGCATTTTAATTCATGGACTGAGATAGCGAAGGAATTAGGTTATGGTGAATAAAAAGAATGTGCCAAGCGAATTTGATTTGTATGAACCGATGAGATTGTGGCTGCACAGATATTTAAAAGACAAGTATAAAGGTTTTGAAATATCCACTCTGGATGCTCATGCCGAAAGGTTGGATAGGGTTTTGAGTAGATTAGATATCATTAATGATCTCGCGACAGGTGTCGACATTCAAATTGATATATTAGGTGTGGCTAGAAAAGATGATGTCACAAAACTTTTCTTTATTGAAGCGAAAAAGACAAATCTAACACTGCGTGATTTAGGGCAATTGTGGTCGTATTGCAAATTAATTGATCCTGCAGAAGCCTTTTTAATGACTTCTGCAGAATTAGGTATTCTAAATAAGCTATTAAATACTTTTAAGCGTGAAGATTTGCTTGATTTTGGAGATGGTAAGTATATCAAAAAAATGAAAGTTGCAGTTTGGAACTTATCCTCTAATGCGCCAGAATTATCAAGTATTATCCCTAAAGTATGAAGCCGTGTTACTTAAAAGCCATTTTCCTAGAAGAAGCAAATAGCAGGTTTATATGTAAGATCTTGAAAGATGAAGAAAATATAGAATGCTATATATCGTCTTCATCAAAGCTTTCGAATTATTTAACCTTAGAAAACTGCGATGTATTAATTTCAAAAAATAAAGGAAGAAAATTACGTACCGAATACACATTAGAGGCCGTAGAATTTAAAAAAATATTATATTATGTCAACTTCAACAAAGTCAACGAATTATATTATAATCTTCTTTTATCAAGTGGCTTTGAAGCGAAAACTATCCACAGAGAGTATTTAGTTAATAATCAAATAAAAACTGACTTTTGTTTCCAAAATCAGGGTAAATGGGTTTGCGCGGAAATTAAAGCACTTCTCTGTAGCTCTAATAAAGTCATATTTCCGGATAATTCTTCTCACAGAACGGAAAGACAGTTGTTGCAATATATCGAACTTCTAAGGGAAAATATAGATGTCACTTTTTGCTTTATCGCAATGTCTGCTACCATAACAGATTTTGAGTTGAATCTCAGCAAAAAAAGAATTAAGGTTTGTTTGGCAGAAGCAGTTTCATTAGGAATGAAAATAAGCGCATATTCTGTGATTTATAACTGCGGAGATTTTGAGTTAACAGAAAATAGAACTTTGGAAGAAAATATTTTAAAAGCAATATTATCTTGATATAAGACTTCTGGGGAGTATTTATTCTGAACACGAAATGAGAAAAGGCAGGAGAGATATAGAATGAAGAAAGGAATAGTGTATATTCTAACAAATCCCTGTCTTGATGGTTGGGTTAAAATTGGAATGACAGAACGAAATGATATTGAACAGAGATTGAAGGAATTGAATACTCCGACCAATATCCCTCTTTCGTATCGTTGTTATGCTATTTATGAGGTTGAGAATCCTAGTGAAATAGAAAAGCGTATTCATAGCATCATTGACCGTGTAGATGATTCGCTTCATGCAAGAGAGCAGCTTGAAAACGGTCGAATACGAGAACGCGAGTTTTTCAAAATTTCTCCGGAGACGGCTTATGGAATTTTCAAAGATATCGCTGCTATAAAAGGAAATCCAGAAAGCCTAAAACTATATACACCAACTTTACAGCAAACGCAGGAGCAAGAGCTGGCCGAGAGTAAAACCAAGAGATCAAATAACTCTTTTAAATTACTAAATATTGTTGTTGGCGAAAGAATCAGGTTTTTGTATGACGATAGCATTATTGCAAAAGTATTTGATGATAAAAATCAAGTTGAATTTGAAGGTGTACAGTATTCGGTAACGGGTTTAGCTAAAAAAATATTAGTTGAAAAATTTGGGTGGTCGAAAGACCTAAGTGTAAATGGGTGGCGATTTTTTATGCACAACAGCATCGTACTTAATGATTTGCGAGATGAAATTGAAGGCGCAAGATCAGAGGATTGATAACAAAACCCTGATAACATTTTGATAACAGCAATTCAGAAAGACCATATACAATGGATAACTGAAATCAAATGGAGCAAATAGAAATCATATCACCAAAGCAAAAATGTTTAGAGCAAGCTTTAAGTTTGCGAATGGGAATAATATAATACGTAATAAAAAAGGGGCTGTGACAAAATGTGCAATCATTTTGCCACGGCCCCTTTTGCGAGTGTGTCAAGAATCTTGTGTAACCTCTAACCTTTAGAACCATAGCGTTCTTC
>OGXZ01001054.1_pt1 | contig 16028 bp, 10 predicted proteins | sample 1576431 | NCBI WGS metagenome assembly OGXZ01 (sample SAMEA3541590, study PRJEB24748) | human gut metagenome | biome: human gut; feature: human-associated habitat; material: faeces | place: China | collected 2012
CAGAAGTGGAAGCTGTCAATATGGCAGCGCCCATAGAAAACAGCATGAAGATTTACATCCCGCTCAACCCTGACCGCAGCGATCCCGCAGCAAGAGGTCTCATCAATATCAATACGGCCGGAGCGAAGGAACTGGAAGCACTCCCCGGAGTCGGCGCAGTGACGGCTGAAAAGATTGTGAAGTACAGGCAGGAAAACGGGTACTTCACCGAGAAGCAGGATCTGAAGAAGGTTCCATCCATAAGCGATGGAAGATATGCGAAACTGGCGGATAAAATTACTCTATGAGTATGAAGTACGGCCTGTTCTGGAGTGCTCTCTGTCTTTCATTCGGCATATTCCTCTACGGCAGTCTTCCTCTTTATGAGGGAATCGCAGCTGCTGCCGTCTTTTTTGTGCTGCCTGCCTTAGCAGCCATAAAAATAACACATAAAAAAGAAGCCGTCCTTATTTTGTGCGGCGCTTTTTTTATTTCCCTTTGCGGAATGGGCCGCATGCATCTTGCTGACGAAGTATGGAAGGCGCAGTCCTCCTGGGCGCTTCATGCCGAAGGGACGTATACGGCTGTCGTGACAGAGCCTCCTGTCGTCAACCGGGAAGGGGAAGGGTATGCCAGGTATACTGCTGAATTAAAAGATATCCGTTACAAAGACGGCACAGAAAAGCCGCTTAAGGGGTTCGCCTATGTTTATGAGACAAATCCTAAGGAGATTTACGGGCCGGGCGTGAAACTCTCCGTCAAAGGGGAAATGACGCCGATCAGGATTTATGACAACCCCGGGAAAATCGATCTGGAAAGCAGGTACAGAAGCCGCCGCATCATAGGGCGCATCTATACCGAGGATGAAAAGTCAGTCAGATCTCTGGGCGATTCCGGAGAATACCGGGCCGAAAAGGCAGCCGAACTCATCAAGGGAAAGGTCATGGATACCTTTGCTCCCTACATGGATCCCGTCAGGCTCCACATCATGATGACGCTCCTTTTTGGAGGCAGCTATAATGAAATCCCGGAATCAGTCATGAGCTCTTTTTCCGCGACAGGGATCGTCCATATCCTTTCCGTTTCGGGATCGCATGTGGCGCTTCTCTTCGGCTTCCTTTACTTCCTGGGAAAATGGATGCACCTTCCAAAGAAGCTTGTTATTGGCGGAGCCATCATTCTGGTCCTTTTCTATTCAGGGCTTGCCGGATTTGTCCCTCCTGTCCTGAGAGCCGCCATCATGGGGATCCTTTCTGTGGCCGGACTTTTCTTTGACAGGGAGAAAACAGCCGTCAATATTTTAGGCGCTGCTGTTACAGGGATGCTTTTGTGGGATCCGTTTTTCCTCTTTGATGTGAGCTTCCAGCTTTCCGTCGGCGCATCTGCCGGTATCCTGATATTTTACAAGCCGCTTCTTTACTTCTTCAAAAGATTTCCCCGCCTTCCCGTGCAGGTGCGGGAAGGAACGGCGCTTTCCACGGCGGCGCAGGTATTTACGATGCCCATCGTGCTCTATGACTTTCATGTATTTCCGCTGTTTTTCATTCCTGCCAATCTCATTGTGACGCCGTTCCTTGAATGGGTTATCATTGCAGGGCTCATGGCATCCGTCATCGCATTGATCTTTACGCCCCTTGCGGCCGGGATTCTCTACGTTTCGGATTACCTCTTATGGGCAGGCATCCGGATGAACCAGTGGATGTCAGGCTGGCCGAAGGCGTCGATCGGCATCGGAGGACTCAATGCTGCAGAGACGGCCTGCTATTATATCACAGTCGCCTTTCTTTATTTCAGGGAGAAAATCCTTGCATCTAAAATATGGAGAAGAATTTTTATGCTGATTCTTCCCTTAAGTACTGCAATCGTCATTTTTCTCTGGATTTCTGCGCCGTCCACATACGTGCTTGTCCCCGAGCTCGGTCCGGATCAGGGGGCTGTTCTTGTAAAAGACGGCAGAAAAATACTATACTATAAGAGCGGCAGCCTTGCTTCAAGGACTTCCGTCTGGGAATGGAACTCCCTTCTCGGGTATGAGGGCATTTTTGCAGCCGACATCCTTCTGCTGAATCTGGAAGACGCCAAAAACCCTATTCCGCTGTCCATGACGATTCCGATCAAGGAAATCTGGGTGACGGGAGGCGATCCGGAAAAAATCTGCCGCGAGCTTTTAGCTGGTCAGCAGGCTCACGTCCGCATGATCCAGGGCGGCAGCGCAAAAGTGGATGATATGATTTTCAGGACAAACGGAAGCAGCTGGCTTGTTTCCTTTGATGAGGCCGGCGTCCTTTTTTCAGGAAATAAACTGCTTACGGATACAAAGTATCCGCCTGGCCTCTTCTGGATGGCAGGGAGCAGAAAACAGGCAGATTCTCTGACTGAGGAAGAGGTTTCCGCGATTCATCCAGAGGCAGCCGTCTATGCAGGAAGCAGGTTGACCAAATCCTATGAGGATGCGGAAATTTTTGAATATATGGGAATCCCTGCAGCCAATGTCTATGAAGATGGAATGCAGACGGCGGTTTTCAGGGAAAAATGGGAATTAAAAGGTAAAGGTCTATGGCGCTGAATGAAGTGAAGAAGAACTGCTACTTCCTTTACGGGGACGACCCGGTTCTTCTTAATGAGAGAAAGTCAGACATATTAAATACATACTTTAAGGGAAACCCGCCGGAACCCGCTTACTTTGAGGGTAAGGGAAGCTTTGAGGAATACAGGAATGCCCTTTGCGGGCAGTCCCTTTTTTCATCAGATACGGCAGTCCTGATCCAGAATCCATTCTTCCTGAAAAAGGCTGTAAAATCAGAAAAGGAAGAAGAGCAGCAGAAGGAATTTCTGGAAACAGCAAGAGAAATCCCTGAAGAGACGCTTCTTATCATCCTTTTTGAAGGAAAGCCGGACGCAAGGACGAAGGTTGTCAAAGAGTTGAAAAAATTCTGCGTGGCAGAAGAGATGGGCTTCATCAAGCCGGATCAGGCAGCCGGTATCATGGCGCAGATCCTGGGGGAACGGGGAAAGCGCTTTGAACCGGAAGCAAGGGAATATCTGGAAGAAGTCCTGTCCACATGGGAAAATGTTTCCCGGCCTCTTCTTGAGGTCGAGGTTGAAAAAATCGACCTGATGACGGGAAAACGGGTGACGGTGCCCAAGCGTGTTCTGGAGTTTTCACTTCCGGGATACGTGAATCAGGGCGTCTTTGCCTTTGCAGACGCACTCCTTTCCAAGAAGGTCAAGCAGATCCTGGAAAGCACAGACAAGGTGTTCAAAGACACTTCGACAGAAATCAGCGGGCTGGGCCTTATTTCTTCCAAATTCAGGAATATAAAGATCCTGAAGGAAATGGAAAGAGCAAGGATGCCTGAATCGAAAATCAGGGAAGCGCTCGGCATGCGCTCTCCTTATGCATACCGTTATCTGAAACGGGATGCGGATAAAGTCACCGAGAAGGATGCAGAATGGATGCTTCTTGGAATTTTTAATTACCAACTGAAAAAGAGAATGGGGGACAGAGACATGAGTCTCAAAGATCTTTTTCTGAAATATTGTATGGAACGAAGGTAGAATAGTGAGCCGGCTTAGAATAAAAAGAATAGCGGGGGCTGTTTGCGCTGTCATAATCCTCACAGCAGGAGCAGCGCCTTTCCTTTGGGCCGGAACGGACAGAGTCATTCCGGGCGTAAGGATCAATGGAACTCCGGCAGGGGGAATGAGCAGGGAAGAACTGGAAACTCTCATGCATGAGAAAAATGAGGAACTGAAGACGGACGTGCTGGCTGTGAAAAGCGCAGACGGCGTCATTGACGAAGCATGGAAGTTTTCTGATTTTTCTGTTCATTATAAAGGCGATGAAATCGATAAGGCACTCAAAGCAGGCCGTGATGGGAATATAGCAAAAATCTGGTATGACCGCTGGCATGCCCTTGTCATGGGAGATGCTGTGCACTGGATGGCATCGTATGATGATGGGGCGCTCGGGAATAAGGTCAAAGCACTGGCTTCTGAATATGGAAAGCCTCCTGTCAATGCAGAGCCTTCTTTCCATGGAGACGGGTCCGTCACCTTCTCCGGAGGCCGCCCTTATCTCAAGTTTGACGAAAAGGCGCTCCTGGCAGATGCAGGAAGGATCCTGTCAAACGGAACAAGCGGAGAAGCAGATGTTTCCGTCCTTGATGAGAAGAAACCGGATCTGACGGAAAAGGAAGCCAAGGAGGTCAATGTTGTCCTTGGAAGGTACACCACGGAATTCGGGATCGACGGAAGCCGCGACAAGAACATTGAAATTGCGGCCAAGAGCATTAAAGGCATCTACGTGAAGCCAGGGGAGTCATTCTCCTATAATCAGGCGACAGGCGCAAGGTCGAAGGAAAACGGCTATCAGGAAGCGCCGGTCATCATCAATGGCAAGCTTGAACCCGGCATAGGCGGAGGCGTCTGCCAGGTAAGTACGACGCTCTTCAATGCGGCGCTTCTTTCAGGCCTTGAAATTACGCAGAGAGCCAACCATTATTCGCCCATCCACTATGCACCAATCGGCAGGGATGCGACAGTCGCTGAAGGCATCATTGATTTTGCCTTCCACAATGATCTGAAGCACGGTGTTTATCTCTATTCAGACTATACGCCCGGAAGCGTCACGATTTATATCCTTGGAAACAGGGAGGACAAGTCGTCTTATGTGGATATTTCCACAGACAAGAACGATGTGATTCCGAATAAGACGAAAACGAAAATAGATCCGTCACAGAAGGAAAACAAAAAGACAGACGAGGGACATGACGGACGCCATGTCGTCGTCACACAGAATGTCAAATGGGCTGACGGAAGGACGTATCACGATACGTTCTACTCCGATTATGATCCCGTAGATACAGTCATCACCTACAAGAGCGAATCTGACCGAAAAGCTGATGAGGATAAAGCAAAGTCTGAAGGTAATGACAAAACGGAATAAACCCTTCCGCATGAAATGCGGTATAATGATAGGCGATTTTCTATTGAAGGAGGAGCAGGGTTAATGGGCAAGTACCAGCTGAAATCAAGAAAGGAAGGTTCCGTCATCACGCTTCTTGAAGTGGATACGGAATGCAGAGCCTGGTATGTCAAAGCTGATGATAAAGATGCTGCTGTCAAAACGCTGATATCCATGGGTGAATCGATCCGCTGCCTGGAGTCCATCTACGTCAACGGGGATGATATGACCGAAGATATATTAAGCGCTTTTTCAGCTGCCAGAAAGACTTCATATCCCGAAGAATTCATGCCTGAGAGCGAGACGGATGATTTTGCGCCGCAGGGCTCATACATGCCGCCTGAAGAAATGATGCCGGATGATGTGCCGCCTCCGGATGAATACGGATATGAGGAAGCGGGCGCGGCTCCTCTTTCGCCTCTCCCTTCGGCAGAGGAAATAGAGGCAGCTGCTTCACAAAGCGGCAGGGAGGAGGCATCTATCGCAGATGAGAGGCCTTCTGAATTTGCAATGCCTGATATTCTTCCCGACCTTGCAAGCGTTCTTCCGAAGACTGCATTTGTTTCCTCTCCAAAGAAGAATGCTTCAGGGGCCGTCAATGGCATGTACCTTGGCAAGAAGCATATTACCGGAAATCCCGTTGAAATCCGCACAATCACTGATGAGGCAGACGGGGTCGTTTTTGTGGGCACTGTCATTAATTGTGAAATGAGGGAACTTAGGAGCAAGAAGAAGCTCTTTTTGATGAGCCTTGCCGATGAAACGAACGGCATTTCCTGCAAGAAATTCTTCGACACTTTCGCATCGGCGGCAGAAGATGCACTTGTCCATGTTGCGCACAATGGAGGAGGTCACTTCCCGTTTGCGGGGAGAAAGTTCGCCGCCGTTGAACGGCATTTCACGGATGTTGAAGCGCAGTGCCAGTGTCTGGAGTTCACAGTTGCCGCATTTGGGACAGGTGAGGCAGTCGTTGGGATGATCGGACAGGATCAGTTCGGCTACCACTTTCCGGGCGTTCATCACGCGCAGGGTACTGGTTTTCACTACCATCCCTTCCGTGCAACGGGTAGCGCAGGCGGGAGCCAGATTGCGGCGTCCTGCCACTTCGACTACACAGATGCGGCAGGAAGCGGGATTGTTCTTGATGCAGGTTCCTTTCAGGTCGATGTGACACAGCGTAGGTATGTTGATGCCGATTTTGCAGGCGGCTTCGAGGATGGTGCTTCCTTCGGGTACGGTGATAAAGTGCCCGTCTATCTGGAGGGTAATTTGTTTTTCTTCCATAGCAGTAGATTTTAGCAGACAAGAATAGCTTTGAATTTACAACGTGCCATGCACATGCCGCACTTGATACATTTCTCGGGGCTGATGACATGAGGTTTGCGTACCAAGCCGCTGATGGCATCCGCCGGACAATTCTTGGCACACAGGTGGCAACCGATACAAAGTTCCGGATTAATGGTATAGGTCAGCAGGGACTTGCATTGTTTGGCGCGGCAGGTCTTGTCTCTGACGTGTTCCAGATATTCGTCACGGAAGTTGTCGAGGGTAGACAGTACCGGATTCGGGGACGTCTGTCCCAGTCCGCAGAGTGCCGTATCCTTTATCACCCGTCCGAGGGTGGCAAGCGTGTCCAAGTCTTTTTCCGTGCCCCGTCCTTCCGTTATCTTGTTCAGCAGTTCCAGCAGGCGCTTGTTGCCGATACGGCATGGAGTACATTTGCCGCAGGATTCTTCGACGGTAAAGTCGAGATAGAAACGGGCGACGGATACCATACAGTCATCTTCGTCCATCACGATCATGCCTCCCGATCCCATCATGGAACCGGCTGCCAGCAGGTTGTCGAAGTCGATGGGAGTATCCAGATGTTTCTCCGTCAGACAGCCACCCGACGGGCCGCCTGTCTGTACGGCTTTGAATTTCTTTCCTCCCTTGATGCCTCCGCCGATTTCGTAGATTACTTCCCGCAGGGTAGTTCCCATCGGTACTTCGATCAGTCCGACATTGTTGATCTTTCCGGCAAGAGCGAAGACTTTGGTTCCTTTGGAGCGTTCCGTTCCGATGGAGGCGAACCATTCGGCGCCTTTGGTCAGGATAATGGGAATATTGGCGAGGGTTTCCACATTGTTCACATTGGTCGGTTTGCCCAGATAACCGGATTCGGCGGGGAAAGGAGGTTTCAGGGTCGGCTCTCCCCGTTTTCCTTCCATCGAGTGGATGAGGGCGGTTTCCTCGCCGCAGACGAACGCGCCTGCTCCGTAACGGATCTCTATGTCGAAGCTGAAATCTGTCCCCAGGATGTGCTCCCCCAGTAATCCGTATGCACGGGCTTGCTCAATCGCTTTTTTGAGCCGGTTGATGGCCAGCGGATATTCGGCGCGGATGTAGACCAGTCCTTTGGAGGAACCGATGGAGTAACCGCAGATGCACATCGCTTCTACAATAGAGTGCGGGTCGCCTTCCATAATGGAGCGGTCCATGAAGGCGCCGGGGTCGCCTTCATCGGCGTTGCAGCTCCAGGTATACATGCCCAGACGGTGAGTCTTGACATAATCATAAAATCCCCGGCAAAGAGATACATTGTCCGATCCTTTCAAATGCAAAATTCCATCCTTTACGGAATATTCATAATACATGTTTCCGACTCCTTTCTTCAATTCCAGCTTCACCGGAACAGAAGACTGCTTACTTACACGCTGGAGCACACGAAAAGCCTCATCAGTCTTTCGGGCTGTAGCCGTAAATATATTGATAAGACAAAACAAAACAAGCCATCTATTCATACGTATCAGCATTAAAAAAGCAGCCGGGAAATTAAATATCCAGGCTGCTTTAGATCAAAATCCTATTTATTTGTTAAATTCAACAATTTCTATAGTCCAATCCTTTTTATTTCCATTTGCAGCCTGAACTACATAACGATTTAACTTACTCCAATCTGCAGGTACACCTAATTGAGAAGAATCTCCAACAGGGCTCATACGAGCTGCAGTAGAAATAGAAACCGCTACAACCAGGTTAGAGGTTGACAGATTGCCCAGTTCTCCTGCGGGAAATTCACTTGGGACTGAAACTTTTATCTTTACACTGCCAGATTCACTATCAATATCTGCATCAAAAGTCAAATCAACTTCTTTCACCAGATATTCACCGGAAGCTGGTGACTTTTCATCTGTCATATACCGATAACGCACTGCGCTGACAGAAGTAATTTCTGCATCTTCATACTCTGGCAGATCTTCAAGACCACCTTTTAAACATGACGAAAACAGTAAAGCCGAAAAAACTAAAGTCAAACAATATAATATCTTTTTCATAAATAAAAATTTAATTACCATCCTTCATTTTGTTTATCAATAATTCCCGCTGCTGTACGCGTGTCAATTTGTCCTTGCGGTATAGGGAACAAATAGCGTTTTGTTGTAAACTTACGGTTCCAGCTATTAAGCAATGTCAACTGACCAATGCAGGCAGATTTTCTATCACTTGATATTGAAATCTTATAAACAGGGGCATTCAGATCTTTAATGACATCTCCAGCATTACGTCCATAATTACTATAAGAACCATATTTACCCCATCTCAAATAACTGAAATAGATATCAGCCTCTTCATAAGCCATTTCAACACGTCTTTCACGAATATAGTCTTTCCAGGCTTCTTCAAGTGTGGATGCCTGAGAAGCAGGAAGCCCTCCATGCTTAACACGTGTTGCATTCAATGCTGTAACGGCATTGGCTACATCCCCTTTCAGCAAATATGCTTCTGCAAGATTCATATACATTTCACCCAAACGAGCTATCACATAATGGAAATTAATCTTGTTAGAAACATAAACTCTCGGATCAACCAATACGGTATACTTACGCCAGTAATAACCAGTCGTTGTCGTATACCAGCCACCATCTTCCTTAGAACGTATACCCTGAGATGCACTACCTCCCATATTTGTCTCTATATATTCTTTCTGCCATTCCGTCTTGTCACGAACAATTGTAGCATCCATTCGTTTATCACGGTTAGAATACATCAGATCACTGATATCGCGTGTACATCCATCTTTAACTTTCAGATTATACGTAAACAGCGGATAATCTTCACGGCCTGTTATAAGGTCTACGGCTGTAGGTATATGTCTTTTTTCACCGTCAAATCGAGTAAAAGTTTCTATTGAACCCTCGCTCAACCCTGAAGTACTGAGAAAATCTACGTTGTCAAGTATCTGAGAAGATTCATACCACGACTTTGCTTCCCCTGTTTTTTCATCAATGACCAGATACTGATCAACAAGATCCTGAGTCGGCCAATATGATCCCCATCCGTCAAATGTTTTCTTTTCATCAAAAGTAGTAGTTCCATCGGCGCTACCCTTTTGAAGTTCATCAATAGGAAGATTAGGCATAACATTTATCATCTCATTAAAACTTCCCACTGTAGCATCTTTATCCAGATAATAACGTCCCATAATTATTTCAGGATCCTCTGGAGACTCATCATTAAACATTCCTCCATAATTCTCAGTCAGAGTATATTTTCCTGAATTAATGACATCATTGGCAGAAGAAATAGCCAAATCCAAATACTGCTCGTTTTTTGTATAAGCATAAGCTTGCAAAGCAGCACGGCTTCTCAAGGCTAAAGCTACATATTTATTGGCACGTCCACTTTCAGAAGTTTCCGGCAATCCCTCAACAGCTTTATTCAAATCATCCAGAACCAGTTCATAACTCTTATTGACACTCTCAGTCAATGGAGTCTGAAAAGCTTCCGTATCATCCACAGAAAGAACTCGTGTAATAGGCACAAAGCGTCCCATCTTTCGGGTCATATCGAAATATAATACTCCTCTCAAGAAATGACCTTCAGCTATCAACTGCTTTTTCTGCTCTTCAGATAAATTGGAGCTTGCAACTTTCTCCAGAATCATATTACAGCTACGTTGCTCACCAAAACGTCCAAAACCATAATCTGAATACGCATCAATACCTGTTTCAGTAGCTACAGTATTTATAGAGTTACCAACCTGATCACAATATGCACCATTAGGAGTCAATACTTCCCAGGCAGCAGAATTTCCGGAAAAATTTGCTATGGTGTTATTATATGTCTGTATAACAAAAGCCTCAGCCGTTTCATAGCTTCCCCATACCAAATCTTCACTATAGCTTTCGAATGGCTTTGTATCCATTACATCACATGATGACAATACTCCAGAAAAAGCAATTCCCATGCAAAAAAGACCTGTATATATATTGTTTTTCATTATATTACGCTTTAAAATCCTAAATTCAAACTAACTGCAAAAATTCTCTCATTGGGATATCCGTAATGCTCAACAGATGCATTTTCCGGGTCAAGACCATATTTTGTCGCCTCAGATATAGTAAATAAGTTCTGACCGGAAATAGCCAGTGATGCTTTCGACAACCAATTTACATCCTTCAACAACGAGTGTTTAAAGTCATATCCAAATGAAAAATCTTTCATACGAAGGTAAGCACCGTTTATCAGCCAGAAACTACTTGAAACATAATTATTGTTTCCATTAAGACCTGCGCTTGACATCAAACGGGGATATTTTGCATCCGTATTATCCGGTGTCCAGAAGTCGGTATGATAATCATAAATAACAGGTAATTCACCTGCTTGACCACCATTCATCTGAGCTGTACCGGTCAAATACATATCAAATCTGGTAGCTCCCTGGAACAAAGCTGACAGGAAGAATCCTTCGTACTGTAATTTAATATTAATACCATAGTTACCTCTCGGGAAACTGCTTTTTCCAGTACGTACCATATCTGAGTCGTCAATCTTACCATCACCATTGAAGTCCGAATATTTCAAGTCTCCAGCAGTCAGATCATAAGAGCCTAAACGCTTGACACTGTTATAAACATCCTGTGCATCTTTATAGAAACCTAAACATTCATATAAGTTTCCATAATATCCGGTTTGCTGAGTAGCACGTTTGTAGGGATTCATCAAATCACTTACTGATTCAGACGGATTGTTTGCCCACAACTGATCAAACTTAGTAAAGTTAGCAGAGATGTCATAAGAGAATTTACCAATATTATCTCTCCAGCCCAAAGTAAAGTCAAAACCGGCTCTTCTATGTTCACCATTTGTTGAAACTCTCGGCAAGGACATACCCAGCGGTGCTGTATAACCTACATCAATTTGATTAGGAGCATATAAGAATCCTTTTGTCTTGTAATAGAAATAGTCGATAGAACCATATAATCTATTTTTTAAAGAAGAGAAATCAATACCCATATCAAACTGATCTGTTGTAAACCATGATATATCAGAGGAAGGAATATCTCCTTCTGAAAAACCAGGTACATAAGCACCATTTAAGACCCAGGCCTGATTGTTCAAGTTGTAAGAACTCATATATTCAAATCGTCCAATATGAAAAACATCAGTATCACTTCCCCAGTTATCCAGACCAACCTGTCCATAAGATGCACGCAACTTCAACTGGTTGAAAACATCTTTCTCAACCAAATCTTCCATGAAAGCTTCGTCAGCAATGCTCCATCCTACCGAACCAGAGTAAAAAGTTCCCCAGCGGCGGTTTTTCGGGAAATTATCAGAACCGTCATAACGGATACTTCCTTCAACAAAGTATTTATTATTGTAATTATACTTTATTTGTCCGATAAAGCCTGCACGCCCGTTTTCACCTTCACTACCACCGTTTTTCTGTGAACTTTCCGGACCCGGATTAATCTGATCTATCGGGAAATCATAGTTTTCACGTTGAACCCAGTATGTACTTGCAAAGCCATAAGTTGCTTCATAACCTCCTAACAACGAGATAGAATGTTTACCGAATGTCTTGTCATAGTTAGCAAAGAACTGAAGTGTATATGTATGTCCATAATTCGTTGAATTATAGAATAATGGTTTTGCACTATATATCGGCTCTTCTGAATCATAATTATATTTTGCAGAATCTTTTCTCCACTTTTTATTAGCTACCATTGCATATCTGTAGTTTCCTGCAGCACGCAATTTCAATCCGTCAACCCAGGGTACAGCCCATTCAAATTGCAAATTACCATTAATCAGTTTTCTGTCTTCATTATTATATCCTGCATCATCTGCAATTTCTGCAACAGGGTTATCATTTACATTATAGGGTAAGCCATACTTATTGACACCAGGGATCAGAGGTGATTTATTTTGAATATGACTGAAAACATAATAAGGACCATCGCTGGTGGAAGTATACGGATGCGTTGTTTTCTTGATATATCCATCCAGAGTCGTAGTTACTTTCAGACCGATAGTCTTTATTAAAGAACTCTGACTGAGGCGGAAATTGGTACGCTGCATATTATAACTGTTGTTTTCATACAATGATCCCTGATTTATATGACCAAGACTCATATAATAGTTATTAATATCTGTACCGCCAGTCATTGTTACCTGATGTTTGGACTGCGGAGCAAATTCGCGCAAAACCAGGTCTCTCCAGTTCGTATTATTATTCTGAATAGGATCCGATCCGTCTTTCATCTTTTGAATGCGGTCTTCACTAAACGCATCAGGAAGCCCGTCATTGCGTTTGGCGATATTGGCATATTCAGCACGAGTCCATGAATCCAAAGGTTCAGCCCAGTTGGCCGGTTGCGCTATACTATAGTTGAATGAATAATCAATACGTGGTTTGCCTTCCTTACCCTTTTTGGTCGTAACCTGAATAATACCATCTGCTGCACGCGAACCATACACTGCAGTTGCCGACGCATCCTTCAAAACAGACAAAGCTTCAATATCATCAGGAGACAAGAGTACAAAGTCATCATAATTTCTGATAACACCATCAATAACGACCAGAGGAGTTCCTCCACCACGAATACTGATAGTAGGTGTCTTGTCAATACCACCACCTGCACCCTGAACAATCAGACCGGCAGCTCTACCAGCCATACCCTGGGTAATATTGGAAACAGGCAAATCTCCTATTTCTTCAGTCTTAACAGAAGAAACAGATGCGACCATCGCTCTTTTGGTTGTAGAACCATATCCGACAACAACGACTTCATCAAGAATTTCAGAATCTTCCTTCAGAACTACCGCGATATCAGTTTTACCTTTAAATGAGACATTTTGAGTTTTATAACCAATATAGGAAATCTCCAGAATCGAAACATCTGAATTGACATCCAATGCAAACTTACCATCCAGATCCGTAATTGTTCCTACGGTTGTACCCTTGACTCTGATATTCGCTCCGATAATAGGCATTCCCTGCTCATCACTTACAATACCTGTAATTTTCTTTGTAACAGACTGCTGGGCAACATCTGCTTTATCAGAATGGATAACAACCTGCTTATCACCCTTTATTGTATAAGCTATACCAGCCTGACTACAAATTGTATTCAGTACCTCATCAATCGGCTGGTCTTTCACATTGATATTAACTTTCTTAGACAGTCCAGACAAATTATTGTCATAAAAGAAACGATACTCTGACTGCTTCTCAATCTGATGAATCACAGATTTAACAGAACTGCCGTTTACGTTTAGCGTTATTTGTGAGTAAGAATTAAGGCTTGCAGCAAGCATAATGCTCAATAAGCAAGACTTTGATAAATAATGCTTGAAATTACTTACATTTTTCATGCTTTTTGAATGTGTTTTCATTAGTTATACGTAATTTTACAAGCAAAATCAGTTTATATAAAAGAAAAGAAACCGCCAAGTAATCCAATCTTTTATTTATCTGATTTTACTAAATCTCTTTACTTACGATGAGGATGTGTCAGAACGGATACATCCTCATTCTTTTTAAGGTCCTTCCTGTGCTTTCATTTCTCAATAAGATTAATAATTTAAATCATTTTTGTTTATCTAGTATTATTGAATCATTTACTACCTCATAAACTACCGGAGAAGTCAGGCTAATAATCTCCAGCACATTTATAAGACTATTATTTTTAATGACTCCCGAAAAATTATATTCTTTAATTTCGTCAGAATCAAACTTTATTTCCATATTGTACATACGGCTCAGCTCCTTTGCTATTTCTTCCAGGGTTGCTCCATTAAAAGCAAATTCACCTTTTGTCCAGCTATTGGAGTATTTTGCATTTTCAACTTCAATCACACTCAGTCCATTACTGCTTTTGCCAAAACAGGCTTGTTGATTGGGCAACAGAATAGCCTCTTGTCCGGGAGTGGAAATTTTCACCTTTCCTTCCAGCAAAGTTGTAGTTATTTCATCTTCGTTCGGATAAGACTGTACATTAAAGGCAGTACCTAGAGCCTCAACATCCATAAGTCCGGTACTTACCAGAAAACGGTGTTCCTTATCCTTGGCAACCTCAAAATACGCTTCACCTGTCAATCTTATCTTACGTTCTTTTACACCGTAAGTATTATCATATTCCAGCTTTGAATCTGAATTCAGCCATACTTTTGTACCATCCGGCAATACCAGATTACTCCGCTGTCCTTTATCTGCATAAACTACAAAGTTTTTCACATCACTTTCGGAGGAATAAAAATAATAAGCAGAAAATACAGAAACGACCATTGTAGCCAATATCGCAGCTGCATACTTCATTACATTCATCCATACAATCTTTCTACCTGCAGCCGATTGATTTTCTATTTCATGCTGACAAATATTCTGTTTTATATTCATCAACATCTTATATTGCAATTCGGCAGAGACACCGGTATCCGGTGTTTCTTTCCATCGCTTTTCATAGAACGCAGAAATAGTACTGCGAGCATCACCATCATGCTGTATCCAATCAAGCAATGCCTTTTCTTCTTCAGGAGTTGTCAGCCCCTGCATATATTTTTCCAACAATTCAATATAGTCCATTTTATCCTCCTTCTGTATTGTATATCCTTTAAAGCTTCAAATCACTTACAAGCTATTAAAAGAAAATAAGTATTTAACGTTAATTAATAATTAAAAAGCATGCTCAACCAAGCATGCTTAATTACTTTGAATGATAAATAGTAAGATTAAAAGTCCTAATCCTTCATCTGAAAGAAGTTTCCGCTTCAAAAAACGAGTAGCTCTATACAATTGAGTTTCAACGGTTCTTTCTGAAATAGACAGGCGCAAAGCTATTTCTTTGTTTGACAACCTCTCAAACCGGCTTAATTTAAAGATCTCCCGACGTGCAGGAGGCAATTCCTCTACAAGACTGCGACAAAGTTCTTCTGTAAAATGATAATCCAATGTCTGTATGGTACTCATATCGAGAACATCCTCCTCTTCCTGCAGTTGCCTGAGTGATTGTTCAGCCAACAGCTTCTGCTCAGTTTCCTTATAGACCATGTTTCGGGCTATCGTGAAGAGATAGGCATTAAAATTCTGCTCCGGATTTATTTCGTGACGCTTTTCCCATATTTTCAAGAATACATTCTGAGTTATATCCTGAGCTATTTTAGGTGAGTACAACAACGAATTTGCAAAATTGTAGACATGAGCATTATATTTCCAATATATAAATTCGAAAGCCTTTTCATCATCATTTGACAAGCGAAGCAATATATTTTTAGGCACCATATTATCCATGTTACAACACTTTAAGCAGCCATTTCATTTTTTATTTAGCTTTATCTATGAGTTCAATATAAATGCATCTTTCCTGCAAATAAAATCTCATAAGACTTCATAAAATCCGATTTTTGAAAAATAATCCTATTATAAGAGTTACATAGTAAAAAAATATATAAAACACAACGGAAGCAAAGATATAAAATTAATTAATTTGTTCAAGACAACATTTCTGTAAAATTTTACAGGAACTAAAAATTTAATCTCTTTCAATTCCAGGAGCACATTAATCGCTTTTTCCAATAAACCACTAAACCTTCATACCCATATACCAACCGATTACAAAAAAGTTGAAGCTGATCGAATATACATTATTTAAATCGAGTAGGAGGTAAACATTAATCATAGGTGTTTATCTCCTATTTTCATGTTTACCGACCTCTCACACCACCGTACGTGCCGTTCGGCATACGGCGGTTCCTATTTTGGGGTGCCATTCGAGATACGAACCCATTAAGGTATAATACCCTGCCTTTCGCAGAC
>OGXZ01001065.1_pt1 | contig 15951 bp, 14 predicted proteins | sample 1576431 | NCBI WGS metagenome assembly OGXZ01 (sample SAMEA3541590, study PRJEB24748) | human gut metagenome | biome: human gut; feature: human-associated habitat; material: faeces | place: China | collected 2012
GCCTTATCCTTCATCCTTTTTTATTCATCTGTCCAATATGTATTGTACTCCTACACTTTTCCATGTCCAAAACAGGCTGCACTTCTTGAAAGAGAGCAAAAGATGTGGTAAAATAAATACCGTTCTATGTACTGAACATTTGCTTTTCAAGCCGTATATAGGACAAAAGATTTATTTTGCCGCTATGATATCAGCCCCAGACGGGCAAGCTGGCGGGCGTGCTCCGCGCCGGTGGAGAGCAGGTAGATCCGGGTGGTCTCGATGGAGGAGTGGCCCAGTACATCGGCCAGCTTGACCACATCCCGGCTGGCCTGGTAGAAGGCTCTGGCAAACAGGTGGCGCAGGTTATGGGGAAACACCTTGCTGTCTGCCACTCCGGCCTTCCGGCACACCGCTTTCATCTCCGCCCACACCTGCTTTCTGGATATGCCTCTGCCGCTTCTGGTGAGAAAGATCTCGCCGGAGGCGATTTTTTGTGCCCGCCCGTATTGCAGCAGCTTGCGGCACAGCTTACCGGGGATCAGGATTGTGCGGATTTTCCCCTTCAGCGACACCTCCGCCCGGCCGCGGCGGGCGGCCTCCATGGTCAGGTATTTCACCTCACTCACCCGGATTCCGGTGGCGCAGATGGGAACGTACTACTTCCATAGCTTCCCGTGGACCGGGAACGGTCTGTACTTCATATCCTGCCCGCTTCAACATGAAGCTAAGCGAAGAACGCACTGCGCTGTCATCGTCAATTATCAGAATCATAGTTATATTTGAGTTTTGCCCAGTCAATTAACAACTTTGTCTCACACTCCAAAGGTACTAATAAATAGTTTGCTACCAAATGATTGATATATAAATCACGGAATGCACGCTTCAATAATACAAGTTACGTAATAAAGCTGTTTTCTTATTATTGTATTTAAGATTTTCCACTGCACTAAATAAAGATTTTCAGTACAGTAATTTATAATTGTTTATGCAGTCGAGTAATTATCCAGTTACAATGGGACAAAAGTCACCTTATAGAGTGATAAATATCATCTTATAAGATGACTATTGGCACTCTATAATATGACCACCTGTCTCCGAAAGGATTAAAACTCTTAAGATACGAAATTAATTCGTAAAAAGCAAGAACGGAATAGAAAATAATACTATTTACTGCAAGTTCCTCCATAAGATTCAAAAGCTTTTTCCTACCCTTTCTATTGCCGGATGATTTCATCAAAATCAGCTTCAAGTTCGGTATTGGTACGAAAATCCCATAGCGTCAGACTGCGAATCTGATAATAGTAATACCAATAATAATAGAGTTCGGAAATATGTTTCTGTCTTGCCTCATCTTTAGAGTTCTGCGCATCATTCAGGTCTAAGGTATTAATTTTGCCTATCAGGAAAGTTTCAATACTGGTCTTATAACGTTGCTGTGCAATTGCATCGGCTTCCTTCGCTATGTCCAACTGCTGTGCCTGATTATTGAAATGCTCCACCAACAGAAAAATGTCCTGATTGAAGTTGATCTGTTCCTGACGAATTTTTGAAAGCACTACATCCCGGTTGCTCTTGGCTACCCGGACTTTCCCACGGCGTTTTCCCCAATCGAGAATCGGAATCTTAACGCCTACCTGAACAATCTGATTATCCTGCAGGTTCCTGTAAACGGCCGGAAAATTCCGGTTCTCACCCGTATATCCTACGCTTGCAAACAAATCGACACTACGCAAATTTCCGCGTGCGGTAGCTACCTCATAGTCGGCTTCCAACTGGCGGCGACGGATATTCTGTGCAAAAGAATTACGTTCCAATGCTTTATTTAACACCTGATTGTACTCCATCCTCGGGCCATCCACAGCTTCGGGAAGAACCGGGTTTAGTACTTCATCCTCTCCTACTCCCAAAAAGGCACGGAGCTGGAACATCTTGGCATTGAGATCACTCTCTGCTTCCGTCAATGCTGCTTTCGCATTCAAAGCGGAGAGTTTCAACTGCAAGAGTTCATTCTCGGAAATCTGCCCCATTTTGCGTTTGGCAAGGGCTACTTCATAAAGGTGGTCGGCATTTGTCTGGTTCTGTTTCGCCGTGCCAAGATTTTCTTTTGCCAACAAAAGATTAAAGTAATAAGTGATGGCACGCATCGTCACTTCTTCGGTAGCAGTGATAAAAGCTGCTTTCGCTTCGGCATAACGAACCGGTTCGATGCGTCTGTTCCACTTTATATTATTGACTCCAAAGATGGGTTGTGTAAGTTGTAATGTGACAGGAACCGACATAAAATGCCGGTCTCCTCCGGCTCCCAATTGCTTGATATAGTCGAGAGAGGAAGTCAGCGAGAGTTTACCACCGGTAAGCCAGATGTTTTGATCGATAGAAAGATCACCGGTAAGCCCCAATGTGTTATTACGGACGAAACCGTAAGAACCGTCCGAATTTTGATAGGAACTATACGATTTGTTATAATTGGGCAGGGTTCCGGTCAAGTTGACTTCCGGCAGAAGATCAGCACGAAAGGTACGAAATTCCCAATAGGCCGTTTTCAATTCATTCAAGGCAACAGCAGCGTCAACAGATTGAATACGCGCCATAGCAATAGCTTCATTCAAGGTTATTTCCCTTTCCTTCTGTGCCGACAATGCCAACGGCAGGCAAACGGCAGCAAGAGCAAACAATATACTTTTCTTTTTCATTATACACAGTATTTTCCACTATGAGAGAATCAAACGATGTGCCAAAAAAGTAAAGTTTTTATTATCAACAGATTAGAAAATAAGAAAAGTGTCCATTTTCGGACACTATGCCCAAAAGTGAACGTTCGATTATTCGCAGTAGTTAGGAAGGCGCACAGTGAAACGAGTGCCTTTACCTACTTCGGAGGTGACGGAGATGGTACCATTCAGACGTTCGATGATGGTCTGACAAATACTTAATCCCAAACCTGCTCCTTGGGTGAAATTATCGACTTTATAGAATCGTTCGAATATATGACGGATACCTTCTTCAGAAATACCGACTCCGGTATCCTCCACAAAGATGCGGGTGTAGCCGGGAACCTCATCATCTTCATAGCCGAAAGTAATGAAACCGCTGCTCGTAAATTTAGCAGCGTTATTTATCAGATTATTCACGACTTGCTGCAAGCGTACATTATCTGTCGTGAGATATTTCTTATCACTTTCGGGCATACGCAACACCAGTTCTACTCCCGGTGGCATATTCAAGCGTTGAGAATCATGGACGGTCTTTAATAACAGCGGCAGGTTATGCTCGGCGAACATAAATTCCATGGTTCCCGATTCGATACGTGACAAATCAAGAATATCATTAATCAAAGCCAGTAACAGGCCGCAATTCTTATTAATGGTTCCGATAAACTGGGCAATCTCTTCGCTTGTAAAACCACTCGTATCGCTTAGCAAATCGGAGAAACCTACAATCGCATTCAACGGAGTCCGAATCTCGTGACTCATGTTGGCAAGGAACGCCGATTTCAGTTTGTCAGCCTGGAGGGCTTTATCACGAGCCTCTCTCATCTCCTGCTCGGCAGTCTTATATCGCTGGATACTCTGGCAAACACCTAATATATTGTACAATGAATCTTGTGTCAATCCCGTGATTACGGAAGAACGATATTCCCACCATTCATACTCTCCGTTGACATTCCGCTGACGGAAATTCAGACGGGTATTAGAATCTTCTCCTGTCAATGCTCTATTAAATAACGGACTTATTTCCTTCAAATCATCAGGATAGATAGTGCGATCCATTTCATCACGGGAGATGGTAGTAACCGATTCATCGTATCCAAGACGTTTCAAGAAACCTTGCGGGAAAATGAAACAGTTGGTTTCCATATCAAACTGCCACGGATAGATGGAGCTTTCGTCTACTGCCATATCAAAGAAACGCTTCTGCATTTCTTCATTCGAAATATTCCGTGCGGAAAGTGCCATACCGGTAATCGTATCCTTTGAACGGATCGGGACTATTTCCCCCGACACCGGGAAGTATTTATCACTATGCACTTCTTTCATGAAAGCTCCCTGGGGTATCTTCACACTTTCTCCTTTAGCAGCTACCTGCTTCAGCATAGAATGAAGAATATCCTGACCGTTATAATATATCTTGAAGATGCTGCCTGCCATCATTCCTTCATAAAAACGGCCCCCTGAATCATACGGCAAATGCAGCATTTGTAATAAGGAGCGGTTTGTGAAATGAATGTGCAAATCGGTATCATACGTTATCACACCATCACGGATGGAATGAAATACATTATCAAACTCATTACGCTGTTCCACAAGTTTATTCTGCACGAGCAGACGGGTCTGTGCCTGAATCCGTCGTTTGGACTCACGCCGGTTGGCACGCATCAACCACACGATAGAAGCTATCAGCAACGCCAGGATAGACGGATAGAGCAGTATAAAAAGGTATTTATATTTTTCCCAATACGGTTCGTTGACGATGGTTCCGCTAGAGGATACTTTATCAGGGTCAATATGAAAATAATCCAACTGTTTATAGTCATAGATGAATCCCTGCGTGATTTCTGTCACTCCTATTTCTTGGGGAGATGTACCTTTTAAGACTAAAGCAGCCCTTTGAGCTGCCGATAATGCTGAAGCATAACTATCGGAATCGTATGCACAGAATACGCCATTAGTTAACCCCACATTCTGACTCGAAAATACGGGAGCTTTTGAGTTTTTGCCAACGAATGAAAGGAAAGGCGACCATTTAGGAGCAACCACCAGACGTTCGTAGCTGTTACGAGGGTAACAAATAGCAGCAATGATGTGACTCGTTGTATGATTTTGGGTATTATAGACTTTCATTCTATAATCCGGATTGTCTTTTTGAAAGATTTTCCACTCTTCTTCAAAATCTTCAAGGCCTTTGTTACTCAAAAAGCTGTTATCTATCACACATACCACTTCTTTCCGCTGGGGAAATATCTTTTGCGCCTGACGCAATATGACATCAAAATCCGGATTGGCAGTGAACCCGCAAACATTGGGATGAGTAGCAATCAGCTCCATATCAGGATACTTAATGCCGAAAAACACGACCGGTATCTGCAAAGGCAACGAATCTCCACAGGCAAAAAGAGTATAGAAAGCTTCATCACTTGCTGTTATAATCAAATCGGTCTGCCTGTCACGAGCACGCTGACAAAAACGACGCATAATTACTTTCTCGGAGTTGAATGCCCAAAAATCGGCATCAAGATACTCCGTTGTTATATTCACCTTCAGGCCACTTTCTTTAAATCCTTTGACCAACCCCTGATTAAGGTCGCTATGCCAAGGAGTCTGTGAGGTGTATGACTGTATAAACAGGATATTGTATGTACGTTCCGCTGCTGCCGCCTGAATAAGAACAGCAAAAAACAGAACGATAAGCAAACAATAGTAGCGTCGATTCATATAATTAAAGCCTGCGGTGTTTTCAATATTATGCAGACAAAGATACGTTAATTATATTGAAAACAAACAGATAGCCCAAGTTTTTTATTCTTCGCGCAACGCCTCGGCAGGGTGTATGCGAATTACCTGACGAGCAGGAAACCAAATGCCAACGAGAATCATTAAAGACATCAGGAAATAGGTTATGACAAATGTAATAAGAAAACGCACTACTCCCCACTCCATATACCCTTCAGTCAACTCCAGATGGCCGATATTATAACAGATGACGGCGGCAGGCAAAGCAGCCAGAGTCAACAATAGCAATCCTTCTTTATTTAAACGTTGCCAAAGCTGCATCCGGCTGGCCCCGACTGCTATACGAAGCGCAGACTCGGCACGACGGTGCTGCGTACGGAACCAGAAGGTGCCGACAATGCCCAATAGGATATTAAGCAATAAGAATCCCATCATCCAGAAACGTACCTGTACCTGATTATAGCTCTCTTGCTGGAAATCATTCCGTATATCTTCATAATCATGCACTTTCAAGATGAATAAGTTGCCGACACTCAACTGGTTGACAGACAATTTCATCAAATGTTCCGCAAAGTCTTTAGAAGTCCCCGGCTTCACACGCAGACAAACTTCTACACTTGAAGGATAAAGTTCATCGTCAAGTTCGACCATTATCTTTTCAGGAAGTTCAATGGCTACATACCGATCACTGTAGTTAGGCCAAAAGTCATTGTAACGCACCTTCTTCGAAACTCCCCCTATCTTGTACACTTTCGTAGAATCATCCACATCGACCATTTCTTTACCCAACAGCGTACGATCGCCTTTATAATCTTTGGGCAAGAAATTTTCACCAACAACGACATTGCCATTCCTTAAAGCTTGCACCAACGGCTGATAACCACTCCCATCAGCACTTTGATAACGAAAGACCTGAAAAAAGTCAGGGGTTACCGAACGCCGTAGCGGATTACTAACTAATGTATCGATACGTAACATACTACCGGAGTTACTCCCGATATAGGGACGCGCATTATTGGATATTGAAACGGCCTCCACTTCCGGCAATCTCCGGAGACGATTAGTCAACTCGATAATATCTTGTCCTAAAGATGTACTCTTTTGCTCTTTCGAAAGATAGGAATTACTCTTGTCGTTTTTCAGGCTTAGTTCCAAATAATACGTATCGGTAATATCAAATCCTACCGGTTCGTAATAAGTACGCGCTGTCACATACGTCCAGTCGACCACATACCACAGGACCACAAAAACAATTAATAGTTCTGACCACAACCACCCGTTTGACCGGCGCTCGTTCCATATTTGTTTTAATAGTTGCATTTTCTTTAGAATTTAGATGAGTTGAAGAATTATCTTTCGTTGATGGCATCCACAATATTGGTGCGAGTTACTCTCCATGCCGGAATGGCGGCACTTAATAAATTGAGTAGGAAGCAAGCCAGAAATGCCAGCAGGAATACGGTAGGATCGAACAGTAAGTCTACACACATGGTCCGCAAATCTTCCACCCCATTGGATACAAAGTCTACGGAGAAAAGCATTCCTCCCAAAAGGGAAGCGGCGACATAACTTAATACCAGTCCGAGAATTCCTCCGAACAGGGAATAAAGCATATTTTCAGATAGTACCTGCATCATAAGCTCCCGTCTGGGGGCACCAAAGGCTTTTCGCACTCCTATTTCGGAGATACGCTTACGCATGCGTGACAAAGTAAGTCCGGACAAGTTGACGGCAGGAACAATCAACAAGACAAGTAATGTCAGTATGTATTGCCGTACTGCTTCTTTCACAGCAGGAGGATTGTTGGCGGAATAGCGTTGCGCGGCTACGAAATAAGTATCAGGCTGTCCGCGATAGAGTAAATCGAAATTGGGATGCCCTGCCATAAAGATAGCCCGCAAGCGGTCTGCCTCCTGACGAATAGCCGGAAAATCGTCTTTCGATTTAGCCAGTATATAGACGGCAGTCATACCCATGATATTGTCATCGCCCCAAGTGGCTGTGAAGGCACTTGTTGAACTCAAAGGAATCCAAACTTGCGCATAGGCGTATTTCGCCAGTTTAGAGACCGGACGTACCACTCCGCAAACAATATAAGCCGAATGATTCAGAAGGAATGTCTTTCCAACCACTTCTGACGTTCCGAACAAACGGCGAGCCATATCTTCGGAAATCACAGCTTTTGCTGCTCCGGCATCAAAATCGGCATTATCATACGGTTTACCGGATAGAAACTCAAATTCAAATATTTTCCAGAAAGCATCGTCTGTTTGCAACACACTACAACTTTCCATCTCACCTGCCGGTTTAGCAGCCAGCATTGTTTCCTGCCAGATATTGGTTATGGAAACTGCTTCGGGAATTGTCATTGCTTTGAAACAAGCCTTTGCCGTATTGTATCCGATAGGGCCATTGCTTTGCCAATTCACGTTGGACTTATTTTGAAGTCCGGCAAACCGGAAAATAAGCATCCGGTCACGATGGGTTTCCGGTGCAAAGGGAGCAATAGTCGCACGTAAAGTAATCACAATTACCATTATCATAGCAATAGCCAAAGCTGTACCAATAATGGAAATAGATGAAAGCAGTTTATTTTCTCCCAACAGATGGAATGCTTGTTTAAAATAGAGTTTTATCATGATCGTTACCAGTATAGAGTTCAGTATATTTCTTACTCGTCTTTTTTATTTTTCTTCGATTAGGTTCCACAGAAGTTCGTCAAAGAACGTTCCATATTAGAAATTCCATCCCTTCTTTGTTATATCCTTACATTTCAGGTTTTTGTGATTGATTTTACCAACACCATCCTTTTTAAAGAAAGCAGTATCAGCCTTACCCGATAAAGTGATATTACCTACTCCATCCACTTTAGCCTTGATAAGGCCACAGTCAACATTCATTTTCATATTGCCTACTCCGTCGACATCGAGTTTCAGTTCATCGCAATGAAGATTTTTCACGTTGCAATTTCCCACTCCGTCAAGTTCGAAAGCTATATTTTTAAGATTCAATTTTTCCTTTGCATCAAAGTTCCCTACCCCGTCGATTTTCACTTTACTCAAATCGGGAGCAGTGATGTAAAAAATCAGATTCTTGACATTCTTTACGTTCTTCTCTTTATAATCGATAACCAGTGTACCGTTCTTCACCGTTACCCGGGTTTTCTCTACAAATTCAGAAGGCCCTCCCAAACGGCAGGTACATTCTGCCGATTGAGCGAAAATAATATTTCCGACAGATTGCAGGTTGATGGCAGAAAAGTCGCCTACATTATAATCTTTACTCACATTTTGTGCCGATAGCGAACAAAAAGCAACACTTAACAGGACAGCTATCGCAACGATGAAAATATTCTTTGTCATGGTGGTTTTTAATTTAGAGAAATATTAATCTGTTTTTCTATTTAGTTTCATGTATAAAACGCAGGTTCTACTGCACCTGACGTCCGTCAAAGAAACGGATGGTACGCGAAGTCTGCTTCGCCTGTTCTTCATTATGGGTAACCATGACGATGGTGCGTCCGTCTTCTTTATTCAGTCGGTGAAGCAGTTCCATGACTTCGGCTCCCATCCTTGAATCCAAGTTACCTGTCGGCTCATCGGCAAGGATTATTTCGGGATTACCGATAATAGCACGGGCAATAGCTACACGTTGGCACTGCCCACCGGAAAGTTGTGTAGGAAAATGTCTCATACGATGGCTTAACCCTACTTTTTCCAATACCTCTTGCGCCAACCGCTTTCGCTCACTACTGCCAACACGGCGATAAAGTAAAGGCAACTCCACATTATCCGTCACATTTAACGAATTAATCAGATGAAAAGACTGAAACACAAAACCAAGCGTTTTATTACGGAAAATTGCCAATTCTTTGTCTTTCATTCCTTCGGTACGTATTCCATTGATTTCCACTATTCCCATGGTAGGTGCGTCAAGTAATCCCATTATATTCAACAATGTAGATTTTCCGCACCCGGAAGGTCCCATTATACTTAGGAATTCTCCACGTTCTACCGTCAGATTCACATTTTCCAACGCTACCGTTTCAATCTCATCAGTACGGTAAATTTTGGAAAGAGAGTTCAATGTTATCATAACTTCTAGTATTTAATTTATTTAATCTTCAGCTTATTCTTGTTCTTATATGCACTCATATCGCTTACCACTACCTTGTCACCCGGTTGCAACCCACTCAAAACTTCTACATATTCAAAGTTTGAATCACCCAACTGTATCTTACGTTTGACCAGTTCATTGTCAGAGTTGCAGACAAACAATTCGTATTCACCACGCCCCACATAGAAAGAGCCATTGGCAACACGCATCACATCTTCCTTCACGGCATTCATCACATAAACATCTGTCTTCAATCCGGAGCGCAGACGACGGTGATTATCTTCCTTCAACTGAACCGTGAATGATATGACGCCATTCTTGGATAACGGTGTTACACTGCTGACCGTTCCTTCCAGTTTATCGCTTCCTATCTTAACAATTGCTTTTCCTCCAGCTGCCACACGGTCGCCATACGTATCAGCAATCTCGCCTTCTACCTTAAAATGACTTAAATCGGAAATGATAGCGACTTGTCCGCCTTCGGAAACCTGCGCACCAATCTGGTTATTAATATAGGTAAGAATAGCTTTGCGCGGAGAACGGATTTGCGCATCATCCAAAGTACGTTTCTTTTCGGAAAGGCTCTTGCGGAAGATATTAAAATCAAGCTCCTGAACTTTTAGTTCGGCAGCAGCTACTTCCTTCTCATTTTTATATTGTTGCTGAAGTTGTTCGTACTCTAATTGAGCCACATTATAGCTCAATTCAGCCTGGCGTACCTTATCCGTTGTTCCTGCACCGAGACTGTCCAGATAGTGTTCATTTCTCAACTCCACTTTCATACGACTCAATTTCATTGCCGAAACTTTAATCTGCATCGCCATATCGGAAAGCTTCGTCTGATTATTGACACGAAGCTGATCGAGCTTATACCGACGCATCTGCTCTTCGTCCAGCAACTTTTTATATTCGGTTTCCGTACTCTGAAGATCTAGTTTCAGAATCGGAGTACCTACATCTACGCTATCTCCTCCTTTTTTATAAACTTCAAGAATACGACTGTTGATTGGAGAATTGATTATTTCTTCAAATGCAGGAACCACCTTGCCGGAAGCACTGACACTTACCTCAATAACTCCTGTATCGACTGTGGAAAAGACAAGATCTTTTGCCTCCACTCCTGCCCTTAGTACAGATATAAGTACACCAATGACAACAATACTTGCCACCCCGATGGATGAATAACGAATGATCTTCTTGTTACGTTCTTTCTGACGTATTTCTTTAGGAATTTCTCTGTCCATATCTGATCGTTTACGATTTTATCATGTATCAATTTAGCATTTCATATACCAAATCTATGCCAAAATCATAAGTAATTGATAAATAGAATGTAACAAAAAACAAAGGGTGTCCGATATCGGACACCCTGTACGAATTTACTGTTCAGAATATGAATCTATCCACCTGTCGGCGGAAGGTCAGTATACCTGGATAATGCCGGATTGTCAACTACGGTATAATGACTTCTCATTGACTATTTTTTCTCTTGTTCGGAAGCTTGCTGAATCTCCTGCGGAGAGTGTTGCTTCGGTTCCTGTATCAGTTCTTTTCCCCAATGATTAGTCTCCTCCAGCTTTTCACGATCACGAATCTCTTTTGCTTTACGGGCATAGACAATCATACGCATAGACTGATCGTAAGTGAAATAATTCCATACCCAATTCAAGAGTACAATAACCTTATTGCGTACTCCAAGGATAGAACGCAGATGAACAACGAGCCACATCACCCAGGCAAACCATCCCTGCATCTTTACTTTACTAAACTCTGCTACGGCACGATTGCGCCCGACAGTCGCCATCGAACCTAAATTGCGGTAATGGAAAGGTTTCATTTCCTGTCCTTTCTCCATACGAATCAGATTCTTTGCCAATAGTTCTCCTTGCTGGATCGCCACTTGTGCCAGTTGAGGATGCCCGTTCGGGTAATTTTCATCAGCTAACTGAATACATTGGTCGCCAATAGCAAACACATTATTCATCCCTTCTACACGGTTAAATGAATCGACTTTAATACGTCCTCCACGCCCAATCAGAGAGGCATCCAGATTTCCGATAGTCACACCGGTGACACCACTCACCCAGATAAAAGTACGCGTGGCAATCTCTGTACCATCTTCGAGTACTACTTTATGGTCACGATAATCCACAACGCGTTTATTCAACAGGATATTTACTCCCATTTCACGGAGAAACTGTTCAGCATGTGCAGATGATTCTTCCGACATTCCGGCAAGCAATCGCGGCCCGGCTTCAATCAAATAGATGTGCATCAGACTGCTGGACATATCAGGATAATCATTCGGCAAGACAAATTTCTTCATCTCGGAAAGTATTCCGGCTACTTCTATCCCGGTAGCTCCACCTCCCACAATTACAATATTCAATAACTCTTGTTGTTCCTGCTTCGTTGAACAGGTCAGCGCTCGTTCCAGATTAGCCAGAAGAGCGTTTCGCAATCCCATCGCTTCTGACACATTTTTCATCGGCATGGCTTCCTCTTCGATATGTTTATTACCGAAATAGTTGGTTGTAGTACCTGCTGCTAACACCAGATAGTCATATTCTGCTTTTCCGATGGAAGTCTGTATCATATTCTTTTCCGGGAAAATGGCACGTACTTCCGCCATACGGAAAAAGAAATCTTTCCGATGCTGGAATATTTTACGGAAGGGGAAGGATATGGAAGTTGGCTCCATACCAGCCGAAGCCACCTGATAAATCAAAGGAGGAAACTGATGATAGTTGTTTTTATCTATCAATACGACTTGAAAGCCTGACTTTTTCAGCTTGTTAGCCAGTTTCAAGCCACCGAAACCACCGCCTACTATGACGACACGTTTCTTATTACTTTTTGCAATGTTTAGACTCATATTCTAATCATGTTTTATCAAGATAATAACACATGAATGAGTCATTAAGTTTCCGAAATTCGAAACTTTTGAGAGAAGTCTCTACCGCAGACGCAATCTATCTCCGATTTCCGGAACATACTCACCATCCTTACGATTCATCTTATACAGATTTTTGAGGCGGATACCATATTTTTGAGAGATGCCATGCATGGAATCTCCATCTTTCACAACATATACAGTATAAGGTTTGGAAGCCTTTTTCTTCTTGCTCTTCAGGTAGATGATATCTCCTTCCATCAAGGTATAATCACGCTGCAAGTCGTTGTACTTCACAAGTTTCCTCCAACTAATATCGAATTCCTTGCCTAAATCTTTAAAGGTATCACCGTTGCGGGCTACCACATAAGCAATATCATTAGCGATATACACCTGATGCGGGCTCATCAACCAAGGATTCTTTTTCAGTTTCCGTTCCGAATATACCCCCTTACGGTCGTATTTATACAAGTCATAATCTTCGATAATTGTAATCAGACGATTAGCATAAGAAGGATCGGTAGCATAGCCTGCTTTTTTCAGTCCACGCGCCCAGCCTTTATAATCGGTGATGTCCAGTTTAAAAAGAAAAGCGTAACGGGCACCTCTTCTAAGGAAGTCGGAATGATCTTCGTAAGAGTCACGCGGATGCTTATAAGCACGGAAACATTCGTTACGGGCATCATCATCATGACGAACCGTACGTCCCCGCCAACTGCCACCACACTTAATACCAAAGTGGTTATTACTCTTTCGTGCCAACTGGCTGTATCCGGCACCGCTTTCCAGCAATCCTTGTGCCAATGTAATACTCGCCGGAATCTTATGAAGCTTCATCTGTTCAACAGCCAAATCACTATACTTATTTATATACTCGACGTAACGGGCATTCCGTTTCTGTGCCTGCACTCCTACGGCAAAGAAAAAAACAACGGTTAAAAAGATAAGTCTATGCAGTTTATTCTCCATTTTTATTCAGATGTGAATTAGATGGCACAAAAATCCGAAAAATAATTGGGATTATCAATCTCTTTCCTAACTTTGTAACATTAATTGTAGAAACCAATACCCTGACGTATATGAAAGACCTCACAATTACCGCTATTATTAAAGTATATCAATATGATGAGTTGAATGAGGGCGATCGGTCACTTATAAAGACTGCCATGGAGGCAACAGCTCGTAGTTATTCTCCATACTCCCATTTCTCCGTAGGTGCCGCTGCGCTATTGGGCAACGGGACAGTAGTGACAGGAACCAATCAGGAAAATGCGGCCTATCCGTCGGGGCTTTGTGCAGAACGTACTACCCTATTCTATGCCAACTCCCAATATCCCGACCAACCGGTTGTCACTCTTGCCATTGCGGCACGAACGGAAAAGGACTTCATCGACCATCCGATTCCTCCCTGCGGTGCTTGCCGGCAAGTGATTCTGGAAACGGAAAAGCGTTACAAACAACCCATCCGTATCCTATTATATGGCAAAGAATGTATCTACGAAGTAAAAAGTATAGGCGATCTACTGCCGTTATCATTTGACGCATCAGCAATGGAGGATTAATTATGTTACAACAATATCACACGAAACTAAAAGGAACACTCGCACTTACAGACTCTTATCTGACAGAAAAAGCACTGCAAAAAGAAAAAGGGCTTTATAAATTTATATGGGTACGCAACGGAAGCATCACAGTAGAAATCGACCATCAGGAAATGATACTTACCCAAGATGAAGTGATTTCACTCACTCATCTGCAACACCTCGAATTTAAATCGATTGATTTGCCATTTTCGCCGGTTGGCGTGTCATACCCTTTTTCCATCTTACGAATAAATCCGTCGCAGTTCGCCTCCCGGCAAGCCGCCTCTATTTCAGCGTCCGTAGCGTCAGGACGGGCATGACGGATATTTTCACGGATGGTATCATCAAACAGAAATACATTCTGATCCACCATAGAGATTTGTTCCAGTACCCGCTCTGCTGCCACATGATCTATCGGCTTACCGCCAATGGAAATTGTACCACCGCCAGCTTCATAGTATTTTGCAATCAAATTCAAGATTGTAGACTTTCCGCTTCCAGAATCCCCGACAATGGCGGTCAACTTCTGATCGGGAACCGTAAAGGAAGCGTGTTTCAAAACAGGCTCTCTGGGGACATAGGAGAAATCCACATCTTCAAACCGAATCTCATGTGTAGCTGTTTGGAATGTCTCCATACTGCCTGTTTCTTCCGGCTCGTCCATAACACCCAGGATTTTGTTTTTGGAAATCATCAGGTTTTTATAACTGGTGAGGTCTACAAAAATGGAATTTGCCAGCTTTGCACAGAACAAAGGCAGCATACAGATCAAAAGATAGTCTACCGTGTTCAGTGTCCCTGTGGCCCAGGGCGCATACGCTGTCCAAATAACCAGTGGGCAGGACAGCCAGCTTAAAATGCCAAATCCAGCACCGATAGGCAGTACCTTTGCTTCGTACACAAAGCTGATCCGGCAGAACTCCCGCATGGCATTGATAACGGTTTTATTCTTCAAACCACCTACGCCATAGGTCCGGAAAGTTTGAATACCAGACACATACTCCACAATGCTGCTGACATTCTCTGCACAAATATCATTCTTTTCTTTACCATACTTCCGAACCATACGGAAAGAAAGCCACAGTCCAGGGATTAAAAGCACCACCAGACGGCGGCCAGACCGCTGGCCCGGGAGAGCAGAAAGGCAACCGGCAGCAGGACCATCAGCTGGCGCACCACGGACACCAGCAGGCTGAGGACTCCATGTCCCAGCGCCTGGAACACCGAAGAGCACACAATGGAGTACCCCGCGAACAGGAAGCTGAGGGAGATGATCCGCAGGGCTGGGATGCCGATGGTCAGCAGATCACCGGAGTCATTCTCCGACCGGAACAGGTCCAGCAGGATATGGGGGGCGAGCTGGAAGGCCAGCAGACCGGCCAACATGATAGTTACCGCAGCAGCCACACTGAGCTTGATGGTCTGGACGATCCGGTCCGGACGGCCTGCCCCGTAGTTGTAGGCCACGATGGGCACCATGCCGTTATTCAGGCCGAATACCGGCATGAAGATGAAGGACTGGAGCTTGAAATAGATGCCAAACACCGCGGTGGCGGTGGTGGTGAAGGAGATCAGGATCTTGTTCATGCCGAACACCATCACAGAGCCGATGGAGGACATGACGATGGAGGGAACGCCCACGCTGTAGATCCGGGCGATGATGCCCCGGTCCGGGCGGAATCCGCGGAAGCGGAACTGGATGTCGTGGTTGCGGGTCAGATTAAAGAAGAGAGAGAGTCCTGCAGCGATGAACTGGCCGATCACCGTAGCCAGGGCGGCGCCCGCCACCTCCAGCCGGGGCAGGCCGAACAGGCCGAAAATCAGTATGGGGTCCAGGATGATGTTGATGACCGCCCCGACTGCCTGAGTGAACATTACACAGGTGTTGATCCGAGAAATATGCAGCCAATCTATGTCGCGGTCAATC
>OGXZ01001074.1_pt1 | contig 15908 bp, 19 predicted proteins | sample 1576431 | NCBI WGS metagenome assembly OGXZ01 (sample SAMEA3541590, study PRJEB24748) | human gut metagenome | biome: human gut; feature: human-associated habitat; material: faeces | place: China | collected 2012
TTGCAGATCTATTAATAGCCTAAACCTCAGCTGTATCTGTATCAGCAATAATAGGTGAGCACCACCACAACCACCTGCGCTGCCAGCTTCACCCACATGCTAGGATAGTCCAGAAGCGTGATAAAAATAAAGATAATAGTCTCTTCAATAACAAGCGTGATGAATCTGCCACTGAAAAAAGCAAACATCTGTACTAAAAATGCCGTCTTGGTGGGCGTTGCAGCCTTAAACACCCACTTCTTGTTGGTAACATATGAAAAAAGAACAGCAAACACCCATGCCAGTGCGTTCGCAATCAGCTCATTGATACCAAAGAATACATTAAAAATGGCATATGAGCCTATGCTGATCACAAAGGTCATATTGCCAAAAAACGTGTATAAAACAAGCTCCTTAAACTCCTCTTTCCTGTTTCGTATTATAATATTATCCATTTCTCCACCTATGTGACAGGCTTTAGCCCCTGTCGTAATTTATACGTGTAAGTTGATAGTAATGTTAATTTGCGATTTTTATATAATAACTGCATAGCCAAAATAAGTCAATATGTGATATGATATCTGCATGAAAAAGAAAACACAAAAAAACAAGAGTATAAAACTAAACTACATATATAATGTGAGCTACCAGATACTCACACTGATTACACCGCTTATCACAGCGCCGTACCTCTCGAGGGTGCTTAAGGCAGACGGAATAGGTGCATACAGCTATACCTACTCACTGGTATCATACTTTATCATGTTTGCCGCACTGGGCACTGTAAACTACGGAAACAGGGAAATATCATACCTGCAGGAGGACAGAGCGAAACGCACAAAAACCTTCTGGGAGATAGAGCTTCTATCCGTCATCAGTGTGATTGTGTGTCTTTGCGCATATATGGTATTCACACTTGCATTTGGGCACTCACCACTCAAAAAGCACCTGCTATTGATTGAAGCCGTGTACCTGATATCAGTTGCTTCTGATATCTCCTGGCTGTTTCAGGGACTTGAGGAATTTGGCAAAATAGTCGGTCGAAACGTGATTTTTAAAATCATAAACATTGCTTTTATCTTCATCGCCGTGCGCTCAGAGAGTGATTTGCTCATATATGTGGCAGGAGTATGTCTATTAGAGCTTTTTGCCAATATATCCATCTGGTTTTACCTGCCTCAATATGTTGACAGACCAAAGCTTAAGGAGCTTAAACCATTCTCTCATCTAAGGGCTACTCTCACACTATTTGTACCAACTATAGCGACAACCATATACACAGCGCTTGACAAAACCATGCTCAACAACATAACCGGCAGCATGACAGAAAACGGCTACTATGAGCAGGCCAACAAGATATCCAAAATGGTGCTCATGCTCGTAACCTCACTCGGTACTGTGATGCTTCCAAGAATAGGAAGAGCCTTCAGTGAAAATAAAAAAGACGAAGTAAAAGCCCTCCTTTATAAGAGCTTTCAATTCGTCTGGTTTATAGGTCTTGCCCTGTGCTTTGGCCTGATAGGCATCGCGCGCAATTTCTCGCCATGGTTTTTCGGGCCTGGATATGAAAAGGTGCCATACCTCATCATGATAATGGCTACACTGTTGCCGATTATAGGTTTAAGCAATGTAATCGGTATACAGTATCTGGTAACTACCAAGCGTGAAGGTCTGCTGACACGCTCAGTATGTATCGGAGCCGTAGCCAATTTTGTCATGAATATGATTCTCATACCTCAGCTCTATTCATACGGTGCAGCCATAGCATCTGTCATCTCGGAGGTAATAATAACTGCCGTGCAGCTTTACTTCATACGAAATGAGCTAAGTATACCAAAAATATTTTCTTTATCGTGGAAATATCTTGTATCAGCAGTCTGTATGCTTATCGTACTGCTGCTCATGGATGCAAAGCTGTCAGTCAGCTTCATGCACACAATGATTATGATTGTGACCGGATTTATAATCTATATGGTGCTGCTTTTACTGATGCGTGACGAGATGGTATGTGAAGGCATAAGGCTCATCAAAGCCAGAATCAAATACCACTAAATAATACCATTCTGCAACGCTTAATTCCCCGGCAGCTTCACTTATTTGGCTGCCTCATACTCTCCAACCACCTGTGCCTCTCTTCTGTCAGTATATTCTCTTGCCATTTTCAGAGCTTTTTTAGTCCTCTTCACGGACTTTTCCCATCTTGAAAGCTCTGAACCTGTCGTATCAGACTTTATCCCATATTGGTTTACTACCAGATTGCCAATATATGACGAAAGCTTTTGGGCTCCATATGCATTCAGATGCTCAAAATCTGCGAAATCATGTGAATCATCTATCCCTGCAATGCTCTCATAATCAGTACTCAGATCAAGAAAATCGTATCCATACTCCCTCGTTATACTTTCAATCTGCTCAAGCCCTGACTTATCAGCAGCCTGTGTCTCATGAGGTGGCTGCAGCAACAGCACATGCTTTATGCCAAGCTTATTGCAGTACGAAAGCAGCTCCTTAAGATATGCTCTGCATTCATCAGTCAGCACATAGGCTTCTTTAGTAGGCTGTCCGATATTTGCCAGATTGTCACGGCCTCCGGTGATGCCTGTTTTTGAATAAAAGCCCTTCAGATAGCCTCCACCACTGAGCCTCATATAGGCACGAGTGACAAATGAGGTATACACTGCCTCAGGGGCCTTCCAGTTGCCATGATACTTCTCCAATGGAAAATAAAGGGTATCCGATATATTATCCTTCACCTTTTCATCATCATTATTGATATTTTTGGGAATAGTCTTTACCGTGTCAAGCTTGTTCTGTGACATAGGCATATTATCAATCCACTTTCTCAGATAAACCTCATCAGTCAGATTACTATTGCAATAACTAAATGCAGAAGCATTGATTAAAAGAAGCTTCGGCTTCTGTCTCTTCACAATCTCCGTGACGATGGACTTGTACATATTGCATGGCACAGCTCCTATTGAAAGATTGCACGACTTAAGGCCATACTCCTCCCACGCCAACGCCGGTGCATAGCCCGTGTATACCTCACTTGGTCCAATCATGACCATATCAAGACTGTTCTTTGGTTCTGAGTAGAAGCCATATCGTGAGATTAATGGTACAATGCGTGCTTTTGCTCCTTCTGGTCAGATGATTCAGGGCTGGACTTGGGATGTATATACTGATTATGATGGTGATGTTACAGGAGATTGGTTTTATGCAAACCCAAATGGTACTGCATATGAAGATGGCTGGTTGGCACAAGATGGTGGCTGGTATTATATTAACACATATAGCGGCAGGATGTATTCAAAGGGAATGTATACTATTAATGACAAACGCTACAGATTTAAAAAAGATGGTAAGCTCATCATTGGATGGTATCAGACAGGAATATATTTAGATGACTGGTACTATACAAATGCAGATGGATCAGCGTATTCAGGATGGCTGCCATATGGCGGAAGCTGGTATTATTTTGATGATTGGGGAGATATGTATGGCGATCAATGGGTAGACAATAAATACTATATTGGATGCGATGGTAGAATGGTCTCAGGCTGGTATGATTGTAGTGAAAAATCAGCAAATTATTCATCGACTAATTGGATGTAATTTAATGCTGATGGTACTAAATATGTAGGCTGGTTACCATATAATGGAAATTGGTATTATATTAATGATAACGGTAATATGTTAGCAGATACTATCAATGCATGTGTAAGTCAGGATGCATTTAAGGATGAAAATGGAAATACTAATTGGACAGAGTATAATAAGGCTCGTAAGGCTTCACCACGATACGTATTTGATGCAAATGGTGTTATGGTTACAGGATGGTATCATGACATTCAAACTACAGGTGGTCAGATTACATACGATGAATGGTATTATTCAGACTCTGATGGAAAGTGTCATGACGGATGGCTTTTATACAACGGAGCTTGGTATTATTTCCGTAAAGGCGAAATGCTGAGAAATACATATACTCCTGATGGAAATTGGGTAGGGCTTGATGGTGTTTGGGCTTAACTCATAGTTTTATATATTAATTGCATAAAATATTTTTGAGAGGTCTATGTGGATAACATATACCTCATTTAATATATAATCATTAGAATTTTGTATTTATTTGAGTGCAATACTGGATACTGGGGTATTATTTGAATCAAGATGGTACTCTAAGCTCATATGTGCTATAATGTTTTAAAAGTATAGGAAGGAAATAAAACAGTGAGAAAAAAAGTAACAAATAAAACTAAGAAGATTTTGGGAGCATTTGCCGTTGCAGGTATGCTTGCAATGAGTGTTAATTCTGTACAGGCAGCACAGGAGGAATATACAGCCGGATCATCAATGGGAAAGGAATATGATGAACTGGAACAGGCATATTCAGATGATGAGGTCTTAGCAACAGCATCCAATCAGGGGCATTGGGAAGTGAATTATGCAGGCTGGTGGTATCAGTATTCAGATGGAACATATCCACGTAGTTCTTGGGTAAATATTAGCAATAAATGGTATTATTTTGATGAAAATGGATATATGGTTACCGGATCACGCAATATTAATAATGCCTGGTATTATTTTGATGGAAGTGGAGAGATGCTTACAGGCTGGCAGTATTATTTAGGAGCTTGGTGGTACCATAAGCCATCCGGGGCATGGGTACAGTCTAACTATGCTAATGGGACATTAGTCGGAATTGATGTATCATATTATCAAAAAGATATTGACTGGACTACTGTGAAAAATAGTGGTATAAACTATGCAATGTTGAGAGTTTCAAGAAGCTACTATTCTGATTCATATCATCATTTTACAGATAAAAGATTTAATGAATACGCTTCAAATGCAAATAAAGCTGGTATGCCTATTGGTGCATATATATATAGTCAAGCGAGAAACGTTAGTGATGCTGTTTCGGATGCAAGATACGTTGTAAGTGAGTTAAAGGGATATACAATCTCATATCCTGTAGCTATTGATTTGGAGGATTCTTCGCAGACAGATTTGTCTAAGGCGCAGCTTGGTGCTATTGCAAAAGCATTTTGTGATGAAATCAGGAGATATGGTTACACTCCTATGGTTTATTGCAATGAGAACTGGTATAAGAACTACATAGATGTAAGCCAGATTGCAGGAGAGGAATTGTGGATTGCAAGATATAATTCGCATTATGATACAAATATTAAAAGAGGTATATGGCAGTGTAGCTCTACAACCAGAATTCCGGGTATATCGGGAAATGTGGACTTGGATTTTGCATACAAGAATTATGAGAATCCGATTACAAGCGTCATAGGATATTGGAGCCTATATGGTAATGATTGGTATTTTATTGATGCAAATGGTCAGTATGTAACAGGCTGGCAGTTTATAAACGGAAACTGGTATTATTTTGCGGGAAATACAGTTATGACAACAGGCTGGCAATATGTAAACGGTAATTGGTACTACATGGATGCAAGTGGAGCTATGAAGACAGGTTGGCAGTACATAAATGGTAAATGGTATTTCTTTGAAAAGAGTGGAACCATGACTATGGGCTGGCAGTATATTAGTGGACACTGGTATTATATGGACTGGACCGGAATGATGACAACAGGTTGGCAGTATATAGGTGGACATTGGTACTATATGGACTGGACTGGAATAATGACAACAGGTTGGCAATATATAGGCGGACATTGGTATTATATGAATGCAGATGGAATAATGCTAACTGGCAGACATTATATTAATAAAAGATGGTATTATTTTAATGCAAATGGTGTATGGAATTAGAGACGAAGGGAGCTGTTATATTTATGAAGAAAAAAATAATAGTTTTATTAACGATTGCAATTCTGAGCTTATGTAATACCAGTGTTTTCGCTGAAGAGTCAGGTTACATATGGACACAAGGTGAAAGTGGTTTGTGGTATTATGTGGATACAGAAGGTAATTGTAAGACAGGTTGGCAGTACATAAATGGATGTTGGTACTATATGGATGTCAATGGTATTATGACAACAGGTTGGCAGTACATAAATAATCACTGGTATTATATGGATGCTAATGGGGCTATGACCATGGGCTGGCAATATTATAAATGGCTACTGGTATTACATGGATGCTAATGGGGCTATGACAACAGGCTGGCAGTACATAAATGGTCAGTGGTATTATATGGATGTCAATGGTATTATGACAACGGGCTGGCAGTATATAGGTGGTCAGTGGTATTATATAGCTCCAAGTGGAATTATGGTTACAGGCTGGCAGTATATAGGTGGTCAGTGGTATTATATAGCTTCAAGTGGAGTGATGACAACGGGTTGGCAGTATATAAATGGCAACTGGTATCTCATGAATGGAAATGGAGCGATGACAACAGGCTGGCAGTATATATCTAATTTTTGGTATTATATGAATGGAAATGGGGTTATGCAGACCGGCTGGCAATCTATTAATGGCACATGGTATTATTTTAATGCAAGTGGAGATTGGGTTGATTTTTCAAGCATGAATTCGTATGCACAGGGATATTCAAGTTCAACAAAATATTTAATAATGGTGGACAGAAAAGCTTGTGTTGTAGGCATTTATTACGGAAGCAGAGGTAATTGGACTCAGCAATATGCATGGCCGTGTGCACCTGGAAAAGCAGCAACTCCGACTGTTGGAGGCGAATTTAATGTTGGCGGTAAGGGATACTATTTTGATTCCGGCAATTCAAGATGTTATTATTATACACAGTTTAAGGGAAATTATCTGTTCCATAGTGTGTTGTATAACAAAAATGGTACACTTCAGGATGGCAGAGTCGGAATTCCGCTGTCTCATGGATGTGTAAGGCTTGAAATAGGGAACGCTAAATGGATATATGATAACATTCCGAGTGGAACACATGTAGTTGTTTATTAAAGGGAACATTTATTAAAATTTCTATTAGACAAAATAAAAATGATGAATTATATTTATTTTTATAAATTTGAGGGCATAACATGCAAACCAACACCACCCGAGATAAAACAATTGATTTCATAAAGGGCATCCTTATTTTATTTGTGATTTTAGGTCACACTACATTGGGCCTGACAGACATGTATTCATTTGATGATACAATGAATGGTATTGCAAATGTAATATACAGCTTTCACATGCCTTGCTTTATCGCAGTTTCAGGCTTCTTATACAGTGAATATGTAGGGAATGCTTCACAAGGCATTTTTAGCCGGATAGGTCATAAAGCATTTAATATCCTGCTGCCTTACGTGATGATTTCAGTTATTTACTGGATTATTAAATTTGCCCTTTCAAATTTGATAAGGGAGCCGGTTGCCGTTAGCAGCCTGATAAGCATACCGTGGAAGCCGATAGAGTTTTTATGGTATTTATACGCACTATTTCTCGTATATTGTGTGGCGTATATGGCTGATTATGTGTTTGCGAGGCTTCTGCCACATTTTAATTATAAAATGGAGCTTTTATTTGTGCTGTTTTTAATAATTGCTTTGACATGCTATGGCAGCTTTCACTATGAGGGCTTTAACTACATAGCCGGCTTTCAGATGTACTTTTATCTGGGATGCCTGATTAAGAAGTGGCTTGATAAACTGGATAATAGATATGCTGTGCTGAGCCTTGCCGTTATGAGTGTGCTTGTGGAGGCGTCCGGCATAGTATTACAGGATGACATGAGCAGCAATCCCCTTTTCAGCAGTCTGTTTGAGCGGCTTACCGCCTGTATAGTGACAGTATTTATATTTGCAGTAAGCTATTTTTTATCAGGGTATTGTGATTTCCCTAAATGGTTACAGACTATCGGCCGTGACAGCATGCCGTTTTATGCGATGAATGTGATATTTGTAGGTGGAATCAGGATTATATTGAACAGGGCTGGTATAACCAATATGGCGCTGCAGTGTATATGTGGATTTGCAGGAAGCACTGCTATATGCTGGATATTGTATGAGTGTATCATAAAGAAAATCAGGCTTATCGATTTTATATTCTACCCATGCAAACAGCTTTATATCAGAAAATGACAAATAGGAATCAGGGTGTTGTTTTTTAATACTAATCCGATATACTATATAGTGTTTACTGAAAAAATATCAAAATAAAGCGTTTCAATAGAAAAGGAAACACCATGAAATTTATTAAAATTCCTGCATTTGCAATAGTCCTCCTTTTGCTCATGCAAATAGTATCAAAGGCATTTATTGCCATTGACAGCAGCGATATCGAAAATATATATGGCTTCTACTTGAAATGTCAAGCATTAATTGCAAATTTTTTTTAAAAATTTTTAGTGCGTATTTTATCACAAATATGCACTTTCATATACACCATATTTGTTTTTTTCCCACGACTCCTAATCCGCCTGTAACAGCCGGATTTTTTTAATGATATTTAATTCCCCATGGTTAAATGATAAGCCTCATTTCTTCCTCATACAGCTCCTGTGATGACCTTCCGTCAAACATTGGCCTCGGATAGTTATTAAGCCAGTCCTCTACCTTCTGTATGTCTTTTTTTGTCTTTCTGTCAAAGTTTGTTCCCTTTGGTATGTGCCTCCTTATCATCCTGTTCTGATTCTCGTTTGAGCCTCGCTCGGCACTGCAATAAGGATGGCAGTAATAGACTTCTGTACGTTTCTTTCCTTTTTTATCTTTTTTCTCAATTCCCTCGCAGTCGGCAAATTCAGTTCCATTGTCTACTGTTATCGTTTTAAATATTTCGCTGAAAAGCCTGCCCCACTTGCGTTCAAGGCTGTTAATACACTTCACCACTGATGCAGCTGTGTGATCCTTTACCTTGAATATCTTCTCATACCTCGTTTTACGCTCAGTCAATACAACAAGTGCATTCTTTGACTTTCCCTGCTGTCCCATAACAGAGTCCATCTCCCAGTGTCCGAATTCCTCACGCGTATCAATATCAGCCGGTCTCTGTTCAATGCTTGTTCCTGCAGCGGCTCTCTTTGCTTTCCTATATATCTTATGGTAGCTTTTTCTTTTCCTCTTTATAGCAAGATTGTCTGCTGTCACCCTCATGAATATGCCGTCATATATGTACTTGTACAAGGTCTGCTTTGTTATAGTCACGCTGAAAGTAAGTTTTTTCCTTTTTATATCCAAAAGCGCAGCTTCCGGACTGTATCCATCATCTGCTATCTTCTCTTCAATATAATTGGCAAGGTCAATGTCTTTACCTATCTTAAGGACAGGTCCTTTTGCCTTAAGGTTTTCCTGGTATTTTTCTTCAGCTATGTCTGCACTGTACCTTTCTGTCTCTGTCCAGTCAGAATTCCTGTGCATGTATCTTCCACGCTTCAGCTCCCTGTATATCGTGCTGACATTCACCCTCAGCGTATCAGCCATATCCTTCGCCTTTTCCCCACTGAGATACATCTTCTCAATTTTACGGCGGTCGGTTATTGTCAGCTGTCTGAATATTCTTCCCATAATTTTGATGCCTCCTTTGCATTTTCGTGTTAGAAGTATACCTTAAACCTCATAGTATTCCTATATGCAGACTATACAATATTATCTGTTTGATATATTTCATAATTTACAAAAATAAAATATCATCATAATTCCACGGCATCCGGTAAATGTTACACTCTGATGGACATATGCAGATTACACAGTCATGTTCCCATCATGCACTGTGATCACAAACATATAAAGAGTAATTATTGTATATTTTGCACAAAAATAAGGTGCAGGACTGTTTCATCCTGCACCTTATAAATTCTAAAGCCCCGGTTTATTTAGCACCATGCTGATATTTCTACTTCGTATTACTCCAAGCAGCTTCTCTGTATCTGCCGGGCGTGCATCTGTATAGAACTGCAGATATCATAACGAAACGCTGTCCTCAGTCTCCGAAGCTTTTCCCTGGAACTTCTTAAAACACTTGCTATTGTGTCAAACTGTGATAAAATAAGAATGTCTTTACAAGTGGAGCGGACTTGTAAAAGGTGCTGTTTACCAATTCCGAACAGCTACGGATTGAAAAAATAATATTTTAAATAATGCTTTTCTAGCATTAAAAAAGAGGGGTTTTAATCCCCTCTTTTATCATTTTTACCGGCTCCATAACACTTATAAAATGCTTCTGTTAAAGCTCCAAGCTGCTCTGGTGTCAGCTCTTCTTTTAACTCATCCGGCACCCACTTATAAGAGTTGTTGAAGCTGTCGGTACAAGTACCGATTGCACAAGCCTCTTTGACCTTTTGTAACTTGTACATTTCTCCTAGCTCTTCTGCTGTGATATCTCCGCTTTTAACGGCTTTTCTGCCCTCTGCGGTCAATATCTCCATAGCCTTGCTTTTTGCTATAGTTCCAATGCCTTTTATTCTCATACTCTTTATACCTCCAATAAATAGAACTTGCGTTCTAGCTCGTCAATTTCTGCCTCGTATTCCTTGCCGTCAAACTCTAAATGCTTAATATAGCTATAACGTGGAGTTCTAAATTGTAGCCCTGATACCATGCTACCGACATATAAGGCATTTTCCGGATTATTCAAAATCTCTTTGAGCTTATCCGCAAACTCAATATTACATTTTTTCGAGCGGTCAACTAGTTCTTCATTCTCGTTTATTTCTGCCTCAATGTTTTTCATAAAAGCTCTAAATTTTGGAGTATCGGGATTGCTTCCAATTTCTCCATATATTTTAAATTCTCTCATAGTTACACCCCCTTATAATACTTTGATGTGGCATTTTTCAGGAATTTCCATAACATCCACATACTCACAGCCGAATAGCTTTTTTGCAGTCTCTTTATCGTATGCCGGGAAATTATCGCCCTGAACCATACCAAGGATTTCAAATCCGGCAAGTTTGCCACATTTATATGTTTTCTTAGTTATCAAAAAGTTTCTCATACTCTTTATACCTCCTTTTCTGACATGGTGCAAACATCTTTATAACTCTCCGGCTTGCCACTAATTGCAGCATTGCCAGGATAAGCGTACATGCATGAGCTACACCAACCACCCAATTTGCAATTTTTGCTTGCTACGGAGCAAGCATTAAACTTATTTGTTTTGTCCTTATATTTCATTTTTCCCACCTCGTTTTTCTCCTTTCGGTGCTATCTCTTTAATCTATAATTATAATATCACGATTCTTTGCATTTGTCAACACTAATATTAGTGCTAAAAATATTTTATTTTTTCGTCATCCGTTGGGGCAATTTCTATTATATCACTAGGCTGCAGCCTTAATATAATACATATAGTATTCAATGTATCTAGTGTTATACTTTTGCCGTTCCTTATATTAGACATGGTTGCTTGGCTCAATATTTTCTCTTTTCTTATTCTAGTACTTGTATATCCTCTGTTAGATAGCTCTTTGAGTACATCAATTTTGTATTTAATCAATGCTTTTTCAATCCTCTTTTCTATATTATATTTTTATTCTCTTATGATACTTTAAAACGTTTTTAAAGTCAACTAATAAAAATATTTTATTTTCACTAATTTTAGTGTTGACATACACCGATATTAGTGCTATTATAATGTCAAGTTAATAAGCAATTGATTTTTTAAAGGCAAAATGATACACTATTAGTAATTTCTACTAGTGTAGATTAAAAAATCTCTTTGCTAATTAAACTTATTTTAAAAACGGAGGGATATATGATGAAATTTGTTGAATTATCGGAGCAAGAAAGAAAAGCAGTAAAAGAAGCATTGGAATATATGGGATACTTTGACGTAGCAGAAAGCCCGGAAATGCTTCAGGAGTGGCTTGATGACGGAACTATAAGCATTGGCGCTGGTAGAAGCGGACGCGATGCCGTGTGGATTATTACAGAGTCGCACGAGTCGGCAGTCTATATTGATACGCTGGAGCCTTTAAGCCAGGAAGAAATTACAAAAGAATTTCTTTAAAAAGGGGGAAAAATGCAAAAAGTTAAAAAAGCAGCCGCACAGCTAGACAGCCGGGCGGCTGTCTCTGTATTAAATAATTTAAAAAATAATCAAATTGTGGTTGAAAACTACGATATTTTTTGCGAGCTTTACGAAAAAGCAATTGCTTGCAAGGACTGTAGCCTTGCGCCGCTTTTCTCTGACGGCTCACTCATTGTGAAACAGAAAATTAATGATGATTGTATTGACCTTATAATTAATTTTTCCGTGAATTTCACCGAAAAAGGCTCTGTTTTGGCAGATTTAGAATGCTTAAGGCTAGATTTTTTTGCCCAAAATGGATTTAGTGAAGATAACACAGCGCCGACGATTAAAGCAATTGAAAATAGGCAACAGCAATTTAGATATATCGGTAAAATAAAAATTGAATATAGTTTGGATTTAGCTAATATCATAGAATGGGAAAACTCTTTGACTAGTGTTTTAGTGCGTCGCGGATATGCGAATCCAATTGAATACCTAAATGCACAAAGCGACGTTGAAGAGATTCGCGCAAACCTAAAGGCTTGTATAGATCTATTTAAAGGGGTGTTGATTTGCGCGGATTATCTGCTTAAGCACCCGGAAGAGAAGCACAAAGAAAGACACACAAGAAGCCACAATGGGAACAATCCAACCACCAAAAGTTTTCAAAAGCAGACTGATAGTGTTCAGGTTATTTCTTTGAATTCTTTACGATTTAAAACATCTAATAAAAAAATAGCAAATGTGCTAAAAAGCAAAAAAATCCACCGAATAGCAGAAGGCTGGAGCGTTCGGGGACATTACAGGCATTATAAGAGCGGGAAAGTAATTTTTATTGAAAGCTTTGAAAAAGGTAAAAACCGCAGTCAAGCATCACAGAAAAAAACAAAATATCAGCTTTAAAGCGGTGAAGTACCTGTTTTTCGCAAGCACTCACCCACTCTTTAAACTGTTTGAGCGTGAGCGCGTTTCCTTGGTGCTCACGCTCATTTAAAAAACAAAAAGAGCCACTATAAAGCAATTTCATTAAGTTAAGAATTTTGACATAATTATAAAACACATCATATTTGCAATTGTTTGATAAATATGATGTGTTTTTTCTTTTGTCTATTTTGCAGCACATTCATTAATTAGGACCTAAATGCGTATTCACCTCAGTATACAACATAGGGTTATCACACAAAAAATCTTTTAATGTGTAGCCGATTTCAATTAGCTCTTTAGAATTAGAGCGTCTGAATCTTTTATAAGCACAAGATACAGCTCCTAAAATATCCTCATAATTATCTCTTAAAGAATCATTATACCCCTGAATAATAGGGTGTTGATAATCAGATATATCCACTACATAAAATGGTATATCTCTTAATCTAACATCTTTACCATATTCTCTGATATACTTAATAGCTGAATGTAGATTATCTACCCAAACTATCGAAGTGTCACAAAAATCATATTTACAAATAACAATTCTCACAGCATGATTATAGTTATCTTTCTCCATCTTTGTGATTATACCTGTATGAAATGAAATATCACTAGGATGTCCATTATGAACTCCCCATTCACAAAAATTATAACCTAATTTCAATGATTCTGTGTATAATTTATCTGCTTTAGTTTTAATATTGTCTTGACTATTTCTAATGATATGTTTACAAAACATATCTATCAACTTCATATTCAGTAAATATTCTGGAATATCATCATTGATTTTAATATTCAAATCATTCCTTGTAAATTCCTTATATACATTAACTATTTTGCCTGTTTTGTAGAGAATATCAAATGCTTGTTCATCGCAAATAATATTCTCAAGATGAACTCCACAATGAGGACATATGTGAGGTATTTTACTCATAATTTGTTTCTCAAACAATGGATTTCGACAAGAAGAACACACAAACCAAGATGGCATGAATGGGTCAAATGCAGACATCGGCATAATAAATGATTTATTCTTATATTTAAAATTTTCCATATTGTTTTACCTCTCTAAATTTCAGTACTTTTTTATTTATAAAAATAGCTGCGACTATCTCATTCTTAAAGTTCAATTTATCGTTCCAATTTCCTCTTCGCTGAAAATCTCTTCTACATCAACACAATTTATTTCTATTATTTCTCCATTATTTTGCTTTATCGAGAATGTATTTTTGTTTGAGTCTACTTCATACAGCGTACCTATAAAACACTTTCCATTTCTCAAAACTTTACACTTTTGTCCAATATAAATTGTATAATTAAAGTCACTGTCTGAGCAATAATTAATAAAGCTTTCTCCGTTTATGAAGAATGTATCTACACTTCTGACCATATATTCTATTTCTCCTTAAATTCTAATTTAACCAACGCATACAACGACAATTACAGAATTCTTTTTCAGTCCATTTTCCTTGCAGAAATCAGTCCAGAAATCTTGCAATTCACTCTGTGCTGTAGATGCAGAGTTAACTGTAAATTCTGTTTCCATTATGTCTTTATTTTCCATGTAGCTTATCTGGTATGTTGGCTTATATTTTTCTGCGCATTCCCAGATCCTTTTCTTAAATGCTTGCTTTATAGTAGCCATCTTCACCACTCCTCTGTTCTGTCCTAACTTCTCACCAAGTTGATAGAAATGCTTCTCTGCATTGTTTTTTGAAAAGATGACCGTGGATTCTCGATTGCAGTGGCTGCTTCGTTCTGCCGAGATAAACTAATACATCTCCGTACCAGATGCGGTACAATATAAAACCTTGTATTTTGCTCATAAATTACCTCGTTTGATTCTAAGTTTAATTAATCTTTGTCTGCATAATAATCAAAAACCGCCCTAGCTTTTTCTGATATTTCTTTACCAATTTCTTCTTGTTAGAGCTTCTATTATCATCAAAAGAGCATCTTCCCTCCGCTCATTTATATCTTATCTCTTTTTGTCTTGTTTATTATAGCATATTTAAACATATAAGTAAACATATACTTGTACATGTTTATGTCGTACTGTTATCATTATCTTATTTTTTTAGATTTGATATTTTTACAATTCTGTCAGCCGTTATACCTATTTTCTGCAGATCCTCAAGCATCTTTTCAGATGGCATTTTATCATGTTCTATATTTTTATATAGTTGACGTGTGATCATCCTGCCCGAAAATGGACAGTCCCACTTTTTTATCTCTGTCTGAACCAGAGAAATCTTTTCCTTGGGATTTCCTGCATTTTTTCTTAACTCTTCTTCTGTTGTGACAAATCTCATATCCTGTTCTCCTATCCGCATTGCCGTTACGAAAACTTGCCGTAAAGCCCATTCCTTTATGCATTGGGAGTGTCAAATTTTAAATGTAATTGTTCCATTTTCGTCACATACCAGCCCGGCAGTGAATGATTTCCCCTTCTTGCTCTTAAATCCAGACGTGCGTCCAAGCTTTCCGGTTGTGATCAGAGTCTTCATCTGCATATCTGTCATTGCCTTTCCTGCAATCCTGTGATAGATCTTGTAACCGCATGTACAGTTATAGGAATACATATCCTTAATGAGCAGTTTTCCGCATTTCGGGCAGGGGATATCTGATTCGGATGGATCTGTCCGCTCCGGGAAATCAAAACTTATCTTTCCTTCTGCATCCATCTTTAATGCTGCGTCAAAAGATTTTCCACTTTTTGACTTGAATCCCTTTATGATGTTTGTCTTTTTCTCTTTAATAAGTGTCGTTGCCTGTGTTTCTGACAGTTTTTTCCCTGCGATTGTTCCAATCCCAAAATGGCAGGAATTTGGATCATCTTTTACATAATTTTCACAGCAGTATCCGAATTTTACGATACGGACTGCCCCTCCACATTTCGGGCATCGGGCAGAAAGTGTCTTTGGCGCAACTGCACTAAAATCAAAGCTTAATTTTGGCTTTCCTTCTGCATCCATCTGCAAATTAAGAGCAGCCGCAAATTTTTTCCTCGACTTTGAGACAAATCCTTCAATAACTTCTGTTTGTCCTTCTGTAATGAGCATCTTCATCTGGTCTTTTGTCAATTTTACGCCTGCGATCTT
>OGXZ01001076.1_pt1 | contig 15895 bp, 19 predicted proteins | sample 1576431 | NCBI WGS metagenome assembly OGXZ01 (sample SAMEA3541590, study PRJEB24748) | human gut metagenome | biome: human gut; feature: human-associated habitat; material: faeces | place: China | collected 2012
TAAAGTATGCGCTTCTCATAAACGGAAAAGTCACCATGAGCATACTCGTGATGGCCACGCTGAAAAGCGCTGGTAAATAAACAAAGCCTAACATTTCAGGCCACTGAGGGAGTGCTGGATTGTGCCAACCACTAATGATGTAGCCTACGGTACCCGCGAGAGCGATAGGGAAACCCAGAGCTGCTGAGGTACCAATGGCATTGTGAATCTTGACGTTGCAGTATGTCATGAAAGGCACACTGATGAAACCACCTCCCGCGCCAACAATCGAGGAGATGAGGCCAATGACACCACCAGCCCCGATAAGACCAGGGGTACCTGGAAGTTGGCGCGAGGGGGATGGACGACCACCGATAAGCATTTTGGTGGCCGAAAAGCATACAAACCCCGCAAAAATCACCGCTACCCAGAAAGTAGGAAGATGACTGGTAATCTGGGCACCTAATAAGCCTCCTAGCAAAATGCCTGGTGCAATCGAGAAGGCCACTTTCCAGAGCACACCACCACGGCTAGCATGAGCACGAATGCTACTGACGGAAGTAAACAGAATGGTACTCATAGAGGTAGCAATCGCTACGTGTACCACTTGTTCGGGAGGAATTTTCCCCGTGGCAGAGAGAAGCATGGTTAAAAAAGGGGTGAGAACCATACCACCACCAATGCCTAAGAGGCCAGCGAGAAAACCGGTACAGATACCGAGCGAGGCCAAGCCTAAAGTTAATGTCCAATCCATGATTGTGAACTCAAAAGGTGAAGAAGACACAGTTGAAAAAAGAGCGACATAGACGAGATCCGCCTCAAACTCAAACCTAACGTGAGTGAAAACGGACCCGTTGTCTGAGTTGATCGTGATCTTCAGGTATGGCTACGTCATCCACGAGGTGGTGATAAAGCGGAACTCTTCTAAACTCACTGGGGTAATCGACAAGCGGTTGCCTTTTTGAAGAATGCGCATGTTGCTGAGCTCCGGCGCCTGACGAATGATGCTCAAGGCGATGACGGGACACTCAAAAAGGGCTTCCACATCAATGGTAAGCCATCGAGGTTTCTCGGGTGAGCTTTTTGGATCAAAGTACTCGCTTTGTGGATCAAACTGCAACTCATCAGGATAGGCTTGAGAGGCAATGCGAGCGAGCCCGACAATGCCAGGCTGTGGGCAACTTGAATGATAAAAAAGCACGCCATCGCCGATACGCATGTCGTCACGCATAAAGTTGCGAGCTTGGTAGTTGCGTATACCGAACCAAGAGACGCGATGATGGGCATCGGCTAAAACATCTTGAATCGAGCATTCACCCGGTTCTGTTTTCATGAGCCAAAAGCGATGAGCTTCGGCGAGGAGCTGATCAATTTGAGTTTGATGATCCATGGAGGGAATCCTCTGAAAAACGTTACAAGCTGTGTGGCCGGTTGCGCTTGTGCAGAGAGAGAAAGAGGCAATAACAAAAAAGGCAACCCATCAATACGAAAGGCTGCCCTGAAAACAAAGAAAGGCCTGCAACGGTGCGGGGCTACGTTACCTGAACCTGAAGTTCAGGGCGGTCGGCTCCGGTGCGGAACGGGTTGGACAACGCGTGTTCAACACTCTATCGGCTACCGAGTACACCAACCTAATAGGTTTAGCATTGGTTCTAGGAACATTGGAGCCCTTGAGCAATCCGCTGCAGGTTTGAGATTATTTTAGCGAATTTTTCGAGAAAAAGGGAGGGCATTTTGAAAAAACGCCCAAAAGCATTGGACTTAAGTCGAAGGAGGCAAAGTGCACATGGCCTCCTTCGCTTAGAGTAGGCTTCCCTTTTTCATGTCCGAGAAAATGGCTTTTTCGCACTGGTCAGCTAGAGCTTCGACTTCTTTGAGTAAAGCTGCCTCGCCAGGGGTGCTCGCAACGGGGGTCAATACGCCATCGGTTTGCGGATGTTGCTTTAAAAGTGCTTGCAACTCTTCAACTTGCGCCGTGAGTTCTTCAATCTTTTTGTTGGCTTTCGTCTCCGCTTTAATGGAGTCGTAAACCAAGTCGAGTGCAGTTAACGCAGCGACCTGATCCATGTTCATGACTTTACCGCGTTCATGGATACTGTTCATGCGTTTGTCGACGATCTCGGCGCACTGCTTGAGTAACTCTTCTTCTCCAGTGCTCACGGCGAGACGGTATTGACGACCATGAATGGTGACACAAAGTTCTGACATCTTTCCGCTCCTATGAGGATCCCCGTTTAGTCATTACCTGAACGGGTGAGAGAATTAACGATTGATTCGGCCTTGCGACGCATGTCATCGAGTCGGCGTTTCGTCTGAGCAAGCTCGGCTTCGCGGGCGGTGAGCTGTGAACTCAGTCGGTGGTTTTCACTTTTTTCATGTTCAAGGCGGGCAATAAGTTGCGCTACTAACGCCTTGAGACGTTCCATTTGATCTGTCATAAACATTGTCTCCCAACAAGATGATCAAGTCGGCTGGATAGACCGATCAACATAAATCGGTGACTTTAAAGGGAAAAACTAAGATTTTCCCCCTTCAAGAATGAGCTCATCAGCTGCCTTTTCACTAGGCATCGCGCTCGATGTCCAGTGATCAACTCGGCCTTCTTGGTCAAAGAATACCGTCAGATGGCGCAACTGCTTCTCTCCCTTGGTGGGGAGCAGATAGTAAACGTAGTCCCAGCGATTCGGATGGAATTGATCAGCCAAGAGCGGAATCCCGAGCAGGAATTGGACCTGGTTTTGCGTTTGCCCTTTTTCTAACTGATTGACCATCTCGTCTGTAATCAGATTTCCCTGGTGAACAGGTGCACGATAAGGTTGTAGAAATCCTGGTACCAGTTCGGTAGGGTTATCCCAGGCCTTTTGTAGAGAACTACAACCCGTTAACAAGCCTAAGGATGCCGCGCCGATCGCGGCCAAAAGGAATTTATTCATGATGAAGAACCTGCTCTCAGTATGGTTTAACCTTATCACTACAGAGAATAAGTGAAGATGAAGTAAATAGTATAGTTATTGTACCGAACTTCTATGGTTTGTCGGCGACTCTTGGTCATTAAGGAAAAACGCCAATGGTCGAGTTCGAGAGAACGCCTTAAAGACTTCTTTTTGCAATAATGAGGGCCATTTTCTGGTGATTGGACCGCAAAATAAGCTTACAATCAGTTAAAGTCATTATCATTCTTATTTAGGCATGATCATGAGAGGCCGCAAGGGAGGCCTGTTCGTTTTTTTTGGGAAAAACGGTGGCGAGTTCCGTTACTCGCTCAATCGTTTCCTCTTAAAGAATGCCTTTCTCAACCTACAATTATCCGTGAGGCGACCAACGTGAGTGACGTATCTGATAACCATACGGCTGAATTAAAAAGTGCTGGCTTAAAAGCCACGGCTCCTCGTCTCAGAATTTTGGAGCTTTTTCAAAAACGTGCAGAAGAAGGAGGTGATCGTCGCCACCTCTCTGCCGAAGATGTCTATAAAGAATTGGTTGCTCAAGGCGTTGAAATTGGCTTGGCAACGGTCTACCGCGTATTAGCGCAATTTGAACAAGCGGGGATCATCGTTCGACATCATTTTGATGCAGATCGAGCCACGTATGAGCTCGAAGAGGGACAACATCATGACCATTTAGTGTGCTTACGCTGTGGCAAGGTAGTGGAATTTGTTGATCCGGATATTGAACGAGCACAGTTGGCCGTGGCCGAGCGTTATAGTTATGAGCTCTACGATCACTCTTTAGTGCTCTACGGTATTTGTCACGACTGTGGAGAAAAGGTTAATAAGCCATAGTCACAGACTCGATTTTTTTACGCCTTGAGGTGGGTATGAGCATCGTGTTTTGAAACGATGTTGATAGCCACCTCATTGCATTTTATGGGTGAGATGAGTAGAGCGCTTTCTCTAACGCTAAAAAGCGTAATAGTGCCTCAAATCCAAGCTGGGCACTGGCATGATGGCATTGCGTGTTGATGTATTGCACGGCCACTGAAATCCAAGGGCCAAAATGCTCATCGAAAAAAGCGCTGGCGTTATGGTCTTTAATACCTGCATCGCTTGCTCGTTCCATCTCTTTCTCCTCCTTTTTTAAATCAAAAAAATCAATATGTGATTTTTGATTGGGTCCAGCGAGTACGTAGTCACACTCGCAGGGCCTCCTTTCAGACCCAATCAGGAATCTATTTGTAGAGATTCGAGAAACCCAGTCGAGTCGCGATCTCGTGCTGTCGGTTGGTCACTTCAAGCCGATGGGCGTTGCACTGGTCATCGTGTACCACACGCGGCGTGCTCAACCGATTTATCTGCTCATCGAAGCTCATTTCCAAGCGGCGCGATCTCTTTGAGGCCGGTCTTCCAGTTCTTGCATCGTCCAGCAAAAAACGTACCCCAAATCCTAAATTTCCGCGGCTTGGGATATCCCTCAGAAGCCCCATCCAGACAGGTTCGATGACGAGAAAGTTAGAGGAACACTCCAGGGGCGTCTGCCCCCGAATCCCCGCCGTCGACGCCGGGGGGCTCGAAAGAATTGCTGCAGCGGCAGAGCCGCCATACCCACTCTCCCTCTGCCTACCTAGGCTACGGCCGTTCCTTGGTCTGTCAAGGGAAATGAGTCCTCACGGCCCTGAAACGACTTGATCACCGTTCGCGCGGCCTACGGCCCACTTTTAAGGGTGAGCGGCCGCGCGAACCGTGGACAAGTCTGCTCTACGGCATCATCTGCGCCAATCCCCGTCACCTCTCGTACCGTAATGAACGATTAACCATGCTACTCAGCAGGCTACTTTGGACGCACCCACGGAAACTTGGGAATGCCACGCGGAAAAGACTGGATTTTGCAGCCGGCGAAGGCAGAGCGGTAAACAGAAACCGAGACTGCTCTTTCCAGAGCTGGACCGGCGTAAGGATCTGCGACTGTCCCCGTCGGAACCATTCCGAGCCCTTCTCAAAGTCGCAGTGTCTCTGACCAGAATGAACAAAGCTTTGTTACTTTGATTTCCCGGTGAACCAGCCAAGAAGCTCTTTGCGCTCAGGCACGCGGCCGACGACCTTCACCTCGCCATCGATTGCCACCGCCGGCAAGCTCAGGATGCCCTTGCGGAGCATGGCCGGGAAGTCGGAAACCTTTCGAACTTCCGCGTCAAAGCCCTCTTCGGCGCAGAGGGCTGTGACCGTTTCAAAAAGCGCGTTACAGCGAGAGCAGCCTGTTCCAAAAATTTCGATCAGCATATCGAGAGTCCTTAATAAAACAGCGTTTCACAAAGATTGAGAATCCAGCCGATCATTGTAAAGCAGACGATGAGCCAGAAGAAAAAGAGAGTCAGCAGTCTGGCCGTCATGACCTGACGGAGCATCACGAATTCCGGGAAACTCGCGCCCACCGTGCTCATGGCGAAGGCGAGCGTCGTCCCGAGAGGCAGACCCTTTGCAAGGAGTCCCTCCATCACGGGAACGATCCCGGTGACGTTCGTATAGAGCGGCATGCCGGCAACGACAGCTGCAGGCACGTTCCACCAAGCCCCCGTCATTACGCGGGCGAACCAGTCGTCAGGCACGAATCCGTGAAGCAGCGCCCCGACTGCCACGCCGGCGATCACCCACTTCCAGATACGGCCGACAATGGCCTTTACTTCTACTGTAGCAAACGCATGCCGCTCTGCCGAAGAAATCCTGCGATTGTCTACGCACGACGGCGCAGTGCCTCCGGACGACTGAATGACGGCAAGTATGGCAGGCTCGAGCCATCGCTCGGCCCGGAAGGCATCCATTACGACACCGCCCGTGATCCCCGCTGTCAGACCAGCCGCTATATACAGCAGCGTGAGCTTCCAACCGAGAAGACCCCAGAGCGTGACGATGGCCACCTCGTTGATGAGAGGCGACGTAATCAGGAAAGCCATGGTGATGCCGAGCGGAATGCCGGCCGACGTAAATCCGAGAAAGAGCGGAATGCTTGAGCATGAGCAAAAAGGCGTCACCGCGCCGAAGACGCTTCCAATCACATAGCCGGGAAGCCGTCCGAAGCGCAGAAGCACATCCCTGACACGCTCGACCGACAGCCCTGCCCTCAGCCAGGCGAGCAGATAAACCATCAGAAAAAGAAGAAGGAAGATCTTGGCGGTATCGGTGATGAAAAAGTCGACCGCCCCGGCGATCCGCACATCATCGAAAAGCCCCCCTGCACGCGCAGCCATCTCGGGCGCGGCAAACCAGAGACCGATCCAAGCCGCTCCTGCTGCCACGCCCCCGAGCAGAGTTCTGAAAAATGCCTTCGTCATGCCTTCTCCTTCCCGTAGCAACAACTCCCGCATCCGGTTGACTCAAGGCACGCGAGCATGGTGCCGATGCATGGAAGTCCGAGCGAGCAGTAAATGTTGAGCCCCTCCCTGCGGCTTTCGATCACCCCGGCCGTGCGGAGCACCTGAAGGTGTCGGGAGACCGTGGAGAGACTGCCTCCCGTGAGGCTCTGCAGTTCGCAGACGTATTTTTCTCCTCCGGCCAGCGCCTTCACGATGCGAAGACGGGTCGGATGGCCGAGCGCCTTGAAAACGGCGGCTTCCTGCTCGAACACTTTGTCTGCATTATCGGTCAAGATACAGTCTCCCTTTCAGTTATTTCGCATAATTGCGAAATATAGCACATTCCGATATGTTTCGCTGATCAGCCAAATAAGCAAGGAGTCACAATGATTCGACGAACTGTCTGCGCTTGACTGACGGCAGCTTCGCTCACCTTTGCACCTGGCGCATACGCAGAGCTCAACGGACGCGTGCCTGAACCCGACATGGTCACCATGGCCGACTTCGGCGCCGAGTCCTGTCTTCCGTGCAAAGCCATGGCGCCGATTCTGAAGAAACTGGACAAAGAATATGAAGGTCGGGCCGCCGTGCGCTTCATCAACACAGTCCAATATCCGGAAATCGCCGAATATTTCCGCATTGCCGTGCTGCCGACGCAGATTTTCTACGACCACCGTGGCGAAGAAGTCGGCTGGCACACGGGGTATCTGGACGAAGGCAGCATCCGAGCCAAGCTCGATGAACTGATCTCCGCCGCAAAGGCCGAGAAGGAAGGCGCTTTCCCCAGCACAAAAGAGGATCCCGCAAAGTGATTGAAGAGCTGGTTCCCTCTGTACTCGGCATGCTGACGGCATCGCCCGGGAAAGCCGCTACCGCGAGCTTCGTCTGCGGCCTCGCAAGCATTCTGCTGAGTCCCTGCCATTTGGTATCCGTGCCGCTGATGGCAGGCTACGCCGCACGCGATGCAGCGGATCCGACGGCTGACGGCAAAACAGCAGGTCGGCGCGCCGCCCTGTGCGGGATCGCGTTCACCGTCGGCCTCTTTAAAGGAACAGGGCTCGATGAATTATTTGTTCTCTTGGGGTACGCCCAGGCAGTACGCTTGAATGTGATCGAATATTGTTCCAATAGGATATAACTTGGTATTTATGATACGATTTCGTATCAAAAATAACTTTTTGGGACGAAACGATGACTGGGATGCGGTTTGGGTATGTGCGCGTCAGCACGAGGGACCAGAATCCGGAAAGACAGATTGCCGAGATGGAAGGAAGGGGGCTTCGAGTCTATGTGGATTACGCATCAGGAAAAAGCACTGACAGGCCGGAGCTGCAAAAGCTAATGCTGCTTCTGCGAGAGGGAGATCAGCTGTTTGTTCATTCGCTGGATCGGCTGGCCAGAAATCTCTCAGACCTTCTGAAGATCGTGGACGATCTGACGAAGCGAGGTGTGACTGTTTCGTTCGAGAAAGAGAAACTGGAATTTGCAGGAGGAGAGTCTGCATCCCCTGCTGCCAAACTGATGCTGAGTGTTGTCGGAGCTTTCAGCGAGTTTGAGCGGGAGATGATCCGAGCTCGTCAGCGTGAGGGAATCGAGCTGGCGAAGGCTCGCGGAGTTTATCGGGGACGGCCGAGGAGTGTGAGTGAGGCACAGATCGCAGAAATCAGGATCATGATGGAGAAAGGTGTTCCTCTTGCGAAGGCTGCCAGAGCTGTCGGGGTCAGCAGGACTTCGGCTTATTGTTACCTCAATTCCGGAGAAACTGAGAGGTGACTGATACAAAAACGCCGGAAGAGCGCAGTCGAAATATGAGTCGAATTCGTTCCGGAGACACCAAACCAGAGATGTTTGTCCGGAAGGCTCTGTTTGCTCTTGGCTATCGGTTTCGGCTGCATCGCAAAGATCTTCCCGGGAAACCGGATATTGTGATGCCGGGCCGACGGATCGCTATTTTTGTGCACGGATGCTTTTGGCATCAGCATTCCGGCTGCCGTAAGGCGAATATTCCGGCATCGCATCGGGAATATTGGGTTCCGAAACTTGAGGCCAACGTCAAACGGGATTCGTCCGCACGGACGGTACTGCGTTGCTCTGGCTGGAGAGTTTTATGGATATGGGAGTGTGCTCTTCAAACCAAAGAAAAGCGTGAGGAGTTGCCGGCAATGCTTCGGGAATGGATTGAAAGCAATGCCGGCGAAGGAGAAATACCTCTAGCGAGGGGTTAGTCGACGGAGAAACTTTTGGCAGGGAAAGAACCGACAGACGGATCTACGCTGTCGTATTCAATGCCTTCAAAAGTCTTAAGAAGAGCGTCCAATATGACCTGCGCTCCGTCACAGGGAACGGCCATGCCGATCTGTTTGCGAACGCTTTCCTTCGAGCCGCAGAAGACGAAATCGTCGGGGAAGGTCTGCAGGCGGGCGCGTTCTCGGTTCGTGAGAGCTCTGTTCTCAGACCAGTGGTAGACATGCGTGCCGCCGCCTCCGGACCCGGTAATTGTGTACGCGGGCTTACTTGAGTCCAAACGTCGGTAGATCTGAGATAGCCGGGCTCCTTTGACGTTGAGCTTCAAATGGTCCGGAAGCCGCCCTGCCTCTTCCGCTTGCCAGACATTCTCGCCCTCTCGGATGTAGGAGAGGCGTTCCTGAACAATCTTCGACTGTTTGGTTGCTTCCTGATTTGCGGCGAGCAGGGGAATGCCTTCCAGTGCCTCGGCACAGGTTTTGGTGATGCCGGTAGGTTTGGGTACTTTGAATGTGAGTCCCAGGTCCCCCCGGATGCCGACCAGAATGTAACGATGCCGGGCCTGAGGCACGCCGTATTCTTCAAAGCGGTAAAGGTTCGCGGTGACGTTGTATCCGAATTTTCCGGCGTGATTGAGTGCGTTCAAAATGATCTTAAAAGCTTTGCCGTCATTGGCTGAACTCAGACCGGATACGTTTTCTGCAAAGAAAAACAGAGGATTCACTCTGTCAATGTATTTCACACCGTAAGAGAAGAGGCCTCCGTAATGCCCGTCAAGCCCTTTTGACTCGCCGGCAAGAGAGAAGTCATTGCATGGGAAGCCGTACAGAAAGCCGTCGACGGCAGGAAGACTGTCAATGTCGAGTTTCCTGACGTCTTCACAGATGGACAGTGCCGAAGGTTCATTCCTCAAAACATTCTGTTTATATGTTCTGCAGGTGTCTGGGTCATAGTCTGTGGCCCAGATATGCCGAAACGACAAATGTTCGGAGTGTGCGCGGTTGAGGGCAACACCGATTCCTCCAGGACCGGAAAACATCTCTCCCACACGCATCGGCGTTCCCAAGACAAGTTTGGGTATTCCCGCATTTGATCTTTCCGGAAGGGGTTTTTGATGTCTCTGGCTATACTCAACGATAAGTTCTCGAGCCTTTGTGCTCGGAGGAACATTTTCTGATTGGCAGGCCTCGCTGAAGAGCTGCATTTCATTTTCAGAAAGCCTGACTTTTAACTCGATATCTCGCATTAGTTGCCCTGTTTGCTGCCCTAAAAGGGGCATTGATCGGAGTATTGTAGCGCAAGCGTCCGGGAGGAGTATGGTCTATCGAAAAATGTGGATGTTCCCTCGGAACATTCGACGAATTGAGCCGTGGAAGCTTGTGCAGATTGCCAAGCTTTTGGATTCTTGCACGGGCGGAGTTTCCAACCAAGAAGTTCAGGATGAGCTGTATAAACAGCTGTCTGCATTAGGACTGAAAGTCAAAGCCAATGAATACGGCGTTGCAAATTCCGGAGGGATGAGAACTTATTTTGCACAGCTGGCTTGTCTGGGCCTCTTTTGGCTGGACCGCAAGCGGAATATGTATGCATACTACGTATGCTGGGGAACAGCTGATAGGCGGGAATAATCCTGCGGCAATTCTTCGCTGTCAGCTGCTGCGGATGCAGTATCCCTCTGTGTACGGTTTGGGATCTCAGGTCAGGATCCATCCGAATCTCAAAGTCAAACCGTTTGTATTTCTGGTCAGGCTTCTGCGGGACGAAAGGCTGGGCTGCGAGCTGTCCTGTCAGGACATGGCAGTGCCGGTTATTTACGGCAGAACGGATGCTGATTATGAGCACTGTGTAACCAAGATTCTTGATCTTCGTAAGAACGGAGATTTAAGTACTGTCATTGATTCTGTTGACGATGTCAGAACTCCAAAACGCTTCCGAGAGAATGATCCGGAGAAAGATCTTCAGATGGGGATGATCGATGCAGTCGAAATTGCGAACACAGCCAAGAACTATCTGTTGGCATCACAGCTGATTGTGCCCTGTGATGACGATGCAAAGACTTTTTCTCTTACCAGGGATCCGGCGATACTTACTGAAATTCGCCCCTGGCTGGAAGAAGGAGAAATTATTGAAAAGCTGGATGCTGATCATCAGGAAGCCTGGCAACAACGGTTTGGACGGTTGGATAAGACAAAGGCAGTCAGGTCTATCAATAAGAAGAGTGCTGACGGATTCAAAACGCTGATCCAAGCTGCGTTTATCAATGCAGTGACAGCCTCTCCTTACGGTATCGGCCCTCGAAACTTTGTCATGGATGAGGCGGCAAAGTGGGGAAAATCGACGTCAGAGGTTGCAAAGATTGTCAATCCTCTGCTGTCACGAAAACGTACCATTGAGAGAGAAACGGTCATGCTGGCTGCGGCATCGGGCGGCAGGGAAGCCCTTAAATTGGAGTTGGCTGTGACGAATCTATTTCGTCAGCTAGGTTTTGATTTGTCTGAGCATATCGGACAGAAGAAAGCTCCACGAGCGGGAGGTTATCCTGATATTAGAGTCCGAGCATCGTCTATTGCTTCATGCGGGTTTGTGGACACTAAAGCGACGATGACGTACAGTTTGCCAATTGGCGATACGGTGAAGTTACAGACTTACTATAAGGAATGCTGGCAGGAGTTTCCTGATCACAGCAAGGTGGAATTCTTTGTGTATGTTGCAGGCGGGTTCGGGAGATCTGATGCAACGATCAAGACGTTGCTGAAAAAGTGCGCTGAAAATTTTGGTCGTCCTGTTTCTGCAGTAACCGTTTCTGCGCTGTTGGACTTGGCAGAAATGACAGGGCCCTCATCGGTAATGCAAGTCATGAACAAATTGAAGGAGAGTGACCTCTTCACAGCGGCAAGTGTGTTGATGTGAAAAAAGTCTGCAGGATGATTGTAACTGCAGACTTTCTGATTCAGGCTTTAACAAAAATGGTAGGCAACTGGCTTTTTATTGTGTGGTATAGCTCCTCATAAGGAAGTGCCTCTAACATAGCGCCGCCGTACCATCGAAACAGGTGTGGCCAAAACTGACGTTCTGCTCCTCTGGCAGAGAGATATTGAGCAATATCTCCATTTGGATGAAGCCGTCGTTCTAGTAAAAAAGAGATGATGACGTTCCTTAAAGTTGCACTTGAAAATGTAGCGCGTTCAATCATGTTCATAATTGGATCCGTTGCACGGTCAGTCCAACTTAAGGCTTTTTCCAAGGAAAGATCACTGAATAAACAAGTACTAGCCCGATCTTCTTGGAGCATTTCGTCTGTCCATCTGGTTGTTATGTAGGCTCTAGATGCTAAGCATCTATTAAATGCTTTATGGTGGCTTGAGATAAAGAAGAAGTAATTTTTTTTAATTTTAGGTTGGTAGCATTGAAGGAGATATTTGTGAGAAAGTAATGACCAAAATTCACACGAAGTTTGTATGGCGTAATCAAGTGTTCCGAGATTTTTGTAAAGGTACAGGCCAAGCTCTTTGCCATTTAGTGCGACACTATCAAGGCTTCCCGGGATAGGATAGTGTTGCAGTTCAAAGCTTGGAGAGGTCACTCCGTTTTTATTCAAAAAAATATTTGTCCAATCCCATAGTTCTTTAGAGGTCTTTGCGTTAATGTAATGGGTCTTGTTGTCTTCGAAAGATTGCTTAAGAATTTCGTAGGATTTATTCGAAAATATCTCAACATAACTAGTCATTTATGCTTCCTAAGATTTTTGAGAAAGGAGAACCCATTAGGATTTCAGAATGCAATAGAGCATCCGATACATCTGTACTTGGAAATTTCACATTGTTAGCAATTAAAGAACGCTCAATGCTTTGATACCATACCGTTTCCTTGCAATCATCGGCTGCAGAAGAGCCTTTCTCATAAAGTGATGACAAGATATTGGCCAGAGCGGGCTGCAGAATTAGTGCTGAGAGTAATTCTGTGCTGTTTGATTTCTCAAGAGCAGCTATCTGATTGAAGACAGATTGATTAATCGTTATTACTATGTGATCATTCCCGTCATCAATTCGGCAGTCAAAAATCTTATCTGTTGAACCAGTGGTGCCTTTTTGCAATACGAAAATAGAATTGATGTTATAATTAACATTTTCTCTTCTAATTTCGAAGAATGGGCTAACGAGATAGTAAGCGCAGACTCTTCCTGGATTTAGAGTAATTTCTATTGTTTCTTGATACTCTAGATCATAGTGTTCCCATACAGAATTTTTTTTAGCAATGGCCGCAACCTCAATAGTAGATTTTCCGATCATGCTGTTAACGGGTAAGGGTATACGAAATTCTTTACAAATCTCATCGGCATCTTTGCTATGGTCTGATAATAATAATTTATTTGTCAGTTCCGTGCACTGATTAAGTTTAGATTTTGATGAGAATATTTTTGTGAAAAAAGATACGTCCCCGGAATTGATTAGTTTTATTAATTCATTGCATTTAAGTTTGATGTTGATGTCTATGTACCCATTCCCGTTAAATGAAGAAGGGTCATCGTCAACGTTAATTTTGCAATTGGTAATGGACGCGTTAAAAAAGCTTCCTTTTAGGAAGTCTTCGTTTTTCTCAATTGATTCCTCAATATTTTCTGACCCGTAGAGGCATGGTCCTGTAAATTTATTTGATCCCATCGAATGCAACTCTTATCGTGCTCATTAATTTTTCTTGAAGGCTAATTTTTATGCTTATTCGTCTATTTGAGAAGTTACTGATGTTTATATCTCTTCCGTTAATTGATGCTTGAGCGCCTACAGAGGATATTATTTTTGATGGATTTAGCCTGCAGTCACTTTCTTCAATAGTTTCAGATGGAATAAAAAATAACTTCATTCGTAAAGAAGAGTAAGCATTAGGAGCGTTGAATCGAAGCAGATATATTCCTTGACTAGCATCGATGGCTAATATATTCGTCAGGATATTTACTGCTCTTTCCGCAGGTAGATGTCCGTCGTCATTTCCCTCCGGCCGTTCATGAGTAATATCTTCTTCATCTTTCGGTCGTCTGTCCCCACTGTGGCGTTCCTTCTTCGGGGAGGAAGTACTTTCCTTCCCTTTTCTTGGTGAGTCGTTTTCTTTCTTCGTTACAGTTTTAGGTCTGATATTTGTGAATCCTAACGGCCTAAGAGGAAGATCGGTGATGGAATTACCAGCTCCTGTATCACCTAAAAGAGAGACATTTCTAACAATTACGCTGTCTTCAGAGGTGCTCTGCAGTACTTTTTTAAGCAACGCTCGTGTCTGAGTTCGAAGAAATGCTTGAATTTCCTTCGCATCAGAGAGTTTTTCGTAATCAGATATGTTGTCAGCTTTCCAAGTGAGATGATCTGGTCCCTCTAATAACCGAAGGAGCTTATTTGTTTCATCATCCGTAACATGCAAGAGAAAGGCAAGAGGCTTCCCAGCTCCAATTCGAAAATCCTTTTGCCATGGCTGATCAATTCTCATTCCGACCGATCTGGCCGCATATGTAATTTTTTCATCGGCTTCAAGGTCAATGAACAGATTGGCAAGTTCTCGTCCGCTATGATCACAGAGTGGATGCAACTCTAGACGGTCATCAAAGTACTTGATCAAAAACTCTGCGTGCGAAGTATTTTCATTCAAAGTCTCGCTGTATTCTCGGATATAGGTTTTCACGAAATCAGAAGCATCGGATGCGTTAGCAATCGAGACAAAGCGAAGACCATCCTGTGAAAATGATGCCGTAACAAGCCCATTTTTAATAGCGGGAGCAAAGTTATAGATAAAGCTCCAGACAATATTGATTCCATCACGAGTCAGTTGATGAATTTGAGAGGATTCGATAAAACCATCCTGACCGACGTCGTGAATATCAATAATGAAAATATCGGTTCCGAAGTCGTTTGCCTGACGTCTCTTGAAACGGGAACTTGCAACGTCACGCATCGGAATATTGCCTTCGTAACCTTCGCCAAAATGAAAATGGGGGCTCCAGTATCCTTTGTGCATCGGATCAGAAGACTCTTTTTTCTTCGATGTCGCGTAGCCGACGCCTTGGAATCTGTAAGCATTGCTTTTTCGACCAAGGGATCCGTAAAAAACCTGCCTGCGTGCAGAGTTGACTAAATTCGCTCCGCTGCCAAGGCCAAAAGAACCGCCCTGACTTCCTGTTTTGGTAGAACGGTTTTGGGCTAGAACCAGTGAATGCCATGAACACGAATCAGTGCCATCGTAGTCGAGACCACTCGTATTATGGTCCCCGATTCTCAGAGTCCAGAAGGCGTCTTTCTTCATCGCCTGGTTGATGCCGGGATACCACCTTCCTCGTTCGGTTTCTTTCTTGTCGGTGTACCGCTCATTCCATTTTTTGTTGTAGTCAGCATGGCAGGGAATATCTTCTCGGTTGAATCGAATCAATTCGAAGTCCATATGGACAGGAGGTTCGCCGGATGTATGTGCGTCAATAGCGTTTTGAGTTGTTTCACGAACGAGGTAATTCAGACCGCGAAATTGTTCTCCAGGAAAGGTATCTCCAAGATCACAGCTTCCTGCATCAACAGGAAACCAGCCTGGAAGGTTATGAACGTCAGTAGAAGTCATAAACGGATTCCCTTAGGTTCAGAACGAAAAAGTTTTGTCCGACTCGGCTTCGGTTTTTTTCAATTTTTTATCGATGCTCTCGACAGCCTTGTTTAGAGCACTGATCATCTTCTTTGCTTCTTCGTCTGTCCACTCGTAGTTATTGCGATTGGCCAGATTCTCAATCAGCTTGAGCTGTTTCAGCGCAGCATTCATTCGTGCTACAGCAAGACGGCGAAAACGATCATTTTTACTTTCAGAAGCAGACATAGAACTAACTCCATAGGGAACATGTTAAGTGATATTGTGTTAACTATACATGTAAGATGGGATATTTTCAACTATATTTATGAAATATAGTTCTTAGGAACGTATATATAGTTCGTATGATTGATGGATTTTGTGTGATTGTTCCTAGAATATAGGGAATGTGTTGCGCTTCATAGGACGATAAATAGGACACGTTCACGTGGCGGATAAGAGAACGCTTGCTGAAGAGCGAACTTTTACCGTTAGGAACTCCTGATTAATCATGTCGACGACTCAGTGATCTTCTTAAATAATGTCAAACGCCACCTCTTCGTTTTCTTCAGATCATTGAGGTGTTCATGACGCTGTTCGGAGCTACTCTTGCTGTAAGAGTTTGAGCCTTTATCCTCTTTTGAAGCAGGTTGTCGTGGTCTGAAGCACAGGACTTTTTGCAGTCGAGATCAACAACCTCGTTATCCATTGTCGTCCTTGTTCCAAGGCCATCACGGCTGTGGGGTGAGGTGCGAAATTTGGATCTGATGATTTTGAGTTAAAAGGTCACCTCTT
>OGXZ01001084.1_pt1 | contig 15852 bp, 7 predicted proteins | sample 1576431 | NCBI WGS metagenome assembly OGXZ01 (sample SAMEA3541590, study PRJEB24748) | human gut metagenome | biome: human gut; feature: human-associated habitat; material: faeces | place: China | collected 2012
TCGGCGCCTGTCAGCGTTGTCGTGACGACAGGGTCGCTCAGGCTCACGTCGCCGGCGGTGGTCAGCGCCACGTCGTTCCAGATGCCTATGTCGCGTCCGCGAACGGTGGTGATCCAGTCCCAGCCGATGGTGGCGTGGAACGTCGGGTTGTCATAGCCCAGGATGCCGCCGTTGAAATCGGTGTTCTTGCGGTTCTTCACCTTTATGGAGCCGGGGTGAGCGTTCTTCACGATCTCCACCGCCAGGATGTTGGCACCGTTGGCGTTGAGCAGGTTCGTGATGTCGACCTTTGAGCGTGTGAACGCACCCTCTATGCGGTCAATCTTCTTGCCGTTGAGGTAGACGTTGGCCTTCCAGTTGATGCCGTCGAAATTGAGGAACACATGCTTGCCCTTCATTTCTGTTGGCAGGTTGAAGGCTGTGCGGTACCAGAAGTTGCTGTTGAAGAACGACTCGGAGGCGTTGTTCCAGTTGTCTGCCAGAGCGGGGTCAGGCAGGGCGCCTACGTTGACATAGCTCGTGAGCACGGTGCCCGGCACGGTTGCCGCCACCCATCCGTTGGTGTTGAAGGCCGCCTGTGAGATCTGCTCACCAGAGCCTTTCACCTCCGATGCTCTCTGCACCTGCCATGATCCGCCGTTGAGCAGGTAGCGGCCGCCCTTCATGCCGCCGAGCGCATGAGGCTGTGCCACCAGTCCGCCGCGGCCCATCACCTCCACCTCGCTCATGATGTAGCGGCCGGTGGCGGTGGGCTGTGTCATGAGCACGCGCACGAAGCGTGCCTTCACAGGCTCAAACTTGACGTTGTCTGCCAGAGCCTTGCCGCCGGGGAGCTGCGCCACGGTGGTCCAATGGCCCATCTCCGTTGCCACGTCAACGCGGCCCTTCACTGCCTTCTCTATCCATGACAGCTTCACGTTGTCGATCTCGGCAGCGGTGCCAAGGTCCACATAGGCCCACTGCTGTCCGCCCTTGTCGCTCATCCACGCGCTTGTAAAGTCGCGTGCGGGCTGCAGGTCGGTGACCGCCTGTCCGTTGTTGAAAAATTTTATCTCTGTCACAGTCCAGTAGGCAGCGCCCGCCATGTCGAAGTTGAAGCGCAGGTTGTCAAACTCCACCTTGCCGCTCTTGCCGATGGGCAGCTCCATCTCCACGATGCGCAGAGGCAGCTCACCCGAGGCGGTCTGCTTGTTGGGGTCGCTGCTCACGCGCTGCTTCGACTCCTTGCCGGGCAGCTCTTTGCCTGTTTCCTCTGCCACCACATTGTTGTCAACGCTCACCTTCACGCTGTAGCCTTTCTTGGCCTCGGCAGGTTTGTAAGCCACGGTGCAGATAATCTTTACCTTGTCGGCCTTTATGAGCATGTTGTTCCAGCGATACTGGAGCCATGCCTTGGTGCCCATGATGTTCATGTTGGTGTACTCGTTGCCGTCGATGCCGCTCTCGCGCTCGCGGTTCTGCAACACGCCGCTGTTGGTTGTTGCCACGAGATACTGTGGTGAGTTGGTGGCTATTATGCCATCTGTGAGGAGTTGCGGCGTGAGATTCAGGTCGTGCTGCGACGATGTTCTCACGATGCGGTGCAGGGCCACGTTGCGGTAGGCGTTGTCGGTTTTCAGCGACGGGGCGTAGCTCTCGGCTGGGTTGCCGGGATACACACCTATGCCGCGCGTCTTGCCGTCGGTGAAGCTTGTCAGCGTGAGGGCTGTGAGAGCCACGACTGTGAGCTTCAGGTTGGTGATAGTGTTCATTTTGGTTTGGTTTTGATTGCTTATGATGCAAAAATAATAATAATTTCGCGATGTTTGACAAACGAGGCGGTTAATTTTTTCAAAATGGCAAGAATGTGTCAGTATCTGCAAACAAAAAGGGCGCAGACTCGTCTCATCATGAGATCGGTCTGCGCCCTTTTTAAAATATAGAAAATAAGTAGCTTTTTTTTCTGTGTGCTTTATTCGTGCTCAGCGTTTAATCTTCTTCCCACACGTCATAGTGTTTCTTAGAATAGAACGCGCGGTCATAGGTTCCTTCTTTTGAGTCGTCTACAATATTAACGGTCTGTTCTGACGCTGCTGCGATATTTGCCATGGTCTCAGCATGGAGCAACTGAATGTGGGGTGCAATATATTCCTTTTTCTTCATGTTCGTTTCTTTTGTTCGTTTCCTTTTGTTCGTTTCCTTTGTTCATTACTCTAAGCTTCGTTATTATTTCACAGCCACCTTTTTGCCGTTAACGACATAAATGCCCTTTGCGAGCTTGGCAGCAGCAAGGTTGGCAGCCACGCGGCGACCGCTGAGGTCATAGACAGCACCGTTGGCTGAGGTTGAGGGTGTGCTTACAGCGTCGATGCCTGTAGCCTCGCCGTCGAAGCTGATGTTTGCAGGAGCTTCTGCGCCGTCAGCAGGCAGATAGTAAGCGTGGAAAGCATTGATTGTGGCAGCGGCACCGCCCTTGTGCAGGTTACCGTCTGCATCGATGCCGTAGAAGCCAGTGGCAGATTGAGGAGCATAAACGCCCTTGAAAGAAGCTTTGTTGAATGAATCGGAAGTGGGCTCAACATCTTTCTGGTTGCCAAAGAAATTGAACACCTTTTTGTCGGCAGCATCCTTCAAGCCAACAGTGATGAAGGGAACGTTGGCATCAGCATGGTCAGCCTTTGTGAACGACACCTTCGATGCATCAGACTCTTTGAAGGTAGCCAAGGCATCAGCTCCAAGCTCGTCTGCTCCTGCATAGAAAGGCAGAACAAAGCTGTTGATGCCCTCGCGCACGGTGCGGGTGAGTTTAACGTTGGCAGCGGTGAAAGCGTAAGGACAAGAGAAGGCGTTAGCGTTAGCGTTAGCGTTAGCGTCAGTGAGCACCAGACCTTTTGCGGCATAGAGACCTGTGACTTCTTCATTATTGGCGTTTTTGAATTTCTGTGTTGCCACAACGTTTGCACGGTCGTAAGCTTCATCAGCATAGACAATGGTGTTGGGGTTCGTGAAGAACTGAGCTATGTCAACATTCTTTGTAACCGTACCGCGCATGTCGACAGAGGTAACGTTGGCTGACAGCTTAGAGTTGAGGGTTGCGAAATCGTTATATTCCACCTTCTGCCAATCACCATCTACGTTCTGGCATTCACCTTTGAGCCATGCGCCAGAGAGCTTGATGTTGCCGGCAAGCGAGCCGTTTACCACGTCGGCGAGGTTTTTGTCGTCCACTTTGGGAAGGTCTTCAATCTGGATATCGTCAACATATACAACCTTTTCTCCGTCAACATTGTCAGTTGTGGGGTAGATTGCTATCTCAGTAGGATCATCAGACGCATTGTTTGTTGAGAAATCAAAATAGAGCGTGCGCCACTCACCAGCACCGTCATACCATGCTGCAACCTTCTTGTAGACTTTGTTTTCGCCTTCTTTAAATGTCAGCTCCACACGCACATTGGTGTTGTCGTCCTTCTTCATCTTCAGAGACAGGCGCTTGCTTGAGAAACTTGTGCCTGTAGGCAAGCCGAAGGCTGTATTGCCGTTGTTCCAATCTGTACCTGTTATTGTGAATTTAAGACATTTGTCGGAGGTGTTAACACCTGTCTTGCTTGGGTTCTCTACAACCTCTGGTGTGCAACGATCCCATACTCCTGTGTTCGATGTTCCAAGTTGTTTGTCCTCTCCGTTCCACAATGTTGTCTGTGCGAACGATGTTGCTGATGCCATAAGAGCTATGGCGCAAAGTGTAATTTTTTTCATACGCAAATTCGGTTTCTTGTTATTCGTTTTTTTATTATTTGTTTGTTGTTTATCGCAGCAGTGTGTAATGCTCTTTTAGTTTAAGCAGTTACAAATGTTTCGTTTGTTTCGATTGACGATTGCAAAATTATAAATTCATGAACTTTTGTGAATAAAAAAATGTTGCATAGAATTATAAAAATCGTTCCATGCAACATTTTTTTATTTATTGTATCAATCGTGCAATTTGTCCGTAATTATTCATTTTCAAGCAGTTACAGCCGTCATGAAAATTTAGAGGGCTGTTCTGCAGGTTTAGAGACCGGCAACCTTCAGCCCGCTCACCTCTATAGCACCGCTGTAAGAGTTGATGCTCCAGCAGTTGCGCTGTATGCCGTAGATGCGGTTGGTGTAGCAGCACACATCGTTGACATACATCGTGCAGACGCTGTTGTCGGTGGTGATGACGATGTGGTAAGTGTTGTCGGCGGGACGCTGGAACACATAACCGTCGTTGTCGGCAAGGAATCCGCTGCCCTTCTCGCCCTGCTGCTCAAGGTTGATCTTGCGGTTGTCGTCGCTCTCGTCGTTGACGATGAGCGAGTAGAACACGTCGGCATCGGTGCCGCGCACCAGCGAGATTCCGAACTTGTCGCGGTTGCCGCTGGTCTTCACCGTAAACTCGATGCGGTTCTTGTAAGCCAGACGCGGGAAGAGCGCCCATGCGTTGCCCGTGAGCTTGAGGTTTGAAGCGTCGCCCTCAACGGTGCCGGCATCGCTGTTCTCGCTCTTGGCGGCGACGGCAGGTGTGGCGGCATCGGTAAACTTGGCAGCTATGGCAGGCACCTCACCGAGGGTCAGCGTGCCGTCTTCATGCTGTATGAGCTTATGGGCAACGAGGTTGCCAGCCCACTCTATGGCTTTGGTGTTGTCCTTGCCGGAGCGTGTGGCGCACCATCCCCAGATGTAACGGTTGGTGCCGTCAGATGCTGTCTTGCCGGCATACAGTCCGCGGCCGTCGAGGTAACCCTCGTGCGCGTCGGGCCACAGACCGGCGTCGTTCTGTGTGCAAGCCTTCAGCTCATCGAGCGTGCGGCCCTTGAAATACTGTACGCGGCGAATGGCGCTGTGGATCTCGCTGTAGACGAGATACCACCAGTCGCCCATCTTGAACACGTCGGGACACTCGTAGAAGCGGTCCCACATGCAACTCATGAACACGCCCTTGTGATCCCATGCCTTCATGTCGGTAGATGTCCACTCTGCCAGCACACCCTTGCCGCCCTTCTTGGTAGCCACGAGCATGTGATAGAGGTTGTCGTCGCCACGGAAGACGAAGGGGTCGCGGAAGTCGTTCTTCTCATAGCCATAGTCGGCGCCACGGAGATAGAACGTGCGGTTCTTTGTCCATGTCTTGAAGTCGGGGCTTGTTGCCATCATGACCATCTCGCGGCTGTCGCCCTCGTTCAGCTCATACTTATGTCCTGTGAAGAAGGTGTAATAGAGCTTGTCGCTCTCGTTGTAGACGGTCGAACCTGTGCCGATGGCTGCATCCTGCTCGTTTATGCCACCGCAAGGAATCAATTCTCCCAGCGAGGTGTAAGAGGCAGCGTCGGTGGTGCTCACCGCCCAGATGGGGTGATAGGTACCCACGGGGTTGGGACGGTAGTCTTGCAGATAGAGGATCTTGAAGTCTTTGGCCACCGGGTCGTAGAACGGCATGGGGTCACCCACATATCCGCTCTGCGGCTTATAGTAGATGTCTTGTGCTGCAAGATCAGACGAGGCAAAGAGGGTGGTTGTAGACCAGTCGCGCTGCTCCACAACATCGTTGTTGTCGCTGCAACCCACCAGCGGTGTCACGGTTGCAGCAGCCATAAGGAATGAATATATCATAGTTTTCATTGCTTTCATTTTTCTACTTGTTCATAAGATAATTAATTGCGTTCATTGTCATCGTCTCCACGTTCTTGTGGTAGCGGTCGCTACTTGTGTCGACGGTGGTGTGCCAGTCGTAACAGCCTGAACCAATGCAGACGATGCCGCCCTTGCCAGCGTTGGCAGGGAACTCCCAAACCACGATGGCACCGTCGCCGCCGTAGCCCAGATCCTTGGCACCCGTCTCTTTGCGCCATGTGGCGTAGTCGGCGTAGCCACCCCAGTCGGCGCCGATGTGCCACTGAGCGGTAGAGTTGGTTATGCCGTAGCCTGTGTCGCAGGTGTACACGGCGTTGCTGTCGTCGCCACTGACAAGGTTCTTGTAGATGGCGTGGCTGTCGTTGCCGTTCTTTAAGAAGCTCCAGGGTCCGCCTGTGATCTCAGGACTGCCCTCTGCTCCACCCCAACAGTTGTTAGGCACGCGACCGTCTTTCTGTGCGCCGATGTAGGCGGGCAGGTTGGTAGCGTAGCGTGTGAGGAGGAATGCGCCGCCGTTGTTATAGTAATCGCGCAGCTTGGCAGCAGCGTTTATTGCTTCGGGAGCAGCCTTCTCGAAGGCAGCGGCCTGGTCCACGCCACCGTCCTTGTGGAAGTGCCACCACATGAGCTTACACTCAGAGAGGTCTACCGAGCCGGTCTTTATGGCATCGAACGACACATAGAGCGAGTTGGGCACGTTCTGCAACATCCACTTGCAGGCGTCAGCCTCCTCAGCGTTCAGGCCGCTCATGTCCGGAGCAGTGCCCACGAACACCATTGTCGGCTTGCCGATAACGGTCACGGTGACGGTGTATGTGGCCTTGGCGGTGTTGTTTTCAACGGTAAACTCTACAGGGTTGGTGAAGTCGACAGGTGTGTTGCTCTTCGGTGTCACGGTGGCGTTCTCGCTCACGGTGACGGTGGGCACGAGCTTGGTCACGTCGGCATCGGCAGGCACAAACACGCTGATGGTCTTGGCAGCCTCATCCACGCTTCCCACATAGGTGCCGTTGAGCTTGAACGACAGGATCTTGGCCTCGTCGCGCACAGCCCTCACGGTCCAGTCGAGGAACACGTCTTCGTTTGTCACATGCAGAGAATGGGCCACGGTCATGTTGAGCTTGTCGCCGGTGGCGATGTCGGCCTTTGCGCCGTCGCTCAGTTCGAGCTTTGTCACAGCCATCTCCTTGGTGTCGTAAGTCTCGGGCACACGCACGGTGACGGTGCGCGAGGCGGCATCGACGATGCCTTCATACTGGTCGAGGGCCAGTGAGTTGACGTTGCAATCGCCGTTGAGCAGCAGATCCGACGTGTTGTCATCGGAGCACGCCGTTGTGGCTCCTGCCATCACGACCACTGCCAGGGCTGCATATATAAAATGTGCAATCTTGCTTAATGTTTTCATTGTTGTTTGTCTTTTTTGTTGTTGTAGGAGCAGGGCGATTGCCCCGCTCCTGTAAACCTAAACTTTTTAGACACCCTGGCTCTTACCAGTTGCCTATGTTCTGTGTGTAGTGGCCGTTAGAAGCGGAGATCTGACTGAACGGAATGGGCAGATACTCGTTCTTGTTCTTTGTAAACTTGGCGTCTTTGTAGATTGAGCAGTCGCCTGCCTCCTCAGCATAATACTTGTTGAGCACGTCGGCAGCCTCGCCCCAGCGCACGAGGTCGAAGAAGCGTTCGCTCTCCATGCCCATCTCCACGCGGCGTTCCATCTTCACGATCTTGAGAGCCTGAGCCTGGTCGTAGTTGCCCTTGTAGGTAGAGATGTTCATGCGCACGCCATAGTCGGTCTCATAGTTGGAGATCACGCCCAGGCTCTGCTTGGCGCGTGTGCGGAGCTTGTTGACCAGGCTGATAGCCTCGTCAATGCGTCCGTCGTTGAGCTGCACGAGAGCCTCGGCACGCTCCAGCAGCACGTCAGCATAGCGGAAGACGATGCGGTTCTCGGAAGTGCCCCACCAAGAGCCTTTGATAAGGTAACCACAGTCGGGGTCTACGTTCTGCTTCAGCGTCACATAGTAGCCATAGAGGCCGTGTGAGCGGCTCCATGTGTCGGTCTCGTCCATCATGTATTTAGAGTTGAACTCGTAAGGCAGACCCGGCATGCCGACGGTGAGGAAGAGACGGGGGTCAGCATAATCGGCCGACTTGTCATAGTCTTTGTCGTTGAAGGTGTCGAGCAGTGGCAGACCCTCGGCGTTGGTGCGGAAGGCGTTGACCATGTTCTGCGACGGCTTGTAGAAATCGCAACCGCCGTCGGTCACGCCGGCAATGTTGGGCACGATAAGACCGTAGCTCCAGTTGAGGTTACCCAGCTTGGTGCCGTCGTTCATCGAATACTGTATGGCCCAGATGCTCTCCACGCCGTTCTCATACTGTGTCTCGGGGCGGAAGTTGTTATGGAAGTCGGCCTCAAGGTCGAAACCGCCGGCCTGGTAGATGGCGGGGTCGCTATACTCTACCACCTTCTTCAGATCGTCGGCAGAGATAGAGGTCACCTCGTTGCTCTGTGCGTTGTCCTGATGATATGCCTTGTAGAGATATGCCTTTGTCAGGAAAGCGGCAGCTGCAGCCTTTGAGGGGCGTCCCACCTCTTTCTGCTTTACGGGCAGCACCTTGTAGGCATCTTCAAGGTCGTTGATGATAAGCTGCCAACCCTCATCGTTGGTATATTCGGTGTTTGAGAGGTTGTTATAGTCCTCGACGGTGAGGTTGGGGTTCATCACGAACGGAATGTTCTTATACAGACGCTTCAGGAGGAAATGACCGTAGGCACGCAAGAACTTCATCTCGCCCACGCGCTCGTCTTTCAGCGCATAATCCTTCGAGTCGAGCTGTTCGAGCTGTGCCAAGGCGGTGTTAACGCGCGAGATGCAGTTGTAGAGGCGTGTCCACATGTCGCTGATGTTCCAGTTGGTCGTCAGTATGCCCTGCGAGATTTCCAGCTGATGGAACACGTCGCCGTCGCTCGTTCCGTTACCGCCTTTGTAGGCATCATCGGAACGCACGTCGAAGTTCCACATTGAGAACGAAGAGTTGACATCTTCGGCAGACATATAGACGGCATAAGCCGAGATGACCAGATTGTCGATGCGGCTGGGGTCTTTCACCTGTGTCTCGTCCAGGGTGCCCTGCGGCTTCTGATGGTCAAGAAAATCGTCGCAGCTGCCCAGTGACAGCGCACCTGCCGTGAGGACGGTGGCAAGGGCCAAGCGGCTAAATATTTTGGTTTTCATTGTTGTTTTCTTTTTTAAGTTTTTTCTTTGTTTCGGAAGAGAAGGAAGTTATGGAAGTGAAGGAAGTGAGCGGAAGTTAAGGGAAGTTAACTCGCTTCGCTCGTGAAGTTAACGGACAATAGCCTTGGCTATAGGATTTTTCACTTTTCGTTTTTCACTTTTCACTCTTCCCTCTTCCCTTCTTAAAAGGTTACATTCAGTCCGAAGGTGATGTTCAAAGGAATGGGGTAACCATAGTTAGGATTCTCGGGATCCACACCTGTGAAGCTGCTGCTCTTGACGGTGAACAAGTTCTGAGCGCTGAGGTAGAAGCGCAGGCGCTCCATGGCGAGCTTCTGTGCGAAACTCTTCGGTACGTTGTAGCCAATCTGCACGGTGCGCAGCTTGAGATAAGAACCGTTCTCCACCCAATAGCTTGACACGCGCTTCTCGTTGTTGTTGTCAGAGAGCGACACAGCGGGGATGTTGCTGTTGGGGTTGGTGGCGCTCCAGGCGTCGAGCAGACGACGGCCCTTGTTCAGGAAGCCGATGTTCAGACCTGCCCAGATGTCGGTCTCCTTCTTGAGGTCAGAGATGATGTCGACACCCTGCACGCCCTGGAAGAAGGCGGTGAAGTCGAAGTTCTTATATTCGAGATAGATATTGAAGCCGTAGGTGAAGTCGGGCGTGGGGTCGTAGATCCACTCCTGGTCGGCCTCTGTGATCTTGCCGTCGTTGTTGAGGTCCTTCCAGCGTATGCGTCCGAGGGCTGCACCCTCCTGGGTAGCGTGGTTGTCGATCTCATCCTGCGACTTGAAGATGCCGTCGGCCACATAGCCCACCTGCGATCCCATGGCGTGACCGATAACGCTCTTCACGCCGTTGCCGCCGAAGGTGCCGTTGGCAGCCACTGTTGTAGGCAGCTTGGTGATCTTGTTGCGGTAGGTGCCGATGTTGGCGTTGATGTCGTAACGCAGTCCCCACTTGGTGGTCTTGCGGTAGCCGATGTTAAACTCGAGACCCTTGTTCTCCATCTCGCCGGCGTTGATCCACTGTGACGAGCCTTCGCCCATGGTAGCGATGCCGGCCATCTGAACGAGGATGTCCTTGGTCTTCTTGAAATACCAGTCGAAGGTACCGTAGAGCGAGTTGTTGAACAGCGCATAGTCGATACCGAGGTTGGTCTGTGTGGTGGTCTCCCACTTGATGTTGTTGTTGCCCAACTGGTTGCGTTTGAAGCCTGAAGCGAGAGTCTGGCCGCCGTTGGTTCCAGCAATGTCGTAAGAGGTGCCGTAGCTCTGGCCGCCGTTCTCGTTCACGCCATAATTGCTTACATAGACGGTGTAGCGGGCGAGGTTAGAGATCTCCTGGTTACCTGTCTGGCCCCATGAAGCGCGGAGCTTCAGGTCGTCGAGCCATGAGCTTGTGGCCTTCATAAACTTCTCGTTGTTTATGCGCCAGCCTGCCGAAACAGAGGGGAAGGTGGCATAGCGGTTGTCTTTGCCGAAGCGTGACGAGCCGTCACGGCGCATGGTGAGCGATGCCATGTAACGGTCAGCAAAGTTGTAGTTGAGCTTACCGAAGAAGCTGACGAGCGAGTAGCCCTCGCCAGAGCCATAAGCCTGTGCGATGCCTGTGCCGGCATCGGGCCACATGTAGTCGGGGCTAAGGATGATGTAGTCTTCCTTACGTCCAGAGAAGGAGTTGTCGTCCTCGCGGTTCAGCTCCATACCCACCATGGCATCCATGCGGTGCTGTCCCAGCTCGAGGTTATATGTTGCCACAGCGTTCCACATCCACTTCATCCAGTGTTCCTGCTTGGCCTCAACAGCGTTGGTCTTGTTTGCCACGTTGCCCTCGGTCACGGGATAGGTGAAGATGCGCTGCTGCTTCTGCGAGTAGTCGAGACCGAAGGTTGAGCGCAGGTTGAAGCCCTTGAACAGGTTAAGGTTCACATAGGCATCGCCGAACGTACGCCAGAAGGTGTAGCGGTTGTCCTTGTTGCGCTCAAGCACAGCCACGGGGTTGTAACGGTCGGGGTAGCCACCCACAGGGCCTGCATAGCCACCGGTGGTGGTGTAGACGGGGAGCGAGGGGTTAAACTGCAACACGTTCTGGAGGAATCCGCCGGGTGCTGCCACCTCTGATGTGCGGTTCAGGGTGAAGTGCTCGCCGATGGTGAGCTTGTCGTTGATGAGCTTATACTCGGTGTTGAAACGTGCCGAGAAGCGCTCAAAGTCGCTGGTCTTGATAATACCGAGGTTCTTGTAGTAGCCCAGCGAGAAGTAAGACGAACCTTTCTGCGAGCCGTTGCTCACGCTCACGTTATAGTTCTGGATCACGCCCGTGCGGGTGGTCTGGTCATACCAGTCGGTGTCGGCAGCGGGTGTGGTGCCGGCGTCGTCGAGATATTTCTTCATCGTGATGCCGTTGAGCACAGCCTGACCTTGCGCGTTGTAGCCCCAGTCGTAATGGTAGCCCAAGCCGTTGGTGTTGGGATCCATGCCGTCGTTCACATAGCCTTGCCACATGACCTGACCAAACTCTTTGGCGTTGAGCACGTCCATCTTGTGGCTGTACATCGAAGCAGCCACCGATGCGTCGAGGTCTACCTTCAGCTTGCCGTCCTTGCCTTTCTTTGTGGTGATGATGATCACACCGTTGGCAGCACGCGAACCGTAGATTGAAGCCGAGGCGGCATCTTTAAGGACCTGTATGCTCTCGATGTCGTTGCCGTTGAGCTCGTGCATGCCCGCCTTGGTGGGCACACCGTCGATGATGTAGAGAGGATCGTTGTTGTTAAGAGTGCCGATACCGCGAATGCGCACGGTAGCAGCGCCAGAGGGTGAGCCGTCGGCAGAGATGTTCATGCCGGGCACGCGGCCTTGAAGGGCCTTCATGGGGTTGTTCTCGTTCTGCTTCTGCAGGTCTGTGACGCTCACCACCGACACAGAGCCTGTGAGGTCGGCCTTGCGCTGTGTGGTGTAGCCTGTTACCACCACCTCTTCAATGAGCTTGGTGTCCTCGCTGAGGGTCACGTCCATCTGTGGCTTGGCAGCGGTGGTGACGGTGTTGAAACCGATGTAGGAGATTACCAACTCGGCACCTTCCTTCACCTGCAAGGAGAAGTTGCCATCGAGGTCTGTCACGGTGGCGTTGGTGGTGCCCTTTTCCGTTACCGTTGCTCCGATGATGGTCTCACCATCGGGCTGCTTCACGACACCCTTCACCTTCACGTCTTGTGCGAAGGCTGCGGAGCATACCATTGTGAGCATGGTTCCGAGAATGACTTTCTTAAGATTTCTCATTCAATTTTTACTTTTAGGTTTGTTTTGTTTATTGTTTTCTTTTTTTGTTTTTAGTTATCGCATACAAACAAGATGACTTTCAATTGGATTTTTTACATGCACTTTTTTTATATATGTAACATGCGAAACGAATTGTTGTCGATTGGTCTTGTAAGCGATTGTTGTGCTGCAAAATTAATCTCGTTTATAATGATATAAGATAAAAATTCGTTCATCAAGCTATTCATTTGTTGCAATGTTGCAAAAATGACATGATATGAACGAAATTTACAATCATCAACTCAAGTTTCGCATGCCTTCGACATGCTGCCAGCAAACGAGTAGACAAGTAAAAAGAAGGAGATTAGCCTTTCCGGTTTAGACCTACGGGCAAAAAAAAGAAGGACGGAACAACGTTTTCTGTTCGTTCTTCCGTCCTCCTAAACAATTCCTTTTCAATCGCCACGACCAACCTCACGGTCTCTCGTGGGTAGAGCAGCGGTAAAACCATAAACGCTGCTCACAAATTACCATCAATTAATAAAACCAAATTCTTATTTATCAACCAAAAAACCTATTTCGTGTGTCTTTCTTTTCTGTTTGCAAAGTTAGCAATTAACAAGGCTATGCGACATAAAAAAAGTTCATTATTGTTGCACTTTTCTTTCACGAAACATTTTTACAAAAAAAGACAACAAAATTCACGCTTTTTTCTTAATTTTGCAACGTGATATTTCCTTGACAACTATTATTTAAGAATTTCCACACTTTTAGTGAAGACATCTTTAGAATGAAAACTATCCATAAAACAAACAAACGCCATTCTCTGTCATGGCTTGCAAACGCCGTCACGGCGCTGGTGCTCACAGCTGCCGTGAGCCTGTGCCTCGCATCGTGTGCGGGGGAGAAAGCGCACAAGCGGTTTGTCGTGGGCGTGTCGCAATGTTCTGAAGACACATGGCGCGACAAGCTGAACGAGGAGCTGCGCATAGCGGCTACCTACTATGACGTGGACCTACAGATAAAATCGGCCAACGACGACGTGCGCCTGCAAACGGAACAGATAAACCGGTTCGTGGAACAAGGCGTGGACCTGTTGGTGGTGGCACCAGGACAGGTCTCCATCTCGCCAGCCATAGACAAGGCCTATGAGAAGGGCATTCCGGTAATAATCTTCGACCGACGGACGCGCTCAAACAAATATACGGCCTACATAGGTGCCGACAACCACGACATCGGCGCTTCCATGGCCGAATTTATGGCTAACGCCAACACGGCAGGCACAAAGGTGGTGGAGCTGTGCGGACTGTCATCGTCGTCGCCAGCCATTGAGCGCGACGCAGGCTTCGACAGCGTGGCGGCGCACAGACCAAACATAGACATCGTGAAGAAGGTGTATGCCGACTGGACAGAAGAGGGGGCCTACCATGTCATGGACTCGCTCCTGAGCACACCATACCCTGCCTTCAACTGCCTCTTCGCCCACAACGACCGCATGGCGATGGGCGCACGCCGGGCGGTGGTGAAGCACGGCATCGACCCTAAGACCATAAAGCTGTGCGGCATCGACGCCATGCCTCAACAGGGCGGCGGCATGCAGCTCGTCGCTGAGGGCAAGCTCTTCGCGTCGTCCATCTACCCCACGCGCGGCGACGAGGTCATGAGGCTGGCAATGAAGATTCTTACGCACAAACCATACGACCGCGAGAACCGCCTGTCATCGGCTCTCGTTACGGAGGCCAACGCCCGCGTGCTGCTCATGCAGTACGACGAGACGACTCGTCAGCAGGGACACCTTTCGGAGCTGCGCGACCGCGTGGACAAGACGGTGAGCGACTTCAAGACGCAACGCATCTACCTGCTCATCATGTTATGGGCGCTGCTCCTGCTTGGCATGGCTTATGTTTATGTGGTAAGAGCCAACCGCGCAAAGGCCCGCTTGAACAGACAGCTGGCTGACAGCGTGGAGCAGCAACGGCAGATGACGAAGCACATAGAGGAGCTGACGCACACGCAGCTACAGTTTTTCACAAACATCAGTCACGAGCTGCGCACGCCGCTAACCCTCATCGCCGGCCCTACGGAGCAGCTGCTTGAGGACAAGACGGTGCAGGGCACGCACCGACGCATGTTGCAGATGGTGGAGCGCAACACGAAGATCCTGATACAGCTGGTGAGCGAGATCCTCGACTTCCGAAAGGTGCAGAACAACAAGGCGGTGCTGAAGCTGAACCGCTTCAACCTTGCCGAGACGCTGCGGCTGTGGGCTGACGACTTCGGCGCCGTGACCTCGCGCAAGGGAATAACGGTGAAGGTGGACGCTCCCGCCGATGCAGCACAAGCTACCGTCATTGCCGACCGCGACAAGCTGGCGCGTGTGTTCTTCAATCTCATGTCGAACGCGGTGAAATATACGCCGAAGGACGGAACGATAACCATAACGCTGAGACACAACGAGGGATCCTTCTTCTTCACGATGAACAACGACTCGGTGAAGACGATAAGCAAGGACGACCTGCCTCACATCTTCGAGAGGTTCTACCAGCCGAAGGGCAGCATTGGCGGCACGGGCATAGGTCTGGCGCTGGTGAAGGCCAACGTGGACCTGCACCACGGCAGCATAAGCGCCACAAGCTCACAAGAGGAGGGAACAACGTTCAGCATAACTCTGCCCGACACGCAAGAGGGCTATGACCCTGATGCCGACAACGACGGCAACAAAGACAACAGCACGAAAGCGGAGCAGGGATATGTGGACGACTCTTACGCTCCCGTGAACGTGGAGGCGGCGGAGAAGGCGGAGCGCATAACCAACGCCGAAGACTTTGACGCGGACCGCCCGCTGGTGCTCATCATCGACGACAACAACGGCATGAGGGCTTATCTGCGTTCTATCCTGCAAGACCACTATAACGTGTCGGAGGCGGTCAACGGACAGCAGGGCTTGGAGCGCGCCCGCCGCGAGGTGCCTAAGCTGGTGGTGTGTGACGTGATGATGCCTGTGATGGACGGCCTTGAGTTTACGCGCCGTCTGAAGGCTGACACGGCAACGAGCCACATTCCTGTGATCTTGCTCACCGCACGCTCGCTCTCTGAACAGCGCGAGGAGGGCTACGGCACGGGTGCCGACTCGTATCTCACGAAGCCGTTCACGGGCTCGCTGCTCCTCGCCCGTATAGACAACCTCATCCACTCGCGCACGCTCCTGCGCTCGCTCTTCTCGGGCAACAGCAAGGAGGAGGAAAAGGAAGAGGAGATGCTGGGGGCTCAGGACCAGACCTTCGTGACGAGGCTGCGCGAGGTGATCCGCGACAACATGGGAGACAGCGACTTCTCCGTGGAGCGCATTGGCGAGGAGATCGGCCTGTCGCGCGTGCAGCTCTACCGCAAGGTGAAGGCTCTCACGGGCCAGACTCCTGTGGAACTTCTGCGCAAGGCGCGTCTGGAACGCAGCCGTCGACTGATAGAGAAGACGGAAAAGTCGGTCTCGGAGATTGCCTACGAGGTGGGCTTCACCTCACCGTCCTACTTCAACAAGTGTTTCAAGGACGAGTTTGGAATAAGCCCCGGCGCCATGAGGGAGAAGGCGCAAGGGTGAGGCTCTCACCTTATTATATTATAAGGCTTTCACATCGTTATCGACTTCGCGCTTCGCGCGGTTTTTTAAACATTAATTTCCATTAATGACCCATTAATTATCATTAATACGCGCTTCG
>OGXZ01001086.1_pt1 | contig 15837 bp, 24 predicted proteins | sample 1576431 | NCBI WGS metagenome assembly OGXZ01 (sample SAMEA3541590, study PRJEB24748) | human gut metagenome | biome: human gut; feature: human-associated habitat; material: faeces | place: China | collected 2012
AGAAATCTATGGAAGCCGTCTGGTGCTGGTAACACCGGGCGGTTTTCCTGTTTGGATTGACAAAATGGTCCGGGTGACATATAATATACTTAACAAGACAGCCGACAGGTAGGTGCACGCTACCCGTCCCGGCGAGTCAATAACCTAAAATAGTCGTCTCCTCCGCCAAGAGCAGGACGGCTATTTTTTATGGGTGTAATTCAGAATCGCAACAATCAAACTGGCTGTCGCCAGAATTATCATAAATTCCTCATATGTACTCATAAAGCATCTCCCCCTTTTCCGAAAGGCTCGGAACGGATAGAGAGCTGCCGCCTGTTCGGCTGCCCGGGTAAGTATATTATATTGTCAAGGTGCGGCCCTTGGGGGCTTATGGGATAGAAGTATGCTTTCCTGTTTGACAAAAAGGTCCGGGTGACATATAATATACTTAACAAGACAGCCAGTAAGGGAGGTTAAGGCTCCCCGCCCTGGCGATTATAAGAAGCTAAGAAACAGCCGCCTATTCTTTACCAGAGAGCAGGGCGGCTATTTCTTATGGGTATAATTCAGAATAGTTACGATCAACATGGCAACGCCCAGGATGATCTGGAATTCTTCATATGTACGCATAAGGCATCCCTCCCTTCCAAGACTCAGGGCGGGAACCGCAGCCGCTCTACTGGCTGCCCGGGTAAGTATATTATATTGTCAAGGTGCGTCTCTTGGAGCCCGACAGGGCAGAGGGTGCTGTTTAAGTAAGAAAAAAGCAGGTAACCATGAAGTTACCTGCTAACAGTTTGAATGAAATAGGTGGGGTGACATTCCCACATCTCTTTTAAGACCACTAGGGCGTGACGGCTGCCTGTTCCGTCCTCAGATTTCATTCAATAAAGTCTATGTTTTGTGTAACCTCATTATACTACATTTTATGAAAAAGTCAAATGTTTTTGTTGTATTTCCAAGCAAACCCAGTATCAATATAATGTGTCAGTTGTGCATCCATAAGAGGATACATGGTTCTATATGATAGTTTCCCATCAGTGGAAATGCGTATCGCCACAGATACATGGGATGAAAAATCTTTTATAAAGGAGATGCTGCTGTCCTTTGGATGTACACTGATATAATCCGGATTGTGCAGTATCTGCGGAATTTGTTGGAAGCACAGCTCGTATTCATTTGGAGAAAAAAAATCTTTTTTATGGCGTTCTGTATGACTGATTCTGTCTTTCCAAAAAAGGACTTCTTTATCCGGAGATAGGAGCGGTTTTAATTCCGGTTTATGCTGAATAATGGAATCTATTATATCCTGGTGGAGACGGCCTAGGGACACAAAGGAAGTATTTTCATCAAATAAATCCTTATGTAGTTGTTTAACGGTTTTCATTTGAATCTCCCTGCAAAGCAATTCTTTTATTAAAACGCCTTAGGCTGTTTTAACCTTAATTCGACCAGCTCTTTCGGGTACCCTGTACCCTGACAGAACTGCTCAATCGTGCATTCTTTGTATTCTGATATCATCTCATCTGATATCAGAAGATACGCTGCAAATAAATTTGCCCTTCGTTCCAGTTTTGAGTTAAGTAGAAACGTTTTGTTCCGGATAAAATAACAGTTTGATTTTCGATCAAGCAGAGCATGTCCCAGTTCGTGGGCCATTACAAGGATCAGCTCCTGACGATTTAAAGCGCTACTTAAAAAAATATACCGGTGATTTTTTAGAAACATATAGCACCCGTCGCATTTTAAATTACCTATTTGGTAAAGTACACCAAGCTGATCGGCAATCTCAAATGGATCAGTAGTTCCGAATTTACGGATACAGGATGCGACCATACGCTTGACCCTCTCAACATCCCCCATAAGCTACCACCTTTTATTTCTTTTTGCGGCCGTACTTTTCTTTGTTTACTATCTTAAGTCTGCGGAGGGCGAGATTTAACTCGTCCCGGAAAAGTTCTGCGGCTTCCGGATCCAGTTCTTCTCCGTCATAGGAGGCAGGACCTTCTTCTCCGGCAGACAACTTCTCCATAATCCGATTCAAGTCTTTGGCGATATCTCTATTATCCTTTTCTGTGAGCCCGTCTGCATCAATCCCGTTCATTAAATAATCCATGCTAACACCAAAATATTTTGCCACAGCATTTAATTTATCCGCATTAGGCGTGGATCTGTCCCACTTGACGATGGTGCTATTCCCAAATCCGAGTTCGGCTTCCAATGCTGGGAGGCTGATATTCCGCTCTGCCGCCAATGATTTTATTCTGTCTTTTAATGACATAGTGTTCCCCTTTCTGAACGAGAAAAAAATCTATAAAAAGTATTGACAAAAAGAAAATAATCTCGTATAGTAGAGGATGTAAAGAGAAAACATTCTCGCAATGCACTAACAGTGATAAATGCCAATTTAAAAACTGTTATATTTTAAGAAAATATTCTTATTGCCTATCCATATAATAGAATATTTTCTCGGCTGTGTCAATACATAAAAGAGAATATTTTCTCTAGGCATCAAATTAGGAGGTGATTTTACGATTTTTGACAATGTGAAGAAAATCTGTGAAGAAAAAGGCATTTCCATCTGGAGATTGGAAAAGGATCTCGGTTTTTCAAATCGTTCTGTCAGTAAATGGAACGAAAGTGAACCCGGGATCCGGAAGGTCCAGAAGGTTGCAGATTATCTGGGCGTGACCATCGAGGAGCTGCTGAAGTAGGGAGGTGAGAATCGTGTGGATTTCAAAAAAGAAGTGGCAGTTATTAGAAAAGAGAGTAACTGACCTTGAAGCACGAGTTCAAAATCAGCCAATAAGACTATCTGAAAACATCAAAGTTCAGTTAAGTGACAGTGATATAGGCGTACTTGCTGAAGAATTAAAGAAGGCTGTCGCCAATCTTTTTGAATAGGGCAACAAGTACAACCATCCTTGCATAGTATCAACCAGGAGGTGAGGCGATGGTGAAGATAAAGATAATCGTGCATATCGCCGGAGAAGAAATTGATTGGGATAAGATTCCGGAAGAGAAGCGGAGGATCATCTCCGAAAAGATCCAGGAAACCATGATGTCTTCGGCCGGATACAAGAGGGCTCCCGCTTAACGGCGGGCTAGATGGACAAGCACAGGGAGGTGAGGATGATGAGAAGAAGACCAAAGCGGCCGGCCGATGAGCAGGCGATGCTGATCGCAAAGGCCGGGCTGGTGGCCAGGGACTGGCTGGTCCTGTGGGAATCCGGAAGCCAGATGTGCCTGGTGCATCGGGGAAACGGTAAGACCAGGAGAATCGAGATTTAGGGGGTAAGGACGATGGACAAAGAGATCAAGTACATGCCGGTGGGCCGGGTACACCGCCGGAGAAGGACCTGGCGCCGGACCATGAGGGATCTGGTCCGGATGCTGATGGCCGGAGGCGAGCTGATCGGCACAGGGATCCTGGCCGGGGCCGGATTCGGAGTTGGGCTGGCAGCAGTGACAGTTTTCTTTTAGAGAGGGGGATACAGGATGAAGGACAAATACCTGGCGGTAAAAATTAGTTTCCCAGAAAGTGATCTCGCAGGGGCAACTATTTATCTGGAGGACTGGCAGGCAGAACGGCTGAAAGCCCGGGTGGATGCAAATAATCGGTGTCTGCGGTCCCGTGGATTTCCAGCGGATTACACCATGGCGCATGCCATCCATTTTGCGCTTGAGATGTATTTTAGAAGCCTGGAAAGAAAAGAATCCCCGGAAGCGGCAACTTCCAGGGGACCCAGGTAATTGAAAATAACTTTTCTCTCTCATTATGAGAGAGATTTGGAGGAATGTCAAGTGAGTTACGAATACATCTGCGAAAAATGCCAGGCCCATCTGGATCCGGGCGAACGGTGTGACTGTGAGCTGGAGAAAGAGCGCGAGCGGGTATCAAAGAAGTCAGTGAAGATGATCTATCCTGGCAGTATAAAGAGCCGCGCGAAAGGACGGAGGACATATGCATTATGAAGGAATGGGGCCTGAAGAAGGAACCATCGTAGAAGAGGAACAGGCATTCGCGTATGCCTTGGAACGCTGCCTTCATGGAACTCCAGAAGATCAGGCAGAGTTTAAGGAAGCATTTGTGGAATGGTATTACTCAGGCAACTGGGTAAGAGTAGATTAGGAGGGACTTATGGATAGCGTAGCGAATATTTATGGATCAACAGAGGGCTGGATGCCCGCAGCCCGGAGTACCACAGCAGAGATGGTGGTGAGCAGGCAGGCGCAGGAAGTACAGGCATCTATAGTGATTGCAAAAAGATTTCCGAGAAATGAAGTGGAAAGCTTCAACCGGATCATCCGTGCCTGCCAGAGAAAGACTTTGGCAGAACAGGCGATGTACGAATACCCGCGTGGAGGTACAAAAGTGACCGGCCCGTCCATTCGCCTGGCAGAAGCTATGGCTCAGAATTGGGGAAATCTTGATTATGGGATCGTCGAACTGGAGCAGAGAAACGGTGAGAGCCAGGTGATGGCTTACGCATGGGATCTGGAAACAAACACCCGTCAGAGTAAAATCTTCAATGTGCAGCACATCCGCGGTACAAAGAAAGGAAACGTGATACTGACAGATCCGCGTGACATTTATGAACTGGTTGCTAATCAGGGAGCTCGCAGGGTTCGCGCCTGTATCCTTGGCGTGATTCCTGGAGATGTCATCGATGCTGCGATAGAACAGTGTAAAAATACTCTGAGTGGATCAAATGAGGAACCGTTGGTGGATCGCGTCCGGAAGATGGCAAAGGTATTTGAGGATTCTTTTGGGGTAACTCTCCCGATGATTGAGAAGTATTTCGGATGCAATTATGAGAGTTTCACAGAAAATACCTTTGTGCGTTTGAGGAACGTGTATAAGTCCCTGCGTGATGGCATGGCAAAACGCGAGGATTACTTCGAGATGGTACCTGTTGAAGATGCTTCCGAGATCACAGATCCGTTTGCCGGCAAACAGGATAAGACTGTCAAGGGAAAGGGGAAGAAGCCCGGGCTAAAGCAGGATAAGGCGGAACCGGTAAAAGAACAGATTCAGTCAGACAAGAAAGATGAACTGGTCCATGATCCCGTCCCGGATATGCAGGAGGAGATGTTTAAGTAAGGAACGGTGAGCAAAGATGATCCTAACAGAAAAGAATTATTACAGTCTGGAAGCTGGGGAGCAGTATTTTTCTGTTTCCCAGTATAAGGACTTCATGAAGTGTGAAGCCATGGCAATGGCAAAGCTCCATGGAGAGTATGAGCAGAGGACAACCCGTGCGCTTCTTGTAGGCTCTTTTGTGGACTCCTACTTCGAAGGGACTCTTCCACAATTCATGCAGGATAACCCGGAGATATTCACAAGAAAGAACGAGTTGAAGAGTGAATTCCGGAAGGCGAATGAGATCATAAGCCGGGTGAAATCAGATAAGACTTTTGCCCGGTTCATGAGCGGAGAGAAGCAGCGGATCATGACCTTTGAGATGTTTGGGGTTCCGTGGAAGATGAAGATGGACAGCTATCTTCCGGGTATCTGCATTACAGACTTAAAGATCGTGGCAAACTTTAAGTCTCTTCCGCTGTGGAGATACGACCTGCAAGGGGCAGTTTATCAGGCCGGCGTCGAAGCGGTCACTGGAGAGAGGCTTCCCTTTTATCTGGCGGCAGCCACAAAGGAGCAGGCGGTGGACCTGGATGTATTCCAGATACCGCAGACCACCTTGAACCTGGCAATGGATGAGATTGGATTTAGTATTGAGCATTATGCAGAGGTTAAAGCCGGACTGGTGCCGCCAAAGGCCTGCGGGCACTGCGATTACTGCAAGTCAGTGAAACAGGCAGCAATCCGGAATTACAATGAACTTTTAGGGGTATAAAGAAATGAAACTTGTGAAGATTTTAAGCGACAGCGTCCAGATCCGGACGAACCTGTCAGAATTTAAGGATATCCGTATCAATGACCTTCTGATGGTATCGGACAGAACGGCATCCTTGGTGACGATGGTCACAGGCCTTGTGGATACGGATGCGGAGGAGCGGATCGGGGAACAGGATTTTCTGGGAGAGATCACCGGAATCAAGTCCATTGATTGCTCCATTATCGGCAGCATAAAGGATGGACGGTTTGTGAAGGCCATTGATACATATCCGACCACATGTGTGGAAATCAGCCGGATTACCAGCATGGAATTCTCCAATATGATCACGCCAGATGCGTCAGCGTGCTTTGAGATTGGTAAATATGCAGCGTATGACCGCCCGGCCTATGTAAATGGAAACAAGTTTTTCCAGCGTCATGCCTGCATCGTAGGAAATACCGGTTCCGGAAAGTCAGAGACCGTGGCGAAGGTTCTGGAGGAAACAGCAAAGCTTCCCGGTGCCAATATCGTGGTGTTTGATATTCACGGAGAATACAGCAAGCTGTCCTATGCATCCAACGTGCAAATCGGACAGAACTTTCCGTTCCCGATCTGGCTGTTTGGTTTCAATGATATCGTGACAAATATCTTAAAGATTCGCGAAGAGTCGGCAACAACGGTTATGACAGCGCTTCGGAAGGCTTATTATAGTGTCTGTCCGAATGGCAAGGAAAATAAGCCGGTGTATTTCGATTACAAGGCACTGATCACAGAGCTGGAGGAGATGGATAGTCAGATTGCCTGGACAGGGGAGTTTTATAAGACCGGTGATAAATCCGGACAGCCCAAAACCACAAAAGGCGAATATAACGGTAAGCTTACCAGTACAGTAAACCTGTTAAAGGACCGGATGGCGGACAGTCGGTACAGCTTCCTTTTCGGAGATGAGAAGCAGCCATACCTTTACGAGGTTGTAGAAGCTGTTCTCGGTACGGAAAAGCCGATCAAGAACATTGACCTGTCCGGTGTCCCACACGATGTGGCTCTTCCGATCATTGGGGTCCTGACCCGCCTGATCTTCGCCGTCCAGCGGGAACAGGACATGGACCACATCCGGCCGGTGGTGGTCGTGTGTGATGAGGCACACGTTTACATCCCGGATAACTTCCAGCTGTCAGCCAGTCAGCGCCGCATGGTGGAGGTATTTGAGGATATCGCAAAAGAGGGCCGTAAGTTCGGGATCACGTTGTTCCCGGCCACACAGAGGCCATCAGAGCTTAATAAAACGATCATTGCCCAGTGCGCGAACATCATCGTCGGAAAACTCAACAACGAAAATGACAAGACTCTGATCAAAGGGATGTTGCCGGATGGAAATGAGAAGATCATCGATTCAGTGACGATGTTTAATCCGGGTGAGGTACTCATTGTTGGTGATGCGGTGCCGATCCCTTTAAAGATTAAGGTGAAGCTTGCAAGGGAGCGTCCGGTATCCCGTACGGTTGATTTTTGGGATGTCTGGAGGCGTGACGGTTTCTGGGACATCATGGAGCTGGTGGACAAATATCTGCAGATAATGCAGCCAGGAAAAGAGGTGAGAGCAGATGCCGATCACATTTGACAACATCGCCGGAGGAGAACTGGCGGAAAAGTTTTCCATGGCCCTGGCCCAGATCGGACGGAATATCATAGATCCCAATATGGATCCGGAGGCCGCCCGTGGGATGACCATAAATCTCAAATTTAAGCCCTCAAAAGCCGGGACGATCCAGGTCGCATTTAACATCAGGACAAAGCTGGCCGGGATCGCAAAGACGGAAACAGTATTTCTGATCGGCCAGGATGCCCGTACCGGGCGGGTGGAAATGTCCGAGTATGGAAATAACCGCCCGGCCGTGACAGGGGCCTATGATGCGGTCCCTGCGGACCCAGGGGCGCGTGAAAAAGCGTTTGACCCGGATACGGGAGAGATTTTAGAAGAGGAGCGGCGGGGGCCTATTGACCTCCGGTCAGCCAGATAAAAGAAAGGAGAATCAGATATGTTAGAAGGATTAAAGGAAGCATTACAGTATGTGGTGGGGCTGGGAAACAGCTCCGAGAAGGTACAGGTCGTGGAGATCTGCGGGGAGACTTATGCCAACCGGCGCCTGGAGCGCTACGGGGCTCCGAAGCGGGCGGAAGCTGTGGAGGCATCCACCCTGTCCTCAATGGTGGAGTACATTTTACGCTGCTCTGAGGAGTTTAAGGGCAATAAGATGATCATCCATGTGGAGAGCCCGAAGCTGGTCAGCCTGGTCTCCTTCCTCGACGGGGAAAGAAAAAGGGAATGCCTTTTCTCCTCAAAGGCAGAAACATCCGAATTCCAGTTCGGACGATGGTATGACCAGGAAGAGTTCATGATCGCACTCCAGTCCAATTTCCAGATGACCCCGGACCTGGAGGCCATCATGAAATTTGCTGGAAATGTAGAAAAGAAAAACGAGCAGACGTATTCGGATGACGGCAGGACGCAGGTGGCTACAATGAATGTGGGTGTGGCATCGAAGGCGGATGTGATCGTGCCGAATCCGGTGGAGCTGATCCCGTTCCGTACCTTCCAGGAAGTGAAGCAGCCGCGCAGCCAGTTTGTGTTCCGGATCAGCGACAAAGGGGCCCCGGCCTTTAAGATCGTAGAGGCAGAGGGAGGCATCTGGAAGAACGAAGCAGTCCAGAACATCAAGGAATACTTTGAAAACGAACTCGGAGACGCGCCGAAGGAGATCCTGGAGCATATCACGATCATCGGATAATAAGAAAAATAAAAACGGCCATGCTTCCTTGGGAATATGTCACAGATCCGTCAGGAAGCGGATGAGATACAGGGGGACCGGCCGTTCCCCCCTGGAAAGCAGGTGGAATGATATGCCAAGGCCGCAAAAGGAAGGGCTGGACTACTTTCCCCTGGATGTTACCTTTTTTTCTGACCCAAAGATAAAGATTCTGAAGGCCCGTTACGGAGTAGATGGGATTGCGGTATATATTTACCTGCTGTGTGAGATCTACCGTTCGGGATATTATCTCCAGCTCAACGATGACAGCATCTATATTTTTTCGGATGACTTAAAAATGAGCACGGAGAAGGTGATGCAGGTCTTGAACTTCTTACTGGAACGGTCACTGTTTGATCACACACTTTTTCAGTCGGACAAGGTCTTGACCTCAGCCGGAATACAGAAGCGGTTCCAGCTGGCCGTAAAGGAACGTGCCAAAAAGAACCCGGTTCATATAGAGGGGTTCTGGATTTTAAAACCAGAAAATACGGAACCCTTTATAAAAGTGAACCCTTTTTTAAATACTTCCCGGAATAACGAGGATAATTCCGGGAAAAACGGAGGTAATTCCCGGGAAAAATCCCTAAAGGAAAGTAAAGAAAAGGAAAGTAAAGAAAATAAAAGAAAAGATGGAAGCCCGGAGCAGCCGGGAAGCCCCATATATGAGCTTCCCATGCCCGATGGCAGCATGTATCCGGTTCCCAGGAGCTTAGTTGAAGAATACAGATCTTTATATCCGTCTGTTGATGTCGCTCTGGAATTCCGGAAAATGATCAAATGGCTGGATGTACACCCCAAGAAAAGGAAGACATCCGAAGATATCGAAAAGTTTATCAATGGCTGGTTAGGCAGATCCCAGGACTCGGCCAGACCGCAGCCTTCGGGCGGGCGTGGAAGTAAGAACCGGTTCAAGAACTTTGATGAGCGGGACCAGGATTACGAATCTATCATCTGGGAAGAGATGAGAAAGAAGAATGAGAAGGGGGAGGGGTAGATGGAAGGAAGGGAACTGGCCTATTACGAAATGGTGGATCTGGAGCAGGCGGATCAGAGCATTAAGACCTGTCTGCTGGATGCCGGAAGAAATGTGATCGCTGTCGGATATTATCTCAAGGTGATCCGGGACCGGGAGCTTTTCCGGGATGCGGGATACAGGAACATATGGGAGTATGCCTGGGGAGAATACGGATTCAGCAAATCGACAGCGTCCCGGTACATGGCCCGGAATGACCGATTCTCGGTCGGCGGGAACAGCCCAGTCATGGCAGCGGAGTACCGGGAGTACAGCAGAGCCCAGCTCCAGGAGATGCTGTCCCTGGACGCAGAGCAGATGGAGCAGGTGACGCCGGAGATGACAGTGCGGGAGATCCGGGAGTTAAAACGGCCAAAGGAGATCCCGTATTATGAGATCCCGGGACAGCTCACTATGGGAGAGGTAAGCCTGGAGGATTTCCTGGGAGCGGTGGAAGAGCCAGAAACCACGAACTATCCGGAAATTCCGAATAGTTCGGAATGCAGCAGCTCAGAGAGCCACACGATCCGGCCGGAGGATTTCTTCCCAGCCAGTCAACCAGGAGACTGCATACACCGCCCGGGATTTACATGTACGCTTCCGGAAGAGGCAAAACAGTCGCCGGGGACTGGAGTGGATTGCAGTACACACTGCTGCTGGGACTGCGTAAAACATGGAGATTGCCGGCTGGAATGCCATGCATCCGCGGGACGCGAGGGAAGAATTGCGACGTCGCAACGGATTCTGGAAGAGGTCGAGCAGGAGCTTGCTGCGGAAACGCAGCAGAAAGAGGCGGGGTGCTGCGAAAACCGCAGCGGAGGATTATCAGCATATGGTACTCCGGCCAGGATATATCCGGCAGACAGTCTGATTGCGACTGCGGGTTGTGAGGGCGGCCATGATTGTTTCTCCTGTTCCGCGGAGTGCGGGATCCGGAAGAAAGACCGGTGGTGTGTGGAAGCTCCCTGTGGAAATCCGTTTCCCTGTGAGATCCTTCCGCATCTGGAGGAGGTCCGGGAACATGTAAGAGATACTTGTGAGTTCACAAACCATGATCTGGCCTATCACAGGGCCGGAGACGGGGAACCGGATCCATGCTGCAAGCACTGCAAAGAGCCATGCGAGTACATATGCGGGCGGGCCATGAAAGCCCTGGATACCGGGGATAAGGCAGCGGAGAGCCTGGAGGAGCTGTCAGAAGAGTCAGTAACCGTGGAGGCCAGGGAGCCGGATCCGGAGGAACCGGATGCCAGTGACCGGGATCTGCTCCGGGGGATGCTGGTAAAGGAGCAGAGCTTTCTGGAGCAGATGCTGGCAATCGATCAGACAGATCCTCTTCCGGATAACATGGTCAGGAAGAAAAAGCTGCTGGTCGGGGCCCTGGCCGGGATGCTGTGTGATCTGGAAGGCGTGGAAGAAGAAACGGAGCAGCCGGAACTTCCGAAGCTGAAAAATAACGACCAAAGGAAAGAGTGGCTCCAGAATTACCAGGAATGGGGCATCTGGTACATAGATGACCACATCGGATGCCGGTATTACAAGTATGATTTTGACAACGGGGCCCGGCTCATCGTGGAGGAGTATGACGAGCAGAACGAGTTTACCGGTGATACGTATGTATCTGCCCATTATCATCTGGTGGGCGGCCCGGAACCGCCGAAACATCCCATGTACGGGGCCCGTAAGTGGGCCTGGCATGAAAAATACAGCCGGTATCCGGACAGCACGACGGAGCTGATCGAATTCCTGAAGGCTGTTCAAAAGGATGGGGAGGAGCCCAGGAGATGAAAAAGAAAAATAGAGTCGGGATATGGCTGTGCAGTATCTGCGGAAAGGAGATCACAGGAGATCATGTGGAGATCCGGAGCCGCGGGGAAAAAGAAAGGCATATCCACTATGAATGCATGAGGACGGGAAGACCGGCACAGGAAAAATCTGGAAAATAAACTGGAGGAGGAAGCTGATCCGCGGTAAAAGGGTGGCCACCCGGCGAATGGATTAGATATTTTACAAATTTAAGATCGGGTCAAAGGTCACAATAATGACCCAAAAGGCATGTGCAAAGGATTCTTTCGTGGCAATCAAGACCGGGATCCCGAGACAAGCGATTGTTATTGGCATTTATACATATTTCGTCCATGTGCAGCTGGAGAGCGGAGTATGTGAGAGCGTGATGTGGGCGGATTTAATTAACGCCAGTGAGGAGGATAAGCGATGATCAAAGACAGTGGGGAACACACAAAAATCGTGCATGCCAAAGCTTATGAATGGCTCTTAGAACATAATCAGTTAAATTGGTGTTTATATCTATGACGAAGAATTTTGAAAAATTAAGGAGAACAGCCATGATTGAGTGCTTAAAAATTGAGGATTTTGTGATTACGCATATGTTTAGACCGTATATGCCGAGCCTTAAAGACTTGTGCCATGAATATAGGGTTGAATATGGTGGTAGGGTGACATCTCAGAAGCGAGTTGAAGAAAATCTTAGAAAAAATCCCGAATTGATAATTCATTTTTTGAATGAGTTTCCAGAAACAAAACAGCTAGTTTTTAACAGGCTGCGGAAATGCGGCGGAGTGAAGTTCTACCGGTATCTGGATATGAGTAATCCGGTGGTTCAGTATGTTAAGAAAGGATTGGAAGATATATTAAAGGAGCGTGATAACGATTGAACCAATACAAGAATTTAGTTTGAGAAATGAAAGAGGTGAAAAAGTGATTTTAGACAGCGGAGACCGTACAAAATTTGGGACCGGAGCCGTCCGGGACATGCATGTAGGCAAGGGGAGGATGGATCTCCTTCCTCTGTCGGCGCTGATCGAGTTGTCAAAGCACTGCGAAGAGGGTGCCGCCAAATATGGCGAGCACAACGTGGACAAGGGGATCCCGCAGCACAGCCTCTGCGACTCGGCTATGCGGCACCTGGTCAAGTATATGCGCGGCGATACAGACGAGCCCCATCTGAGGGCGGCAGCCTGGAATCTTATGTGGGCACTTAACCAGTCCGTAGAGTGTCCAGAGCTAGTGGATGTGCCATGGAGGGAGGAGGAAGAGCGATGAAAAATAAAGAGGGATATCCGGATCCGACCGCGGGCAGAGCGATCCGGGAGGCTGACCGGCCGCCGGAGAACGTGGTCATGTTCCGGCGGATGATCAAGTCAATGTGTACGATCTTCCACCTTCGGATCCTGGGCAAGGTGACGATCGTGGATGAGAAAGGACGGCGGTGGTGATGACGAGAGCGGAGAGGAGGCGTCTGGAAAAGGCCGAGGCCAGGAAGGAGCCGGTCTACACGCTGACCCAGACCCAGATCAATGAGATCAGGAAGCAGGCGGTCCTGGAGCGCAAGGAGGAGCTTAAGGCCAGCATATCCAGAGAGATCGACGAGCGGATCCAGAAGGAGTGGGCCGCACGCGAGGCGGCGCTGACAGGGGAAACAGACGAGGAGCAGATCCTAAAGGTCCTGTGCCTTCTTCTGGCGGTGCCAGCCAAGGTCTTCTGTGAAAAAATTTCGTTGGAAACCGATTGAGGATGAGAATGACCGGAGGTCACGGCTTTTACAGTTTTCCGAAGCTGTGGTGAAAGAGGTCAACCGGACATTTGAAAACGACAATGCGGACATCCGTGCAATCGGTGAGGAAGTATATGAGAAATATGGTGTGAGATTTGAAGTGAGGTGAGGCCGTTGGACCAGAGCGTCTTAGTCCAATACAGTGAGGTTATGGAGGAGATCAAGGATTTAAGGGAGAGGATCCGGAAGCTGGACCGGTTTTTATCGGATCCGCCGGTGGTTTCGGATACAGTTCGTGGATCGAGGAAGGACGGGACCATCGGTCCGATCAAGATCACGGGGATCCCGGTACCGGAGTACAGTCGGAAGGAAAAGATCCGGGAACGGTACATGGAGATGCTGGCGGAGAAGGAGGCAGAGCTCCTGGAGCTGACCTGTAAGGCGGAGGAGTACATAGAGTCGATCCCGAAGGCAGAGATTCGGATCATGTTCCGTCTGTATTACATCGACGGGTTAAGCGATGCGAAGGTGTGCATGACATCGGCGAGAGCGAGCAGGTTGTGAAGCTGATTGCGCTGACGGACGGTGTGAATGAGCCGCGCGTGGTCGAGGGACGGATGCCGGAGAAAGAGGATGAAATTCTTGTTGATACGCAGTTTCTGAAAAGTTCCGGCTGTGAGATCGGGGATCAGGTAACGTTCACTTCCGGAACGGAGGATCCGCTCTCAGATTCGCTGACCGGGGACACGTTTACGATTGTTGGTTCGGCGACGCTCCCTTATTATATGGATCTGAACCGGGGAACGGGCTCGATTGGAAACGGAAGCATCAACAGTTTTGCACTGCTGCTTCCGGAGACATTTACCTCGGATCTCTATACAGAGATTTACGTCCAGGCGGACGGCGCACAGGAAGAGGCGAGCTACAGCGATGCGTATGATGAGACGGTGAAGGCTGTACAGACGAAGATTGAAGCGCTCGAGGATGCGGCGTGCGACCGGCGGTATACGGCAGTCAAAACCGAAGGACAGGAAAAGATTGATGATGCAAAACAGCAGGTCGCTGATGCAGAGCAGAAATTAGCGGACGCAAAAACAGAGCTGGATGACGGTGCACAGCAGCTTGCCGACGCGAAAGTGACGATTGCGGACAAAGAGCAGGAACTTCTCGACGGCGAACAGACGTTAAAGGACAAAGAACAGGAGCTTCTTGACGGAAAGCAGACGATTGCTGAGAAAGAACAGGAACTCCTTGACGGAAAACAGACCATTGCAGACAAAGAGCAGGAACTTCTCAGTGCGAAAGCAACCATCGCCGATAAAGAGCAGGAACTGGCATCCGGCAAGGCAACGCTGAAAGATAAAGAGGCGGAACTTGCGAGCGGAAAAGCGACGCTGGAAGCAAAGGCGGCAGAGCTGGAAAGCGGAAAAGCGGAGCTGAATCAGAAAGCCGATGAACTTGCAAGTGGAAAAACCACACTTGAGGCAAAAGCGAAAGAACTTTCCGACGGAAAAGCACAGCTTGCAGAGAAAGAAACAGAACTGGCATCCGGCAAAAAAGAGTTAGAGGAAAAAATGACGCAGCTTTCGGTGGCAAAAACCGAACTGACTCGGAAGCAGACGGAGCTGAATACTGCAAAAGAGCAGCTTTCCAAAAAAGAAACGGAATTGAATATTGCAAAGGAACAGCTTTCCGCTGCACGCGAGGAACTGGACAACAAGAAAGCAGAAACCGCTGCAGGACGCACACAGTATGAAGCGCAGAAGGCAGCGTATGAAGAACAGAAGAGTCAGTATGAGACAGCCAGGGATCAGTTAGCCCAGATTTCCAGGCAGCTTCCGATGGTGGAGGCTGCGCAGACAGAAGTGACTGGTCAGATCGAGGTGATTGAGGCTCAGCTTGACGGACTGACAGAGGAAGATGAAGCATATGTATCCCTGTTGGAACAGAAAACTGCGCTGGAAGCAAAGCAGACAGAGTTAGCACAGCAGCTTTTCACGATGCAGGAGCAGAAAACATTTCTGGAACAAAACATCGCAGCGTTTGAAGCAGCAAGCGCTGATGCGGAAGCCCGGCTTGCGGCTGCAGAAGCTCAGATTACCGACGCAGAAAGTCAGCTTGCCGCTGCAGATGCACAATTAACAGAAAAAGAGCAGGAATGCGCCGCAGGCGAGGCACAGATTGCTTCTGCAAAAGAAGAACTGGAAAGCGGCGAAGCTCAGATTACAGAGGCTCTTGCCCAGCTTCAGGATGGAGAAGCACAGGCAGAAGCTTATCAGAAACAGATTGAGGATGGCGAAGCCCAGCTTGCATCCGCCAAAGCAGCGATTGCCGACGGAGAAGCTCAGATTGAGACGAACCGCAGTAAATTAAAAGACGGAGAAACTCAGCTTGCGGCTGCCAGAGCCCAGCTTGCTGATGGGGAACAGCAGATTGCATCGTACCGACAGACGATTCAGTCGGGTGAGGCCCAGCTTGCCGCTGCAAAGCAGACAATTTCCAGTGGAGAAAGTCAGCTCGCCGACGCGAAACAGACGATCGCCGATGGCGAAACCCAGTTAGCAGAAGCAAAGCAGACGATCGCCGATGGAGAAAGTCAGCTCGCCGAAGCCAAGCAGACGATTGCCGACGGAGAAACCCAGCTTGCCGACGCGAAACAGGAAATCGCCGACGGAAAAA
>OGXZ01001091.1_pt1 | contig 15815 bp, 11 predicted proteins | sample 1576431 | NCBI WGS metagenome assembly OGXZ01 (sample SAMEA3541590, study PRJEB24748) | human gut metagenome | biome: human gut; feature: human-associated habitat; material: faeces | place: China | collected 2012
CGGTTCATCGAGAACATAGAGCGTCTTGCCCGTATCACGCTTCGAGAGTTCGGTACGCATTCAGCAGGCATACCGTCCTGGAGGTACTTGAGCGCTTCGCTCATCACGTCAGCGTCCACTTCGTACTGGTTGTATTCGTCGTCCATCCACACATAGTGGGGATCAGCGAAGTAGGAGTAGGTCACTTCTTTGCGTTCGAGGATGAGATCTTCAAACTTGTCATCAGCGCGGAACACGGTTTCGGTGGTGGCGTTCGTGAGAAGGTTCTTCATCTTCATCTTCACGGTCGAGGCACCACGGCCACCCTTCGAGTATTCAGACTTGACGACAACCATGGGGTCCTTGCCCACCATAAACACGTTGCCGAGGCGAAGTTCCTGAGCGGTTTTCATTATTGCTTATCCTTATGGACAGAGTTGCGAGAAAGAGAGTCTCGCGCCCCTGTTTCATGAGTTAGGGCGCAAGAGAAAATTTTTCAATAGCCCGCAATTTTACCAAATTTCCCCAATGCCTGCGGGAAAACCTTAGGGTTTTCCGCAAAATCACAGGTTCAGAGCGACACCTTTTCGTTCGAGGAGGCACTGTTGGCGCTCTCCCACGTACTGTTCCAGTATCGCGCTTCGTCTTCCGTGAGCGGGATTTCCTGGAGAATATGCAGGGCCAAATCACCTCGCTTCATGAGGCTGTCGCGCCACGCGCGCAATCCCGGCATCATGCGGGGGAAGATTGAGCAAAAGTCGGCTAACTGCTCCGCGAAGGCGTCCGACCAGGCTTTTTGTTCCTCAGGGCTTAAGGTTTCACCGCGCTCGGTTTTACCCTTGGCGTACTCAATGGCTTTCACCCACGTTTGAGAGAGTTCAATAAAAGTGTCTACATCTTGAGGGGAGACGCCTGCGTCCAAAAAGACCGGACGAACGCGATCCAGCCACGCTTGGAGTTTCACCTCATGCGCGCGATCCTCGGTGGGGTAAATCGACCAGAAAAAGGGCAGCGCAGCGAGCTGGGCGCGCACGAAGCTGTCTTCGCCACGCACAATGCAGCCGTCCGAGGCCCACAAGAATTTGTCGAAATCGCGCTGGGGGACAAAAGGCGCAATGATGACATCGTTGTCCGAATCGGCCAACAGTTGGGCGAGCTCGCGGCTCGCTTCCCCCGCCGGGAGCAACACGTTGCAAGAGCACTTCAAGCGTCGAATCCCTTCGGCGAGCGTCTCAAGCGCGTACTGTGGATAGGTAAAAACAAAGAACGTGATGTTCTCCGGGTTGCAACCCAATTGACGTAAGAATTGGTCCCGATCAAAGGCGTTGCGCTTCTCGATATAGTCGCCCTCGATCATGACGCCGCCCGTCTTGTCGGTAAAGCCCGGGAAGTACCAGAGTTTTTTGAGTGGCAGCGTGGGGTGCAGGCCCCAGACACGGTGACTGCCTTCGACCCAATCTTCGGCACTCAAATAGTCCAAATTCATCCACAAACGGGTGCGACCGTCGTCGAGGCTTTTTTCTACTGCGTCCGGTAGACGACAACCAAAGGTTTCGAGTACCAACCGAGGCCAAACGCCACCGATGCTCTCGAGGTTGCCGTCCGCGACATCACGCTCAAAGGCCTCCCAGTCGAGCACCTGAATGTCACCAATGTGGTTGACCTTGAGGTCGGGATTGACGAGCGGGGCGAGTTTATTCAAGGTGACGAGATTGTCGATCACTAACGTGGTTTCAAGCCCTAAGGCTTCAAAACGACGGGCTAAGCGCCAGGCAACGCCGGCGTCACCAAAATTATCAATGACACGACAAAAAATGACCGCTCCCATGGGGGCATAACTTCCCGCCTGGCGTGTCGATGGATCGAGCAGGGACATGACAGGATTCGAGCTACTGGGCATGATAGGACCTATGCGTCGTATGGTTGTTGCTGGTTCTACGTGTTGGCTGAAAAACGTTATTTTCTGAAAAGTTGTCAAGTTTTCGAGCGCGAATGGCACTCTTCAACTTGAGAAGACGCGTTAACCGAAGCGTCCTGAAAAAGTGACATCCGTGTTCGTTGTGACCGTTTTTGCTACTCGTAGAGCGAATGACCTAAAATGAAACGATGTCGAAAAGTCGGCATCGTCGTCTTTAAAACCTTAAGGTGACTTGTTCGTCTCGCAAGTGCGCAGACGAGAAAAACCACCGATGAAAATTTATTAATTTTAAGGTGAGTTTGCATTTTCGCGTTATTCCAAAAAGGAAAAACACAATTATTTACATTTGCTCACAAGAGAGCCTCGTCTTACTGGTCGTAATCGTGTTAGTGGCACGAACGATAACGTGATTCGTCTGGGGGAATTAAGAACACCAGCCCGAGAGCGTCTTAAAATACGGTGTGCCATGTAAAACGGCTGGTTAAGTGCCATTGCGAGAAAGAACGAGGAAGAACGTCGGCGCGGATCGGCGAAGGCATTTTTTTGTAAGGTTGAGACGATGACAGAAACAACAAGTGAAGGAAAGAACACTTTGGCCAACGCAGCTGACGTGTCCTCAGAGGTGACCACTCTGGACGCTGCGAGCGCAGAGGAGAAGGGTGGTGAGGTCGCCCCGAAACCCTTTGATGCCAAAGCCGAGCTCGCCACACTGCCGAATTTGCCGGGGTGCTACCGCTATTTTGATCGCGAAGGGCGTTGCCTTTACGTGGGCAAGGCGCGTGATTTGAAAAAGCGTGTCTCGTCTTACTTTCGAGGGCATGGATTGTCGCCGCGTATCGCGATTATGGTAAGTCAGATCGCGCGGCTCGAAACCACGGTGACGCGAAGCGAAGCGGAAGCGTTGTTGCTCGAAAACAACCTTATTAAAACACTCTCGCCCAAATACAACATTCTCTTTCGTGACGACAAAAGCTACCCCTACGTGAAGCTCGGCGCCGAGACCTTCCCGCGGCTGAGCTACTACCGTGGTGGCGTGGATCGCAAGTCGCACTTCTTTGGGCCTTATCCCAATGGCGCGGCCGTTAAAGAGTCCATTCAGGTGATGCAAAAGGTGTTTGGCCTGCGCACGTGCGAAAACTCGGTCTTTTTAAATCGCGATCGTCCGTGTTTGTTGGGGCAAATAGGGCGTTGCTCGGCGCCGTGCGTAGGCAAAATCAGTGAGGCCGATTATGCGCGTGACGTCGCACGAGCTATCGACTTTTTGGAAGGGCGCACGCAAGAAGTCATTGAGCGCTACCGAGAGAAAATGGCTGACGCCGCCGAACGTTGGGCCTACGAAGAGGCAGCGGTATATCGCGATCGCATTGCGGCGCTCTCGACCGTGCAGGAGCAGCAGGCGATTGAAACCCGTGGGGGCGATACGGACGCCGACATTCTTTGCGCGGTAATCTCAGGGGCCGTTGCGTGTGTGAACCTCGCCATGGTGCGAGGCGGGCGTCACTTAGGGGATCGACCGTCGTTTCCGAAATTGTCCACCCGCGCCGAGGCCGTGATGCCAAGTCCCGCAGATATTCTCGAAGCGTTTGTTGAGCAGCACTACGAAAACCTCCCCGTGCCCAACGTCATCATTGTGGATGCACAAGGCTTGGATGAGGAGGGGCGCGCTGCTTTTGTTGAGCGACTCGAAGACTTCTGCTCGCTGCAAGCCGGGCACCGCGTCAACGTGGTGACCGAACCGCGTGACTTGCGTCGACGTTGGTTGGAGATGTGTCAAGAAGGCGCGAAAGTGGCGCTTTTGCGTCGCCTGCAAGAAGAAGGCAATCAGCTCACGCGCTTGCGAGAATTGATTGACATTTTGGGCTTTGAACCCGAAGACGGCGATCCACTCAAATTTTCGATTGAGTGCTTTGATATTTCGCACACTCAGGGTGAAGCGACCCAAGCCTCTTGTGTGGTGTACCGTGAAGGACGGATGCAGCATTCGCTCTACCGGCGCTTTAACATCACGGGAATTGAGCCCGGGGACGACTACGCGGCCATGAAGCAAGTCTTGGAGCGACGTTATCGCCCGGTGACGCGAGGCGAGGCGTCGTTGCCTGACATCGTGTTGGTCGACGGGGGTAAAGGCCAAGTCGAGATGGCGCGTCAGGTCTTTGAGGAGATGGGCTTAGATTTGGGCGTGATTGTCGGTGTGGCCAAAGGCGAGGGACGAAAGACAGGGTTGGAGACGCTCATTTTCCCGATGATCGACGGTGAACGTCGAGAACCTTTGGTCTTGGGTACGATGAGTCGCGCGTTGATGTTGATTGCTGAGGTGCGTGACGAGGCGCACCGCTTTGCCATCACGGGGATGCGTGCTAAACGCGCGAAAACGCGCAATACCTCTCGGCTCGAAGATCTCGAAGGGATTGGACCCAAGCGCCGTGCGAAACTTCTCTCGCACTTTGGCGGTATGCGTCAGCTCTCCAACGCCAGTGCCGAGCAGATTGCACGCGTCGATGGGATCTCGAGCGCGTTGGCTGCGAAGATATACGCACAATTGCATCAAAGTACGGAAATCTGACCGCAAAGCTCGCCAATTTTTTGCATAATAGGACCTTGTCGCCTCGCTTTAGCTCGAGTCGACCGCGTAAAACGAATCTCTGTTCATGTAGCCACGAAAGCACGAAATGCCCAAACTCAAGCCCCCTTTTAAACTCAATATGCCCATGATGCTCACTTGGGCTCGTATTGCCATGATTCCGCTCGTGATTGGGGTGTTTTATCTGCCAGCGACGTGGCTCACGATGCCCGAGAAGAACATGTTCTCGGCGGTGCTTTTTGTGCTCGCGGCGATCACGGACGCGTTGGACGGGTTCTTGGCACGACGTTACGCGGGCTGGGCAACGCCCATGGGGGCGTTTTTGGATCCGGTGGCCGATAAACTCATTGTCTCGGCCGCACTCGTTGCGCTTGTTGGGCTTGATCGTTGCGATATGCTCTTGGCGATGATCATCATTTCGCGCGAAATCACCGTCTCGGCCTTACGTGAATGGATGGCCAAATTGGGCGAATCCGGCAAGGTGAAGGTCAATTGGTTCGGGAAAATCAAAACGATCGCGCAAATGGTCGCGATCCCAAGCCTGCTGTGGTGGGATCCGATTGCGGTGAACACGTCCGTGTTCACCGGTGAAATCAATATTGCCACGATCGGTACGGTGCTTCTCATCATCGCCGCTGTTCTGACGCTTTACTCCATGTACGTCTACCTGTACGCCGCGCGCAGCACCTTTGTGGAAAGCCAAACACCGAAAAATTAGCTAACTCTTGCGAGAGTCGAGACGCTCTAGGCAGTATAGCTAATTGCACTTCCTCGGCTGAGCCGTCACAATGTGAACGCTCCGTCTTCCGACTTGCGTGGACTCGCCTATAATGCGTGTCCGCTTTGTTCGAACCCTGTTTGAACTTTGTTTGAAGACACTTCCGTCATGGGCGGGGTATCGATCATGATGCCTCGCCACAGCCACATTGACATTAGAAGGACTGCACAGACGTGGACAACTCCTCCGACATTAGTCACCTCCCTTTGAGCGTTCAGCGCTACCTCACCTACACGCAATACGTCCCGTCGGTCAGAGCGGCGAGCCTGGGACAAGAGCCGCCCTCAACGTCTGAAGCCCAAACCCATCCTCGCCTAGCGCAAGAAGCCTTTGCGCAGCACATTCGTCAAGATTTGGTCGCCTTAGGGGTGCCGGACGTGCGATTAACGGCCGGTGGCATCGTGATGGGGTCGATCCCCGCGACGCCGGGCTGTGAGCGTGCACCCGCTCTGGGGATTATTGCGCGCACGTGCTCGGGGACTTTGAGCGAGGAGCCTGCGCACTGGCGCTTGACGCGCTACAAAGGAGGCGATGTGGTGATTGATGCCGAGCATGAAGTGGTGCTCTCACCCTCGCGCTACGCGGAGCTCTTGAGCTACACGGGGCAGGATTTGATTGTCCCCGAAGGGGAGTCCGACTTAGGTGTCGGGGACAAAGCGGCGGTGGCCATTTTGTTGAGCGCCATCGAAGTGATTTGTCGCAACCGCGCGATTCCGCACGCCAAGCTCTGTTTTGCGTTTATGCCTGGGAACGCCTTAGACGCCTTTGATCTGCAGGCCTTTGGTGCGCGTTATGCCTTTATGCTTGAAGCGGGTCCCCTGGGGCAGTTGCAGAGCGAAACGTTTAATGCGGCGATCGCACAGGTGACGTTTGTGGGTGAGAACGTTCACCCGAGTGTGGCCAAAGGCCGTATGGTCAACGCGGCCATGCTTTTAAACGACTTCTTGCGAAGTCTTCCTCGCGACGAAACCCCTGAGCGTACCGAAGGCTATCAGGGCTACTACCACTTAATCGAAATGAAAGGAACGGTGGAAAAAGCCACCGCCATCATGCTGATTCGTGAGTACGATCGTGATGCCTTCGAAGTGCGCAAATCGCGTTTAGCGGCCCGTGTGAGTGACTTTAATGAAAAGAACAAAATGCGAGCCTCGATTCGCATTAAAGACCAGTATTTCAACATGGGCGAGACCCTAAGACGTCAGCCCTGGGTGTTGGAGCTGGCACGCGAATCAATGCATCGCGTCGGGGTGACGCCTTTGGAGCGCCCCGTGCGAGGAGGTACGGATGGCGCTCACCTCACGCAGCGCGGGCTCCCCTGTCCAAGTCTTTTCACGGGTGGCCTTCACTTCGATAATCGCTATGACGTCTTGCCCATGACGAGCTTTTTGAAAGCGGTGGATGTGGTCACTGAGGTGATGAGCGAGTCGGGTGGTGTGCGTGCGTATTGATAAGGCACGCGAGTCATCATAGCTGTATCAAACACCGTTAGCGCGAGTCTTTTTTGTACACTACCCATAAAAGCAATCGGTCATTGTCAGAAAAAAATTATGCGCCAGATATTCACAGCGATGCCCTATGTCCCGCCCAAGGAGCCCGAGCCCATCGTGGCGTGGCTTCGTGAGCATGCCACCCAGCGTCGGATATCGCGTGGTGAGGTCTTAAAGTATGGTGGCGAAGCGAACCGCCTCTTTTATTTAGAAAAAGGCCTTTGTGCCTATTTCATTGCGGGCGAACTCACGGGGCGAGCGAGTATTTTGTCCTTGTTGCCTCCGGGCCGCACCATGGGGGACATGACCGCCTCGATCGGCGCGCAGTGCAATGTGCTCACGCAAGCGCTGAGCGACTCGCTCGTGTGGGTGATTCCCCCTGCGCTTTTTCGTGAAGCGATTTTTGCCAATCCTACGCTCGCTCAACTCAAATTTCACCATGCGATCTTAAAAGAAGAGTCCACGCTCGAAGGGATGGTCGCTAATTTCACGCGTCCTGCAACGGAGCGCCTCAAGATTTTGTTTAAAGCGCTTCTTTTGGATGCCTCTCCCCAGCTCGCCGATCAACCTTGGCAAAAAATCCCGTATCGCCTCACCGATGAAGTGTTGGGTCAAGTCGTGAACCTCGCTCGTCCCAACGTATCGGCGATTTTGAGCCACTGGCGCCAAGCGGGTCTTATGAAGAAGGTGGGTAATGAGCGGTGGGTGCATGAGGCGCTTTTCCAAGATATTTTTGATTGGCTCGAACGCCCAGATCGACCGAAACCGGATTGGACACCCAAACTGGGATAAACCCGCATCATGCTCCACTCTGTAAAAAAGCCCTTCAAACCCTCAATGAAAAATCGATAAAATGAATTAATTGATTCTTTTGTTGGTACTTTTCTTATCCGCTTATGCGACAGATCTTTACTTCCTACCCCTACATTGAACCCCGTGTGGACTCAGAGACGGCTGGCATCATTCGGCGAGCAGGGCGTCGTCTTGACGTGAAATCCGGGGAGATTCTCAAAATGCCCGGCGCACTGAGTCACTTTTATCTGGTGGACGAGGGCGTGTGTGGTTACTTTGTCGCGGGGCAGGTCTTTGGACACACGCGAATCATGAGCCTGCTGTTGCCAGGGCGTACGGTAGCGGATCTGTCGGTCTCGACGGGGCGTCCTTGCAACATCGAAACGCGCGCCTTGACCGACGTGGTCGCGTGGGCGTGTCCGGCGGAGTTTTTCCAGCGCGAGGTCTATCCCAATCCTCAATTTGTCGAACGGCTGTACCGGCTGGCGGTCCAAAAGCATGAATCAACGGTGGAAGGGATGGTGGCGAACTTCACGTTGCCCCCGGAGCAGCGCCTCAAGATTTTCTTTCGACTTCTCACGCATGATACCCCCCAGCAACCCGAACCCGGCTGGTTTATGGTGCCTTATCGCTTAACGGCGGAGACGATTGGCATGGTGGTGAACCTGACGCGCTCTAACGTGACTCGACAACTGAATGCCTGGCGAGAGGCAGGATTGGCTCGAAAAGAGGGCGTGGATTGGGTGTTGAGTGACGCGCTCTTTAGCGATATCTACGATTGGCGCGAATCCGAAACGGACGTTTTGGGCTCCACAAAGGTGGCCTAGCACAAAAAAAACGCTTTCTCCCGCACCATCCATAGCGCGTTGCTGGAGAAAGCGTTTTAAACCGTGATGTTTGTCTTTTCTCTCCCGCACACCAGATGCTTAGCGTGTGCGGGAGTGAGCTTCGCTTCAGAGCGACTACTTGAGTGTCTTCATATAGTCGATGGCGGAATCCACCGCAATACGGGCAGAGTTCACAGCAAAGCCCACGGTGGAGCCTGCCATCAGTAAGTCGTACGAGTCACCGTACATTCCGCCCACGTCGTTACCTGCTGCGTAGAGCCCTGGGATCGGGTCTTCGTTTTGGGTAACCACTTCAAAGCGTTCGTTGGCTTTGATGCCACCTAACGTTCCCAAAGAGGACGCCACGGACTTGATCGCATAGAAGGGACCCGTTTTCACTTCACGCAGGTATTGCGGGTCTTTAGCAAAGTCACCGTCGTGACGCACGGCGCAGTAGTCGTTGTAGGTTTCCACGGTCTTCTTGAGTTTCGCCGGGTCCATGCCCGTCATCTTGGCCAATTCGTCCAAGGTGTTGGCTTTAAACGCCCAGCCGGCTTTGACGGCTGCGGGCCACTCTTCTTCAAACTTCGTGAGTTTGGTGCCCACAGGCACCATGACGCCTACGCCCAAGTCAATACCGCGATCTTTTTCCATGTGCTTTAAGGTGTTGGCGTCATAGACAACATACATCGTGCCACCGATGCGCTCCAACGCGTTGCCGGCAAACGGCCACTCGAGCATGATCTTTTCGTCGCAGAAGCGCTCGCCTTTGGGCGTGAGCCACAAGTGAGGTTGCTTCGCGGTGGCCGAGACGTGGTTGGTTGTGGGTACGCCACGAGGACCTGGACGGTAGGAGGCCTGCACTTCGGTTCCTTCTTTACCGCCACCCACGGCCCAAGCCATGCGGATGCCGTCACCCGTTTTGCCTTTTTGGGCTAAGCCATCGGCGTTGGGGAAACGCAAGAATTTTTCGCGCATTTCTTTGTTGTCGAAAAAGCCCCCAGTGGCAATAATGGTTGCTTTGGCGTTTACGGTAATGTGATCCCCCGCTTTGTTGGTGGCTTTCACGCCCACGATACGTCCATCCTTGTCACGCAGGAGTTCTTCGCCCCAGGTGTTGAGCAACAATGTCTGTCCTTTGGCTTTGTATTTTTGTTGGAAGTTCGTGATCCAGCCCATGCCACGGCCTTCGTAGATGTGCCAGGTATAGAGCCCGTTGGGATAGTTGGAAAAGAGCTTTTCAAACTTCACATCGTTTTTGATCATCCAGTCGATCGTGTCAGCGGACCGGTTCACAAACGCACGAACCATCTTGGCGTTGCTACGCCAGTGACCGTAGTTCATGATCTTTTGGAACGCTTCGTCTTTGGTGAGACCGTAGTTCCACGCGCGTTGCATGGAGCTCTCGACCGCGAAAATGCCTTCGGAGTATTTCCCTGTGCCACCCACGACGGCTTGCTTTTCAAGCGTCACCACTTTTAAGCCTTTTTCAGCTGCGGCCCAACCGGCTGCGGTCCCGGCAGCCCCTGCGCCAATCACCACAATATCGGCGTCATAGGTGACGTCCGCCGCCCAGGCCGGAACAAAGGCGAGTGCCAAGCTCGCACAAAGCGCTGACTTCACAAAGTTTTTCATCGTTTTTTTCTCCATAGCGTATCGCACCACCTCCGCTTTCTGAATAAAGGAGGTGCGTTGGACAAGATGAGACCATTGTGACGATCAACGTGGTTTGGGTCTGTCATGTAGATGACAGTTCTAGGGTTACTCCTAGGGCTTAAACGAGGTTTTTTTGCAGCAAAGAAATTTTTGAAAAGCGAGAAAATCTTCATGCGGAAAGCTCTTTTTGTGCCATAGCATCCGCAATGGACGATCAGCCCACTCATCTTCAATGTTAAGGGCTACTAGGTTGGGATTTGAATGATGTGAAAAAGCAGATTGGCTCACAATGCCAATACCCACGCCTTTAGCAATTAAGTCGAGCAGAATGCTTTGGTTGTCGACTTGGATGCGAGGTTCGATGGCCCTGCCATAGGCCTTAGCATGATCGAAGATAAATTGTTGCATCGCACTGCCTCTCGTAAGGGCAATAAATGGGTAGTTGAGTGTTGAGGGGAATGCTACGCTTGAGCCGTGGGCTAAAGGGTGATTTTTCGGCACGACAACCACCAAACGATCATCATGATAAGGCGTGGATTCAATGTTGGTAGGTGTGGAGGAAATTACCGCAAAGCCGAAATCCGCTTTGCCTTCAAGTACAGCCTCTAATACCTGCGGTGATGGCATTTGTTCGAGATGAACGCGTACCTGAGGGTGTTTTTGCATAAAGGCTGCAATGTCACTCGGAAGATAGTCGATGGCTGCGCCGTAATTGGCCACAACGCGGATCACACCTTGTTTTTGTTGTGTGTAGGGAGTTAGCGCGACGGCTAAATGCCGCATCTGACGCAGCGTATCTCTAAACGTTTCTTGGACAAGCTTTCCTGCCGCGGTTAATTCCAACCCTCGGGCTTGTCGTACAAATAGGTTTACTCCGAGTTGCTCTTCCAGATGTTTTAAACGTGCTGATGCTGAAGAGGGCGCTAAAAAGACTTTTTCAGCGGCTTTTGTGAGGTTTTGCTCCTCAACAAGGACTTCAAAGAGTTGAAGATCAAGTAAAGAAAAACGATACATGATTCGGAAAATGCGAATACTAGCTTCGAAAAATACCAATACGTCTAAAGGATAGTAACAATATACTTTATTTTTGTAGGATTTGTGAATCCTTTCGAAAAACCAAGATTTCCAAGGATTTCAAAGCTTGTTAAAAGAAAAATGGAGTAATTATGCCTTTAGTTAACCTGTCAAAAGGCTCAATTGGTCTTTTAGCCCTCCTGATCGGATGCGGTATAAATTCGGGAATTTCGATAGCTAAACCTTTTTCTGACGATGTTGAGAAAGCGTATTTAGCCAGGTCAAACGTGCTTGGTTCAGCACATCTCAACAAAGGCCTCACTTGTGAGAGTTGCCACAGCACCGATAAAGTGAGTGACGGTGAAGCGGAAATCAATGCCAAGTGTGTGGCCTGCCATGGCGATTTAACATCCTTAGCGAAGAAGACGGGTGAGCAACACCCCAATCCTCATCAAAGCCATTTAGGTCAGATTCAGTGTACGGCTTGCCATTCTGGTCATGAGAAAAGTGTTTCGTATTGCTTAAATTGCCACGATTTTCCAAATATGAAGATTCCGTTTGGTGGTATCGCTAAACCGAAGTCCCAGACGGACGACTTGTCACAATACGACAATGCACAACCGAGTTTTGTCGAAGAGACGGATCTTCTCATTGTCGGATCGGGAGCCGCAGGCTTTTCAGCGGCGATATCGGCTAAGGAGGCGGGGATCAACCGCGTCGTGATGTTAGAAAAAATGGCCGTTCCCGGAGGAAACTCGCAACTTGCAGCGGGTGGCATGAATGCGGCTGGGACGGTTTATCAGACAGCCGCAGGTATCAAAGATAGCCCAGAGATGATGTTTGCGGACACGATGAAAGGTGGCAAGAATGCGTCTAACCCAGACTTAGCCCATATATTGGCTAATCGATCAGCCGATTCCATTGAGTGGCTCAAGGCGCACGGTGCTGAACTCTCACACGTGGGTCGTGGCGGTGGGGCGAGCGCTGCCCGTATGCATGGCCCTGCAGGTGGATTATTTGTAGGACCGTATTTGTCTGCTTTCTTCCGTGACCAAATGAGCAAACATCAAGTGGATTTGCGTCTAAACTCCAAGATGGTGAAGTTGTTAACGAATGCTGATGGTCGAGTGACAGGCGTTTTGGTTAAAGGAAAACACAGTGGGGTTTATCAGATTAACGCCAAGGCGGTGATCTTAGCGACAGGTGGCATTGGAGCAAACCAGGCGCTCGTACAGAGCTTGCGCCCTGATATTAGCTCAGACGTGAAAACCTCAAACCAACCGGGGAGCCAGGGCGATGGGATGGTGCTCGCAGAAAAAATTGGGGCAGCTATTGTGGATGCTAAAGAAATTCAGCTTAATCCGACTCTGCTAGTGGGCTCACCCGTGATCATCTCTGAAACGGTGCGTGGAGCTGGTGCTGTATTTGTGAATCGCGAAGGTAAGCGCTTTATTAGTGAATTGACCACGCGTGACGTCACAAGCGCAGCCGTGGCAAAACAAACTGGTGGTACTGCTTTTGAAATTTTCGATCAAAAGGTGCGCGACAAAGTGAAACAAACCAGTGCTGCGTTTGAATTGGGCTTGGCAAAAGAAGGTAACACGTTGGAAGAACTTGCGAAAAACGCTGGGATTAATCCTGAGAACTTAGTTGCCACGATTACCCAATACAACCAATATGCCGAAGCAGGCAAGGATCCAGACTTTAACCGTCCGGGAATTTCGGCCAAAGTGGATACGCCAAAGTATTATGCGATTGAAATCACGCCTGCGATTCATTACTACATGGGTGGGTTGAAATTCGACCAGAAAACGCGTGTAATCAATACGAAAGGTCAACCCATTGCAGGGCTTTATGCAGCGGGTGAAGTGACGGGTGGAGTTCACGGAAAGAACCGTTTAGGTGGTAACTCCATTTCCGAAACTATCACGTTTGGGCGCTTAGCGGGTGAAGAAGCGGCGAAAGCGATCCTAAATAAATAGACGTTCGCTCAGGGTGCTCAGCGATTTTGCTAAGCACCGAAAACTTGTTGTCCCGAAAATAAAAAGGCTGGCACTCGTCGAAATGCCAGCCTTTTCCCCCTCGAAAGAGCGCGTGTTGACGTCACGGCAACTCTTTCACACCAGACAATGGTGCCGGGCTCAAGACCCGTACACCGGAGCAGAAGCTCTCGATGATGCGAGCTATATTACACGAGCAAAAGGGTTTTGTCGAGATATGAATTGTAATGGTCGACAAATTGTTTCTCTCAAGCGTCACTCATGGGTGGGTTACAATGCAGTGAAGGATTTTCTTTTTTGTTTTTCATTTCTAGGCGACGTCACACGACGACGCGCTTTTGCCCTCTAAGACCACGTATGCCACTACCCACCAAAGAAACCTTTACGCACTGGCGTGAGACCGTGCCGAAAACCAACCTCTTTCAAGGCCTCAAGACGGTGGGCCAATTTATTGGCGCGCGTCTTCAAGAGACCCATGTGCAAGAGGTGGCGAGCTCCATGACGCTCACCTCCGTGATGTCGATTGTGCCTTTGCTGGCTGTGTCGCTAGCGATTTTCTCCGCGTTTCCAGGATTTGCCGATACGCGACAAGCGATGGAAGATGCGCTCTTTGAGAGCTTCTTGCCCGAGCAGTATTCGGAAGTGATTGTGGGGTACTTGCGGAGCTTCTCGGCGCATGCCTCAGGATTGGGCTTTTTTGGTGTGGCGGGTTTGGCTGTAACGAGCATCATGTTGATCAACAAGCTTTTTGCAACGATCAATCAGCTCTTTTCGGTGACGACCGTGCGCCCTTGGATGCAACGCTTGTTGCTCTACTGGGCGCTGTTGACGTTGGGGCCCATCACGATTGCGTTGTCGCTTACGGTCTCAACGCAAATTGTCTCGAGCGCCGCGTCTGGCATAGCACCGGGGATGCTCACGTACGCGTTGTGGATTACTCAGAGCATTTTGCAAACACTTGCTTATGCGTTCCTTTTCCGCTACGTTCCCAATTGCTTTGTGAAGTGGAGCCATGCCCTTGCTGGGGGCCTTTTTGTGGTCGTCGTTAACGTCTTTGTACGTATTGGCTTTGAGCAGTGGGTAAGCGGTGGCACGATGGGGTCCATCTATGGCGCGTTTGTCGTGATCCCTGTGCTATTGATGTGGATTTACGTGAGTTGGTACTTGATTTTCATGGGTGCTGCCCTCACCGCCACGTTGCCCGTGTTAACCTCGGGGCGTTTTGCAGACCGCTATCGCAAAGGCAATGACTTCTTAACTGGTGTGGGGCTACTCAAGGTTCTCACCCAAGAGCGTTTAGCCGATCGCTCCGTGGTGCCCTTGGCTTTGTTGTGCCAACGTGTCGGTACGTATCCTCAGCAAGCGCGTCGCATTTTAGGGCAGTTAGCCAAGGCAGGGTACTGTCTCGAGTCCGCCAATAGTCCGAGCGACAAGAACCCGGATTGGACGCTTGTCTGTAACCCCGAGACCACGACGCTGCAAGCAGCTGGACGCGTGCTGTTGCTCGACGATCGCAACGAATTGGTGACGCCTCCGAAAAAGCGTCACGGACGCGAAGAGGGCTTACTAAAGAGCTGGTACAACAGCATGTGGGCCGAAGGCGCTGTGTGGCAAAAGAGTTTGCGCGAATTGGCGCTTGAGAGCTCAGACGAGAAGGATTCCTGAGAACCTCACGGCCACACGGTTGTCTCGATTCGATGATAAAGCCGCCCGAATCCGTGGAGATTGGGCGGCTTTGTTAAACGAGAACGTGGCGCTCACGTGCGCAAGCTCTCGGCGCTCGGGTTATGGAGCGACGGCTTTATCAGACTTCTGAGCTTTCTCAGCCTCTTCTTGCTCTTTTTCGAAGGCGCTGAGCATTTCCTCGTTAAACATTTCTTCCATCAGCTCGGTATCGTCACCGAGATCGATCATCACGAATGGAATGTCGTTCATATCGACGCCGTTTGCTGTGATCAGGTAGTCGTTGTTGGCTACCCGCTTCATTTCAACGGTGCTGTGATAGACGCCTTTTTCGTCAAGCGTCGCGGCTTTTCGCTCCACCATCACGTCGAGCTGCTGGGCGAGCATACGATGAAAGACGTCTTCGCGAGGAGTGATCTTGTCATCGTTTTTGAGCGTGACCGTGAAGGCCAATTTCACGACGTTATCGCGTTTGGTGTCGATATCGCCCTCAGCAGCAATTGCGCCATGGGCCCAGGTTATGGCAGAGGGTTTAACCGTCACCGCCCAAGGCGTCGTTTCGAGGTCTGCGAGCGTGGCTGTGGCCTCTTTCGGGCAGATCTCTTTAACCATGGCGAGTTGATTTAAGTCGCCTACCATCGCTTCGAGCGCAAGGCACGGCAACCAAATCGATTTGTCCGTGTTACCTTCCGTCTCGAGCGTGAAGTCAAAGATCGGGGCGGTGTAGCCGAGATTTAAGTCAGCCCCTTTGGTGGCGGTCTTAAAGCTAAAGTGGTTATGGTCTTTTTGCGCATCAGCGGAAAAGTTCACGTTCGACGATTTCACGGACGAGGTCACGTCGCCTTGTTGCATGACCTGCTCACCGCCGGTGAAGTCGAGTTGGAATTGAGCAGGCTCTTTTTTCCAAACCAACGTGGTTTCCGTGGGAGAGTTGTGACTGTTGCCCACATCAATGGCGCCGGTATTGAGTTTCAAGGTGAACGCGCTTAATTCTTCGTTGGGCTTTTTCCAATGGAAGGTTCCCGAGATTTTCCCCTCACCCCAGGTAAAGAAGGTGTGTGCCACTATTCGTTCCATTAACAATAAGGTTACCTTTCAAT
>OGXZ01001110.1_pt1 | contig 15691 bp, 9 predicted proteins | sample 1576431 | NCBI WGS metagenome assembly OGXZ01 (sample SAMEA3541590, study PRJEB24748) | human gut metagenome | biome: human gut; feature: human-associated habitat; material: faeces | place: China | collected 2012
TGCCACAGCGTCGGTGATGTCGGCAATCTGCTCGTCGTTGCGCGTAATCTTTACACCCTTGAGGTTATCGAGGGGCTTGCCGTCGGTGGTTGTCGAGGGCACAACAAACTTTATCGTGGCCTTCAGAGCAGCGGTGGGGTCGGGAGTGATGCTGCTTATGGTGGAGGCAGCGGGTACGCTTGGTGCTCCTGCTGACGTTATGTCGAATCTGTTGAGATAGAGGATGTAGCCTCCTGCCTCGCTGGTGCCGTGCAGGCCCACATAATAGGTGCCGTCGGCTGTTGGCGTGATGGTGGCCTGGAGGTCTTGGTTTGTTGCAACGGTTGTCTCTGCCAAGCCTGTCTCTGTCATGCCTTCCACCGTGGCTGCCTTGCCCCATTTTATCTCCAACTTGTGTTTGTTGGCCATAAAATGGTTAACGTTGATCTTGACGATGTAGCTCTGGCCGGCTTTCAGGTTGAAGGCGGGCGACACGAGCCAGTCGTCGGCTTTGTTCTTATTGGTGAAGAGGGACGTCTTGGTGCCGTTGAAGCTCCATGTCTCCTGCTTGTATGAGCCTTGGTCTACGGCGTCGTTGTTGGCGTCGATGACGGTGAACAGGTCAAAGTCGTCTTGGGTGCTTAGCGTCGTTGACCAGTTGGGGGTTATGGCTTCAGCCTTGGCTTGTGCCGCGTGTCGTGTCTGTGCGGCTTTGGCTTTGTGTGCAAGTGCCTCCAACGGTGTTGTCTGTTTTAGCTGTATGGGCACGTTCTTCAGCACCTTCTCCAGACGAAAGGTGTGCTTCTGCTGCTTGTCGACAAGCTGCGCGCTCACTGATGGTGAGATGAGCAATGCTCCTCCCAACAGTGTGTAAAGTAGAGTTTTATGCATAAGCGTAAAGTTTTGTGGAAAGTTATTTTTCTTTTGTGTATACTAACTGTTGCAAAGGTAATGGGTTTTGTGATAAAATGCAAGAAAAATACTGGATATTTTTAAAAAATAGTTATTTGTGGGTTGTCGACGTATTTCTTGAAACTTAACAAAAATATTTTGAGTGCTTACTATTTTTCCGTAACTTTGCAGCCATGAAACTGCATATTTTTAATCCTGAACACGACATAGCCCTTGCGGCTGACTTGGAACGATTCACCGCTCCTCATGCTGGACGACAGTTGAGGGCCAGCCTTGGCTTCATTCCTGCCTTTTGGGCAGAGGATGGCGACATGGTGCTTGTGGACGAGGTGGAGGCTGCCCTTGAGGCGGTGCGCCATATGAAGGCTTATGCTCACGACGTGATGTTTGTCACGAAGGACATGCTGGGCACGATGGATCCATCGCTCATTGCTGCCATCGATGCTGTGGAGCCGTGGGGATGGGACAAGACTTTAGGCTTTCAGTTGGCAAAGGCGAACGCTCGTCTTGCCGCTCTCGTGCCTTCGGCACAGCAGCTTGAGGCTATCCGCACGATGAGCAGCAGACGCTATGCTGCTGAAAATCTGCTGCCCGCGATGGTGGAGATTGACAGCCGGCTGATCGGCAAGAGCGTTTATTGTGAGACGGTGGAGGAGGTAGCGGTGCTGCTCATGGCCAATGGGCAGAGCGTCATAAAGGCTCCATGGAGCAGCAGCGGACGCGGCATAAGATACGTCGGTTCTTCGCTCGACGACCATCAGCAGGGATGGCTTCGTAACATCATGAAGCAGCAGGGTGGGGTGACGGTGGAACCTCTCTATAACAAGGTCTATGATTTTGGAATGGAGTTTTATGCCTCGGCAGGTTCTGAAAGCTCTGAGCCTACCGTGCGATATTGCGGGCTTTCGCTCTTCGACACCTCCAACGGGGCTTACAGTGGAAGCGTTCTCGCCACAGAGAAGGATAAACGTGAGATGCTGTCACAGTATGTCGACTTGCAGCTCCTTGACAAGGTGAAGCAGTTTGTTGTCTCTTGTCTTGCTCCTAAGCTTGCTGGTGTCTATTCAGGACCCTTCGGCATCGACATGATGGCGGTGGTGAACGGAAGCAATCCTTCTGACGGGTTCTTGCTCCATCCGTGTGTCGAACTGAACCTTCGTCGCACCATGGGACATGTGGCTCTTGCCCTCTCGCCAAACGAGCTGGAACCGCGCAAGCTGATGCGTATCTTCTTCAACAGCGGAAAATATAAGATGCGGATATCTACAACAGCAGAGAACCTGCTAAACACCGGACTGGTTTAGCAGGTTCTCGCCTGTTTCTTTTCTCTTGCTTCTTTGGTCTTCTATTTCTTTTCTTTGGGTTCTTTTGTCATCTTCTCGCGAAGCTCTTCAAGGTCTATCTTGCGGTGCTTCTTGACGTGGTCGAAGCCTTGTCCGTAGACACCGACGACAGCCGATTGTGCCACGAAGGCGTTAGGGTCTATCTCGTCGATAAGCTCAAAGATGAAGTTTGACTCGCTTTTCTTCGCTATGCAGAAGATCACTTTTTTGTCTTTCTTGGTGAAGAAGCCGTTGCCGTTGAGCATCGTACAGCCGCGGTCGGCAATCTCGTTAATGGCTTCACCTATCTCCTGATATTTGTCGGAGATGATGAAGAACTGCACGCTCTGGCGTAGGGAGTTGACGATGTGGTCGACAACGAAGGAGATGACAAACAGCAACACATAGCCGTAGAGAACCTTCTCCCAATCGCGAAGGACAACGTATGATGAGGTGATGATCGTAAGGTCGCAGAAGAGGATGATATGGCCGAGCGACACGTCACGATACTTATGCACCATGGCAGCGATGACATCGGATCCGCCCGTAGAGCCTCCCGCCGAGAGACCAAGACCTACGCTGGTGCCTAAGAACACAGCACCTACCATGCACGCCATAAATTTCTGGTCAGCAAGCAGATGGAGGTCGGGCGGCATGACACGTTGCAAAACGGCTGAGGCAACGGTGAACACCACCACGCCATAGACGGTCTTGGCACAGAAATGCCAGCCCAACACCTTCAGAGCCACTAACAGCAGCACGGCATTGATAACGAAGAACGTTTCTTGAACGGGGATGCCGGTGCCCCAATAGACTATTGATGCCACTCCGATGATGCCGCCTGTCGTGATCTCGTTGGGCAACAGGAACAGGTTGAGGCCGATAACGCCTAACAGCATGGCGATGGTGATGATGCCATAGTCGCGCAACTGGCGCCACAGCTTTCCTTTGTTTCTTCTTGATTGCATTGTTTGTTGTTGATTGCTTTATGGCTTTTTCTTAAAGCAGTTGCTTCTTTCTCTGCCTTTTAGCTTCTTGTTAAGCATTAGCTGTTTGTCTGCAACTGTCTCATTGCGGCTGCAAAATTACGAATTAAAATTCTTATTCCAAAATCTTTTCGGCTGATTATGGTACAATTAAAAAAGGCTGAGGTTAAAACATAACCTCAGCCTTTTATCTTAGGTGTTAGAAACTGATAATCTAACGTGTTGGAATCGTTTGGTTCTAAGCTTTTTCAAGAAGTTTTTTGGAACCCTTGTCCCCAAAAGCTTTATTCTGTCCAACCGAAGTTCTGCTTGATAGCAGGATTCAGCGTGATCTGCTGTGTCGGGATGGGATACAGATAATACTTCTTGTTGAATTTGCGCACAGCATTTGTTGCCTGGATGTAGCCATCAGAGGTGATGGTAGGACCATCAGTTACATTACCTACATGTGCGCCCTGGTTAACAGCGGGATGAGCCTCGGTGTCGATCTTGTCGAGCTGATGCCAGCGGATAAGATCCCAGTAACGATACCAGTTGTCAAGCATAAGCTCGCAACGGCGTGCGCGGCGGATCTCCCAAATCAGGTTGCTTACGCCATGGTTGTTGGCGGGATCGGCAGCAGGAGTCAAGGTGATCTTAGCGTTGTCGTTACCGAAGGCACGCTTCTGGATGAGGTTCACACTCTTGTCGAGGTCGTCCTGAGTGATAGTGCCCAGTTCAGCTTTTGCCTCAGCATAGTTGAGCAGTATTACAGAGTACCAGTAGAGAGGAGCATCGGTGTAACCTGTGTTGGTGTTTGTACGATAGTACGACTCCAGGGTCTGGTTATCAAACTTGAAGATGGTGTAACCTGTTGAAGAGGTCATGTTGGCACCACCGGCAGCAGCGGGAGCTGGACGCTTCCAGCCGTGGCCCTTGAAGCAAACGATAGAGTCGACCAGTACGCTCAGACGCGGGTCGCGGTTGTCGAGAGCCTTCTTGATAGAGTAGTTGCCATCAGCGTTCTTCACAGCGAGGTCGCTCTTGTCGAGGCCTGTATTTGCCAGAGGCTTTCCATCCTTGAAGAGGAACGCATCGAACGCGTCGCGGGTGATACCGCGCTGCTCGGTAGAACCACAGGTGTAGTCGACCAGACCGTGCATCACAACGTCTTTCTCATAGTTGCGGAAGAAGATAATCTCCTTGTTGCCGTTGAGACCGAGAGCGTTGTAGATGTCGCCATACTTGGCAGACAGTGTGTATGTGCCGTCCATCAGAGCCTGCGAAGCCTTTACGCTCTCCTCAAGATACTTCTTTGAACGTGCTGCATCGGGAGCGATGCCGTTCTCTGCTGTTGTACAGTATTTGCGGAATGTTCCCTCGTAGAGACAGATGTCGCTCTTCATAGCCAGTGCCATGTTCTTGCTCCACAGAGTCTTGTCGCTTGAAGCACCGAGGTTTTCGATAGCATAGTCGAGGTCTTCGAGCACCTTGTCCATCACAACGTCGCGGTTGTCGCGCTCGCCCCAGATCTTTTCATCCTCGGGGTCGGTGATAACGTAGTCGATCCACTCCACATCGCCATACATGCGAACCAGCATGTAGTAGTCCCAGGCGCGGGCCAAGCGTGCGATAGCAACATACTTGGTCTTTGATGCTTCCTTCAATGAAGAAGAAGGCACGTTCTGGATCACATAGTTGGCACGACGTGCTTCTGTGAACCAGTCGTTATAGTTGCTGGCAGTGTTGGGGATGGTCTTGTATGTCCAGTCGTCGAGTGTAGACGTGGCCTGGTCATCGCCGAGGCTCTTGAAATAGAACCATCCGTAGCCACCGCCCTGGCTGTAGCCTACAAAGTTTGTGTAGAAACGGTTTGTATAGCTCTCAACGGCGTTCTCATTGCTCCAGAAAGATTTGCCCTCGGTGAAGGTATCGCGGGGATCTCTGTCGAGGAAATCGTCGCAACTGGTCAAGGTCAAAGCTGCAGCAGCGAGAGCCAATATTATTGATTTTCTCATAATTGTTCGTTTTTTTAAAGTTTCACTTACTGTTAAGTTTCACTCATTGTTAGAAGGTCACCTGAACACCTACTGACCATGTGCGGGTCATAGGATAGGTACGTCCCCATGTGCCGTAGCTGAGAGCACCCTGACCTGCGTTCATTTCGGGGTCAACAGGATAATCCTTGGCACCGTTGTAGAGGAGGCAGAGGTTGTTTACGCTACCGTAGAAGCGAACCTTCTCCATGTAAACCTTCTTGGTGATGCTTGCGGGAAGTGTGTAACCGATGGTCACGTTCTTCAGACGCAGATAAGCCATGTTAACCAGATACTTGGTCTGTGGGTAATAGTTGTGCGAGCCACCGATGGGTGCCAAGCCTGAAACGTTGCCTGCAGCCTCGTTGCCTGAATAGAGGCAAGGATAGCGGTTGCTCTGGCTGATGTCTACGATGCCGTTTTCGGGATCATAGATATTGTAGCTGGTCTGGTTAGCGTAGATGGCCTTGTCGGCGTCACGCATGAGCGGGAACACGAATGACGACTGGGTCCACATGTCGCGCTTGCCTACACCCTGGAAGAAGAGGTCGAGGTCGATGCCCTTCCATGAACCACCGAGGTGGAAGCTATACTCATAGCGAGGCAATGTGTTACCAATGACCTTGAGGTCACCGTGGTCGTCGGCTGTACCCTTACCGCCGTCAATCACACCGTCACCGTTCAGGTCCTTATACTTGATATCACCAGGGCCGTAAACGAAGTTGTTGGTCTGAATGCCTGTCTGGTCGGCTACGCCTTTATTGTAAATCCACTTGCCGTTAGCATCCTTACCGTTGAAGTCGGCTTCGGTGAAGTAGCGGTCGGTCTCAAAGCCCCAGATGTCGCCCCATGTCTCACCCTCGTAAGCATACATACGAGCGTTTGAAGCTGAAACGATTCCACCGGTGTAACCGATAATCTTTGAGTCGCTGTTCCACTTTGTAATCTTCGACTTAGAGTCGCCGATGTTGAACTGAGCGTAAACGTTCAGGTCTTTGTTGATCTGCTTGCGATAGTTCAAGGTCAACTCCCAACCGCGTGTGCGCATGGTTCCTGCGTTGGTGAAAGGAGCTGTAGCACCTGCCACGCTCGGGATGGCCTTACCCGGAGCAAGCATGTCGTTTGTTGTACGCTGATACCAGTCGAATGTCACTGACAGGTCGTCGTTCAAGAAGCTCAGGTCAACACCCACGTCGGCGGTGTTGATGCGCTCCCATGTCAGAGAAGAGCTTACCCAATCGGGCAGCTGGAACTGGTTGAGGCGTGTGCCCTTGTTGTCAAGCCAATAGAGTTTGGTCTGTTCAACAGGCGAAACGGTAGAGATAAACATGTTGTCGCCTACGGCCTCGTTACCGATCTCACCATAAGAGAAGCGCAGCTTACCGTTGTTGATGACGTGGTGCAGATTCTTCCAGTAGCCTTCCTCTGTGAAGCGGTAGCCTAATGACATTGATGGGAAGAACGCCCACTTGCTGCCTGCGGGGAAGCGAGAAGAGCCATCGTAACGTCCGTTCAGCTCGAGCAGGTAGATGCCCTTGTAGTCGTAGTTGATACGTCCGAAGTAGCCGGCTGTTGAGCGGTCGCCTGTAGAAGAGTTGATGACGGCCTTTGCCATGTCACCGTAAGCCAGGTTCAGCTCAGGATAATCCTCGTTGTAAAGCTGTGTGCGCTTAGCATCGAACGTATCGCTCTTGAAGCGCTCGCCGTTAATACCAACCATAGCGCTGAAGTTGTGTGCGTCGAGCCATGTGTGGTTATAGTTTACATAAGCATTGGCCGTCCAGCGGTTCTGCTTGATGTTCTGGCGGTAAGCGTTTGATGTCGACTGCTGAACGATGTAGCCAGGCTTGGTGCCTGTCCAGTTCATACCATAGATAGAGTGGTTGCTCTGTGAGTAGTTGTAGTTGTCTATCTGGTAGGTGTAGTCGACATTGAATGTCAAATCCTTCGTGATGTGTGCGATAGCGTAAGCGTTGATACGTGTCTGGTCGTGGATGTTGGTCAGGCGGGCAGCCTGTTTCTGCATGGCCAGCACGCGGAAGTCTTGCTTCTCGCCGTTCTCGTCAACGATATATCCTGAAGGAATGAAGAATGAGCCCCAACGCCACAGATACTGGTAGATGTTGTTGTAAGCGTTGGCCTCGCTGAAGTTACGGCGTACAAAGTTGACACGTGTGCCCACTGTCAACCAGTCGGTAACGTCGGTCTTCAGGTTGGCTGTGAAGTTGTAACGAGAGAGCTTGCCCGGGTTAAACTTCATGATGTCCTGCTTGTAGTCGTAAGACATAGAGGTATAATAAGAGGTGCGGCCGCTTGATCCGTTCAGCGATACGCTGTGGGTCTGTGAAGGAGCTGCCTTGTCATACCAGATGTCCTGAATGTCGTAGTCGGCATAGTAGAAGGGCTGACCGTTTACAACCATGTAGTCGCCTACGTTGTCAAGGCCTGTACCCTTGATCATCTCGCCATACTTTTTCTTGCCGCTGTGCTGCTCTTTCCATGCCTTGGCATAGGGGAGAGCCTGGTTGAAATACATACCGAACAACTCAACATCGCCACCAGTGCGTGCAGCACCGCGAAGGGCTGCCTCCATCTGTGAGGGAACATCGGGATAGTCGGGGAGCACGGTAGCGCGGTCCCATGCGAAGTGGCCGTCATACTTAACCTGTACCTTCTCGCCCTTCTTGCCTTCCTTTGTGGTGATAAGGATCACACCGAAGGCAGCGCGGCTACCATAGATAGAGGTAGAAGCGGCATCTTTCAGTACAGAGATGGTGGCAATGTCGGCAGCGTTGACCATGGTGAGGTCGTCAACGGGCACACCGTCAACCACAACCAACGGGTTAGAGGTCTGACCGTTTGACAAGGTTCCGAGACCACGGATGCGCATGGTAGGCTGCGAGTCGAGCGCACCGTTGCTGTTTACGATAGAGAGACCGGGAACGGCACCCTGCAGAGCCTTGGCCACATCCTGCTCAGGACGTCCGCCGAGGGTCTTGCTGATATCTACGTTGGTTACCGAACCGGTGAGGTTCACTTTCTTTTGCTGGCCGTAACCCACAACAACGATCTCGTCAAGCTGTGCGTTGTCGTGCTGCATGACAATCTTCATGCCGTCATGCGCCTTTGTCTCTACTGTCTTGTAGCCCACATAGGTGATGCGCAGCTTGGCGTTTGCCGGTGAGTTAAGCTGGAATTTACCGTCAAGGTCGGTGACGGTTCCTCGGGTCGTACCTATTTCGACAACTGTTGCGCCCACGATGGGTTCGCCTTCAGCGTCGACAATTTGACCCTTGACGATTGTGCTACTCTGCGTAACACTCATGATCTGGTTTGGAGAAGCAGCCATTGCGGTGCTGCAAGTCATACCAGATGCCAAAAGGATAGCTCCTATTAAAGCCCATTGTCTATTCATAAGCTTTCTTTTTAAAAGGTTAGACTTATATTTATTTTTGGTTTATTAAATAATAGTGCTCAAAATTATATAATTTTTTAAATATGCACAAATAATTATGGTTAAATTTACAGGTTTTTTCAAAAAAAATCTCTTTTGCTTTATTTTCGCCTGATAAACTTACAATTTCTTTTGTTTTTGCTGACAAAAAAGCCGCCACAAAGAGACAACGCTCTTGTGACGGCTTAATTGAAAATTTAATCCTTATTAGTTACTCAACAATAATCTGCACTCTGCGACACTCCTCCTTCGGACAGCCGTTGCTGTCGCCGATGGCTTTCTCAAGCTTGATAGAGAAATCGTCGATGCCTTGTTTCTTCAAGAACGCCACAACGTTGTTCAGACGGCCTTCGCTGAGCTTGAAATTCTTTGAAGACACACCGTCGGATGAGGCTTCGCCTATGATGGTGAGCTTGTAGTTGCCTTGTTGCTTCAGGTCCTTGATAAACTTCTTCAGGCGCAACCTCTCCTGGGTGGTGATGTTGGTCTTGTCTACGGTGAAGAACACATCATAGTGCTTGATCTTCTTCGACTTCTCACAGTCGTCGAGCAGAGCCTGTAGCTCCTCATTGCTCTTGCTGCATGATCTTAGCTTTTCTGCCAACCCGTCGTTTTCACGCTGTTTGTCGGCAAGAAGCTTCTCGTAGGCAGCCTTCATCTCGTCCTTGTCTCTTAGGGCCTGATAGAAGCGCTTCTTGTTGCTCGGCATCTTCTTGCTTACGAAGTTGAAGCGAAGAACCAAGCCAGCGCTGCACATGCCCTTGGGCGTAAGCTCTTTGTCGAGGGGCAGGTAACAGTAGCGTCCGAACACACCTGCTGTCCAACGCGAGGTGATGTCATATTCGAGCGAGAGAGTGGCGGGGATATACATGGCGTCCACTTGTTTGTTCGTGCCCCAACTCTTGATGTAGTTGTGGCTGTAGACGTTGTAGTAGCCGTCGCCCTTGGCTTCTGCCAACTCGCTGTAGGACACTGAGCTCGAATTGCGGCTCCAACCGTGCAGATAACCCACACCGACACCCAGCCAGAGGTTCCAGTTCTGAGCCTTGCGATTGTGCCAAAGCTCCATGATGTTGAAGTCGACGTTCAAATCGGCCATGCCATAATGCATGGTGTTTTTGTTTTGGAAGATGTCGACCTTCGTGTTCAACGTGGTGGGATAGGTCTTGCCTGTAGAAGGGTCTTTGATCTCAAAGTCGCGCTTCGTGGTGGTGGAAAGCCAGTCTTTGTCTGAAGACTTCAGCATGTCGTATTCCAGGTTCAAGCCCAACCTTATCCACGGCTTGATGTTATATTTCACTCCGACGCCTCCAAAAGGCATGATGGGCTTATGCGTGGCCATGCCGTTCGTGCCCCTCATGTCATGATGGACCGTTCCGCCGCCCTGGACATAGACCGACCAAGTGTGGGTGCGCACCGTGTCGTTATATGTCTGGGCTTGGAGTGTGGCAGCCGTCGCTAAGACGGCGACTGCCATGGTTAAACGTTTTAGTCTCATAATTGTAACTGCTTTGAATTTGTAATGCGGTAGCATATTGGCATGAGATGTTCATGCTCTTTCTGCAGATTCTTACTTATTCGGGATACTCGAAAGATGGAGTTCCTGTTGCATCAGCATCATTTTGCAAGTAAAAGTTGCACTTCAAAACCGACATGATGACTCCATCTTTATAGGTAGTCAAGTTAAGCAATGTGTTGCTGACTCCTCCATAGGAGAGGCTATTCTTTCCTTTGGCATCCACGTAAAGGATGTGTAAGATGTTCTTAACGGTTGAAGTAATATTATAATTCATCTGCTCTGGCACTTTGGCTATTCTGATAACCTTCTTGCCGTTGGCGAGTTGCATGGGCTGGAGTGTACCTGCCACAACTTCTGTTGTTGAAACAACTTGCTCGGTATTTACCTTGATTAAGTTGTTGTTCTGTACCGTGCCTGTATAAGCTGAATAGTAGGCGTAGCACAGGATAGTAGGCTTCTGTACCTCAAGCATGTCTGAGATGATTTTCTTCAGAGTTGGGTCTGCTGATACTGCTGCCCACATCGCTGGTTCCATGTATACAGAGGTTTTGTCGGCAGGATCCTGATAGATGCCGTTGTCGGCAGCCATCTTTTCCAACTGCTTGAGCATGGCCTGTGAGTTGGCGTCCTGCTTGTCCTTCAGTTCACCAATGGCTGTGGTGATGGCCGACTGTAGAGCGGTGTTTGAAGCCACCACTGAAGCCACACCGTTGCTGATGGCTGTGTTGAGAGCGCTTGTCTGTGCTGTGATGGCATTGACCACTCCTGCGATGGTAAGATTCATGTCGGTTGTCTGCTGTGTGATGGCACTCTTTATGCCGTTCTCCAAGCCTGTGATAGAGCCCTTAATCTCGCCGCCCTGTGTGGTGATGGCTGTTCCGATAATGCCGCCTTGTTGGTTTACTGCTGCCACGATAACGTCACCGTTCTGACCGATGGCTGTAACGATCTTGCCACCCTGCTGCTCGATTATTTCCTTAAGGGCGATGAGCTGGTTCTTCATGCCGTTCTCCATGTTGACGATGGCTGTTGTGTTGTCACTCAACTTGACGGTGAGTTGTCCCGACATGGCGTCGATGCTACCCTTCACGGTTGTGTAGCCCGTGGTGATGTTGGTGTTCACGTTGTCGATGGCGGTCTTCAGGTTGGCCAGTTCGCCCTTGATCTTGCCCAGTGTGGTGTTGCCGCTTCCAAGCTTTTTCTCCACTGCTTTGAGACGGAGGTCGAGCGTGGTGTTGATCTTGTCGTTGACAACCTCAATCTTTCCAAGACCGGCACCTACGATGGTGTTGATGGCTTCAAGCTTTGTGCCTAACGTCAAGCTCTGGCTCTTCAACTCGGTTGTGAGGTCGAGGATGCTGCTCTTTATCTGTGCAGAGATGAGTGAAGCGTTGCTGTCGATGCAAAGGCGGAGCAGACGACTCTGGGCCTCGATAACGTCGTTCTGTTTGCCGATGGCTGTGACGATGCTGTTGCCGTGGTTGTCGATCTTCGTGCTCAGCTCGGTGAAACCGTTTATCAGAGTGGTGTTGATCTGTGCCATGCCTGTCTTTGTGGTCTTCTCAAGGAGCGTTATGGCACCCGTGTTCTTGTTAATCTCAACCTTGATGTCGGCGAGACCTGCCTGAACGGCTGTGGTGAGCGCGTTGAGACGTGCCTCCAGGCTTGATGTCTGGTCATTGATTGCTTTGATGAGGGCATTGGCCTGGGCAATGATGGTTGCGTTGAGGAGCTTGCCTGTGGTGTCGATCTGCAGGCGCAGGAGCTCACCGTTCTTGTTCATGGCGGTAACGATCTTGACGCCGTTGTCGTCCATTGCAGTCTTGATGGTGGTGAATCCGGCGGTCAGCGTGCCGTCAACCTTGTCGAGGGTGGTGTTGAGAACCGCCAGGCTGCTCTGGGTGTTCTGGTCGAGGAGCGTTATGGCACCCGTGTTCTTGTTAATCTCAACCTTGATGTCCTTCAAGCCGTTCTCTACGGCTGTGGTCAGCGCGTTGAAACGTGCTTCAAGGGTAGAGGTCTGGTTGTTGATGGCCTTTATTATCTCGTTGGCCTGAGCAATGATTGTTGCGTTGAGAAGCTTGCCTGTGGTGTCGATTTGCAGGCGCAGAAGTTCGCCGTTGGTGTTCATAGCTGTGACAACCTTTGTGCCGTTGTCGTCAATAGCGGTCTTGAGGGCTGTGAAGCCGTTGAGCAAGCTGGTGTTGATGGTTGTGAGACCTGTTTTGAGGCTCTCGCCCTGTGCTGTGATGGCACCAGTGTTGGCGTCTATAGACAGCTTGACGTCGGCAAATCCACCCTTCACGGCTGCTGTGAGGGCTGCTATGCGCTCAGCCATGGTGTTGCCTTGGTTGTTTATCACGTCGATGAGGGCATTTCCAGATGCCAAGATCTGAGCGGTGATGAGCTTGCCTGTGGTGTCGATCTGCAGACGAAGGATCTCACCGTTCTGGTTCATGGCAAACACGATGGCCTCGCCCTGGGTCGTAACCTGGGTGGTGAGGGTGGTCATCTGTATGCTTAACGCCTCGAAACCATTAAATAAGGTGGTGTTGATGTCTTTCAGACCGCTCTTCGTGTTCTCGCTAAGCACGTTGATGGCTCCTGTGTTGGCGTCTACAGACAGCTTGATGTCTGCCATGCCGTCTTTCAGCAGTTTGTTGAGGGCGTCGAAGCGCTGTTGTAATGAGTTGTTAAGGTTATTAACTGCATCTACTAATGACGAGTAGTCATTGATGAATGTGTTGCCTCCATAATCGACAGTGGGTTCTGTGATGTCCGTACATGCCGTCATGCTCAAGGCTGCAACGAGCAACAAAGGATAAATTTTCTTTTTCATAATTGAATAGGTTTTAAGCTCCACTTACATTATATATAATGAAACGATTGATAGTTGTTTTAACTTTTTTATATGTGTATTACATTAATATAATATAAAAAAGAGAAGCTGTTAATACTAGAGTTTTTGTTTTCAGTCGCAAATTTAAGTGAAATTTAATAAATGTGTGGTGAACCTCCGTTTTTTGTTGTGAACGTCAGTCTTTTAACGTGAACGTGCGGCAGATTTAGCATGTTTTAACTAAACCTACCGCACGTTCACATGTTTCTTTGTGTTAAAGTGTTGTTTTTTTGGGGGCTTTTTCTAAGAAAGAGATTTTATCTCATATATCTTTCTATCAGTTCGTAATCGAAGTCTTTGAGGCGCTTACGGGCATTTGCCAGTCCCCATCTGTTTTTAAAGCCGCACATCTCGGCAGCTATCTCCTGTCCTAAATTAGAGGTGGAGTCTGACTCCATCAAGCGTTCATAGTGGCGCACGCGGAAAGCGTTGACAAGACGGTAGAACCCCACTTGGGTGATGAACGTGCCTGCCAAGGTGTGGTTCATGGCGCTGACATCGCGTATCACCTCGATGCGTTTCAGGCTCGGTTCAAGGTATCTGCGGCTGACGATGGTGAGGACCTCGTTCTTCACCGATTCCCATTTCTCTTTTTCTATCCGTTGACGAGTGTTCTCGCCGTTACGTTCTATGAGCTGTCGCTCGTTGGCTTCATCGGTTTCATTGTTTTCATCGGTCACGCCGGCTTCATCGGTCACGTCGGCTTCATCTTCTGTGCATGGTTCTTCCAATATAAGATTGTCAGTAGCTTCCACCACCTTTTCCAACAATTCGTTCTCTTGCAATATCCGTTCCATGTTTTCGTCTTCTATAGTCTTCATGTCGTCAATGCTTCGTTTGGAACTGACAGGTCGGGAAGGATGCAGAATGCGGCAGAGGAACAGAACATGCCATGCAGCTATAATAAGGTCAATGAATGCCTTGACCATCTGGTTGTCAAGAAGAAACAGGGTCCACATGACGATGAGCCACACTGCTGGCAGGTACAGCATGTTCTTGGCAAAGGTGAAAGGAAAGTCTGACTCGTTAGAGTAGTTTTGGGTGTGGTAGCTCTCCACTTTCTTCGCAACCCATCTACACTCCTTGACCAGTCGGTAGGTGAGCAGTATGCTCACGCATACCATAATACATTCCCATAATCTCTTGTATGGGAGAAGCAGGTCGTTCTGATGAAAAACTACGATGACGAAGAGGGCGCCAAGCAACAGAAATGGTGAGCAAAAATAGGCAATAGAGAGCTTCTTGCTCCACAGGTGTCGCATCTGGAAGAAGCGGTGATAGAGCAAGGCGAAGCACACGGGGTAATAGAGTATGCCAAAGCTGCGTGCAAAGAACCAGCTTCCTGGATCGCCAGGACACAGCATGTAGGGTAGCTGCAAAGCTGTTGCAGCATAGAAGAATGTAACCTGGCGGCGTGCAGGATAGAAGTAGTCGCTCCGTTGGTCGAACGGTCGGCACATGTGGAACCATCTGACGACAGCACATATAACGCCGGAGAGGATATAGGTGTAGCAAGCAAGAGAATAGAAATTCTCTGGTTGGGTGAAGATAGTTGGAATGTCCATAAATGTCTTTATGTTTTTTTTAGTTTGGTCGGTTTAATGCAATGTTGTTTCTTTAGCTGTTCTGTCTGCTTTCAGTCATAACGGTTTATCCGATTTATGAATGTTTTTTCATTCTTCTTGGCTGTTCAGTCAGCTTGTTCCATAGCCGATGGAACCTTTTTCGTCATCAAATGTCTTTTGTATCTGTCTTTATTTGTTGCAAATGTACAAATAATAATGGCATCAAGCAAGTATCCGTTAACTTTTTTTTATGCTTTTCTTTTCGCTGAAATAAAAGACAACAGACGGCTTTTAATCTCAAAGCGTCTGCCCTGATAGTAGCAATAAGCCGTAGGCTAAAAGATCCGTGTGCAAAAAATATTCGTTAAATTCGTGTTCAAAAATCTCGTGTTCCTCCTGTGAGCGCACCGCCGCGAACAAACAACCGTGTGATCGGTGAGTTCAAGTGTCTATATGCCACGATGAAAAGGTGGCGTATAGACCATTCTCTTCAAAAACTACCACAATATTTACCAAAACTTTTCTTCTGTTTTCTTTGCGCTTTCAAAATAAAAGCTTAGCTTTGTAAGCGAGACTGATTAAAAAAGGAGGTTGCAATGCCAAAGATATTTGAATACTTCGGATTTATCTTTCTATTCTATTCGAATGAACATGAACCTATACACGTTCATGTTATGAAGGAAGGACATGAAGCTATATTCGAGATAATGTTAGAGAATGGTGAACTTGCTGAAGTTCGCAGAAGAACTTCTAACAAGATTCCACCATTAAGTGAAAAGGATGCTGCTACTGCTGAGGCCTTTGTTAAGAAGTACTATAAGAATATAGTTGATAAATGGGTAAACTTCTTTATTTATAAAAAAAGAATACGTTCAACTAAAATAACAAAGAAATTATGAACTTAAGTATTGTTTCTGCAAAATATGTGGCACCATTAAAAGTTGAATTGCACTTTAATGATGGCACCATTAGGACGATAGATGTTGGTGCTTTTATCAGAAATCACCCACATCCGCAATATAACTCTTACTTGAATGAAA
>OGXZ01001114.1_pt1 | contig 15680 bp, 12 predicted proteins | sample 1576431 | NCBI WGS metagenome assembly OGXZ01 (sample SAMEA3541590, study PRJEB24748) | human gut metagenome | biome: human gut; feature: human-associated habitat; material: faeces | place: China | collected 2012
CTTCTGTCGGTCCGATGGCGGAATTCAATATTCCGGTTGTGGGATTAGGAGTCGATGCGTCTTTGCTTTTTGCTCAAAGAGGTATAAAAATCTCTGATGGAGGTGAAGAAGCTACTGTCAAGCAGAATGGCTTGGATATTCCGGTCAATTTGAAATATAACATCGGTCTGGGAAGTCTGGTAGGTCTTTATGTGGCTGCCGGTCCTGATTTTTACTTTGATTTTGCCGGTAATAAGACAATAGACGGAGTAAAAACCGATAAAAAGAAAGCTGAAGTCGGTATCAATGTCGGTGCAGGTGTGAAGTTGCTGAATCATCTGCAAGTAGGAGCTAATTATAATATTCCGTTGGGCAAGACTGCCAGCTTTGAAGACATTGAAGGCTCATACAAAACCAAGACTTGGCAAGTATCCGTTGCTTATATTTTCTAAGCCATCCGTTACATTCAATCATACAAAGAAAGAGCTTCCGATAAAGGAGGCTCTTTTTTTATTCAAGGTATTTTGTTTAAGGTACTGGTCTGTGAACCTGAATCTATTTTATCAGATTCCGGTGTGCAGACTATTTTTCTTATCAGTGTTCCCTCTTCCTCTTTTAAATCCCCATTTTTTTATTGTACTTTTGTGCTTGCAATGAAAAAGTATGTAGATGTCATATTACCATTACCGCTTCCGAAGTACTTTACCTATTCCCTGCCGGATGAATGTGCGGAAGAGGTTGAGATTGGATGCCGTGTGATAGTTCCTTTCGGACGGAAGAAATTTTATACAGCTATCGTTCGTAATGTTCATTATTGTGCTCCGACGGAGTATGAGGTGAAGGATATATCTGCATTGCTGGATGCTTCTCCTATTTTATTGTCCACTCAATTTAAGTTTTGGGAGTGGCTGGCGGATTACTATCTCTGTACACAAGGGGATGTTTATAAAGCGGCACTTCCTTCCGGCTTGAAGTTGGAGAGTGAAACGATTGTAGAATATAATCCCGATTTTGAGGCGGATGCACCATTATCGGAAAGAGAGCAGCGTATTCTTGATTTGCTTTCAGTAGATTCTCAGCAATGTGTCACGAAACTGGAGAAGGAGAGTGGCATGAAAAATATCCTCACAGTCATCAAATCTCTGCTGGATAAAGAAGCCATCTTTGTGAAAGAGGAATTGCGCCGTACTTACAAGCCGAAAACGGAGGCAAGAGTACGATTAGCCGGTTCTGCTGATGAAAAGCGGCTTCATATCTTATTTGATATCCTGTCCCGTGCTCCGAAGCAGTTGGCGTTGCTGATGAAATATGTCGAGTGTTCGGGAATCCTTGGAAGAGAAACGCCGAAAGAAGTTTCGAAAAAAGAGCTGTTGCAACGTGCAGGGGTGTCTCCTTCTATTCTGAATGGCTTGGTGGAGAAAAAGATATTTGAGATTTACTTTCATGAAGTCGGCCGGCTGAATCAGGAAGTGAAGGAGGTCGTAGAGTTGAATGCCTTGAACGAGTTTCAGCAGCGGGCGCACGATGAGATCGTGCAATCCTTTCAGGAAAAAAATGTCTGCCTGCTTCATGGAGTTACATCCAGTGGGAAGACAGAAGTATACATTCATCTGATAGAAGAAACGATTCGTCAAGGGAAACAAGTATTGTATCTCTTGCCTGAAATAGCATTAACCACTCAAATCACAGAGCGCCTGCAACGGGTATTCGGTTCTCGTTTGGGGATTTATCATTCCAAGTTTCCGGATGCCGAGCGGGTAGAGATATGGCGGAAGCAACTGGGAGAAAAAGGATATGATATCATCCTTGGAGTCCGTTCTTCCGTATTTCTTCCTTTCCGCGATCTGGGCCTGGTGATTGTAGACGAAGAGCATGAGAACACCTATAAGCAACAAGACCCTGCTCCCCGCTATCATGCACGGAATGCGGCTATCGTACTGGCTGCCATGTATGGAGCAAAAACGCTTCTCGGCACTGCTACCCCCTCCATAGAAACATGGCAGAACGCAAGGAACGGAAAATATGGATTTGTACAACTGAAAGAACGATATAAAGAAATTCAGTTGCCGGAGATTATTCCGGTGGATATCAAAGAGCTGCATCGCAAGAGGCGGATGGTCGGACAGTTCTCGCCGTTACTGATACAATATATGAAAGAAGCACTGGAACAGAAAGAACAAGTCATTCTCTTCCAGAACCGTCGCGGATTTGCACCGATGATAGAATGCCGTACTTGCGGCTGGGTGCCGAAATGTAAGAACTGCGATGTGAGTCTGACTTATCATAAAGGTATCAACCAACTGACCTGCCACTATTGCGGCTATACCTATCAACTGCCGAATGCTTTGATAGTAGGGCACGGCGAGTTGGCGTGTGAGGGTGTGGTTACCCGTGATGTTGACGCCTACCGATCCTTTCAGCGACAGTCCTTTGACGAGGCTCATCTCTGCGGTGGCATTGGCTGTGAAATCGTTGTTGCGGCTCTTTGACGTGCCGCCGGCTTCAAGGCTGCCTAACGGGTTAAACTCAGAGAGTATGTCGTTAATAAGATACTTGCCGTCTTCTTTCATCTTGTAATAGTAGAAGGGTGGCACACGCGAAGCGTCGCTCTCCAGAAGGGAGCCCATGGTTGCCACGCTGTTCTCTCGCACGAAGGCCAGCAAGGCTTGCAGGCGCAGCCGTCCTGCCTCTACCTGAAGGTTGGAGCGTAGATTGTAGCGTTGTGTGCCGTAGTTGCTGTTGCCCACATAGTTGCTGCCTTGGGAGAACATGCCCGCCGACACCATGTATGACGTGTGTGCTGTTCCGCCGCTCACGCTCACGTTGTGGTTCTGCTGCAAGGCGTTTCTGAAAATCTGGTTCATGAACCACCGCTCTTCGTCTTGATGATTACGCAGATCTTCAATCTGGGCGTCGCTAAACTCGGCATAGCGTCCCACGTTACGGGAACTCTCGTTGCGTTTCTCTGCGTTTTGCCAGCCAGCAAGCGGCTCATACAGGATGTGTGGTTGCTGCCATCCCACGGCTGTGGAGAACTTTATGGCCGGCCTTTCGCTGCGCGAACCCTTCTTTGTGGTCACAAGAATAACGCCGTTGCCAGATCTCGATCCGTATATGGCAGCCGCTCCTGCGTCCTTGAGCACCGAAATGTTGTCGATGTCGTTGGGGTTTATCTTGGCGAGCGTCTCCTCGTTGCTCACCATGCCGTCTACCACCACCAGCGGTGCGTTGCTGTTAAGCGTGCTTATGCCGCGTATGTTGATGTTGGTGAGCAAGGTATTGGGGTCGCTGCTCCTTTTTTGTACGGTGAGGTTTGGAGACAGACCCTGCATGGCATCGGCCAGCGAGCCCGTCTTCTGACGTGTTATCTCGTCATGCCCAATCTTGTCGACGGCTCCCGTGAGGGTGAGACGGTTTGTTGTGCCATAGCCAATGACCACCACCTCGTTGAGGCTGTTGGTAACTTCGTGTAGACGAATCAGGGGCAATTGCTGGCGGTGCCCTACGTTTATGGTGGCGTGGTTAAAGCCAATGTACGACACCTGAAGCGTGGTGTTGGGCTCGACGTTAAGGGCAAACTGTCCGTTATAGTCGGTCACGGTGCCGCTCTTTACTCTCTGGTCGTAGACGGTGGCTCCCATGATTGGCTGTCCGCTGTTGTCGACCACACGTCCTGTCACGATAAAGGCGTTGTTGCTGTTTGTTGCCGACGGTTTCTTCTCTTTCTTCTCTGTTTTGTCTGTAGAAGCAGATCTGTAGAGGATGATGAGGCGTTTTTTTATCGTGAATGAAACGCCCTCGGGCAGTATGTTGCGCAGCACCTTCTTTATTGGTGTGCGGCTGAAGGTAGCTGTTACATGTTGCGACTCGTCTATGGCATCTGCTTTGAATATGAACGACATGCGTGTTTGGCGCTCAACCTCGTGTATGACATCACGCAAAGGCTCGTCCTTGAACCTCTGTGTGACGTGTTGCGCCCTTGCCATGCTGAACGGGCAGCACAGCAAGGCCGTTAGAGCGGCTGACAAGATGTGTTCGTGCAAAGTCATTTTGGTGTTAGCGTATCGTTATGTTACGGTCGTTGCGGCTTGCCTTGTGTGATGTTATCTGCTCAATGGCCTGCAGTACCTCGTCAATTGTCTCGTTGTTTTGAAGCATCACAGATATGCGCATGTCGGCACATTGTGGCGAGGCAATGTTTACGTTAACATCATATTGTCGCTCCAAGATCTGTGCAAACTCTTTCATGCTGATGTCGCTGTACATGAGTTTTCCTGTGCGCCATGCGTCGGCTTGTGTGTTGGCTTTAGAGAGCGAGATCTTGCTTGTGGTGTGGTTCAGAGTAGCAGCCTGTCCTGGTGACAGCGTTATGTGCTGGCTGCCGTTAGACAGTTCGACCTTGCCCTTTATCAGAGTGGTGGTTGACAGACTGTCGTTGTCGTATGCCGACACGTTGAACCGTGTGCCCTTCACCGTGACGTCATAGCCTGCGGTGTGAACGGTGAAAGGCTTGCCTTCATGTTTTGTAACCTCAAAGAAGGCCTCGCCCTTCAGCTCCACATGTCTGTTGTCGTTGGCAAAGCGGTTGGTGTAGATAAGTTTCGATGCGCTGTTGAGCCACACCACCGACCCGTCGGGCAGTGTCAGACGGGTGTGGCTGCCTGCTGGTGCCTCACAACAGAAGGTCTGCACGCTCCCCGTGTTGTCGGTAGCGAGCAAGGCTGTAAGTGTGATGATGAGGAGCAGCATGGCTGCCGCTGCAATCTTGTGCCAAAGGCGCAGCCCTATAACACGGCGTTGCTCTGTTTCATGATGTTGCAGCAAGGTGCTGTGTGAGGCAGTGTCTTCGCTTGTGGTAGCCTCTTGTGCGTCGATGGTCTGCATGAGGCGTAGCCAAGCTTCATCGGTAGAGCTGGTGTGAGAGGCTCCTGCCTTTATCCATTCCTTCTCCCATAGCCTAAACTGCTGCATGTTGCGAGGCTCGTGCTCTATGTATTGTTGTAGGCGTGCTTGCTTGTCGAGGGTTGCGCATCCCTCGAAGAAGCGTATAGCCACAGCCTTGATGTCCTGTTGGTTGTTGTTCATAGTGGTTGCTTATATGTTATAATGAAAAGACAATGCGTTGGAAAAAATTTCAACCAGCTCACATCCTAATTAATCATTTTTAAGGGCGCTTCCCATGCTAAGGCAGCAATGAGCAGTGTGGTGAAAAAGCCCGTGGGGTAGAGGGAACCGAAATGTTGTGTCACCTTGCCGAGAGCCTTCTTTGCCAGCTTGTCGACCATGGCAACCGACACCTCCATCTTGTCGGCTGCCTCGCGCAACGTCATGCCGTCCATGCGCACAAGGGTGAACGCCTCCTTCTGTCTTGGCGGAATGGTGTTGAGGAAGCTGTCGAGCTGGTTCAGGATGTCGCGCGTCTCGACCACAGTGGCCGTGTCGGAGCACATGTCGATGCTTGTGAGCCGTTGCGTGGTGTTGACCTCTTGCCGCTCCAGATGTTTCCGTAAAGACGATAGGTGGTTTATGTAGTTGATGCAGCGGTTGCGCACCCCCGTCATGAGCAGCGCTGCAATGTTGCACTGACTTATAGTGCCGCGTCGGCTCCACAGGTAGATAAACATCTCCTGCACAATGTCCTGTGCCGCATCGGCATCGTATATATAACTTCTTGCGAAGGCCAGCAGTCGCGGATAGTATGTCCTGAAGAGAGTCTCCAGAGCCGCCTTGCTGCCAGCGTTCAACTCGTCAAGAAGCTTTTGGTTATGTGTGGGTAGCATTTCTTCTTTATAAAGGATGAAATATTTTTTTTGCGATTTTCAGTAATGCAAAGATAGTGGATTTTGCGTAATAATGAAAGAGGTTGAATAGAAAAAACATGAAAAAAAAGTGGCGGGTGGTTGAAATTTTGTCTTCTCGTCTGTTAAGACTAATAACATTTGGTGAATATCTGTTTAAGAAAACGTTCAGCGAATGGCAACTTTCTATAAAACGCTAAAAAGAGTAACAAATTAATAACTAAAAAAACAAATGAGGAACAAGCGAGGTAGTGTGCTTTGTTTAGGGCTTGTAGCTGCAATGATGCTGTTTGCGTCGTCGCTTCAGGCTTTGCCGCTGACCAGTCAGGTCTATGCCTACACAATAAACTGGAGTGCAGCGGCCGACAGCGCCACACAGTCGCTGGTTAACCGCTTCTGGGATGTCGACAAACATTATTTTGTCTATAATGCCGACCAGTTTGAGAACGCACCGACCAATGCCTACTGGCCTCAGGCCCACGCCATGGACGTTATAATAGACGCTTATCTGCGCACTGGAGACAAGAAATATTCTGACATGTTCCCGCTTTGGTATGAGGGCATAAAGCAACAAAACTCTTATGACCGCAACGGCTACCGCAACAATTTCTATGACGACTCCGAGTGGATTGGCCTTACCATAGTCCGTCTCTATGAGGTGACGAAAGAAGACAAGTATCTGGCCACGGCCAAAGACCTTATGGAATGGGTGAAGACCGCATGGAACAACATTGGCGGTGGTGGCATTGCTTGGGAGAAAAACGAAAATCTACATTCCAAGAACGCCTGCTCAAACGGTCCTGCTGCCTTGCTCGCCGTGCGCCTTTATGAGGTAACGAAAGATGCCGACTATCTTGAATGGTCCAAGAAAATTTACAACTGGGAGAAGGAGCATCTCTTCAACCCCGCTACAGGAGCCGTCTATGACGCCCTGAACGGCAACACGGGCGAGCTCGACAAGGTAACGCTGAGCTACAACTCGGGCACGTTCACAGGTGCTGCTTACCATCTGTTCAAGGTCACAGGCGACGAGACCTATCTTAACGATGCCCGCAAGTGTGCCAACTTTGCCATCAGCGACCGCAGCATGATCGACACAAGCAACAACATCATCCGCGATGAGGGCAAAACCGATGGCGGCCTGTTCAAGGGCATCTTCATGCGCTATTTCCGCCAGCTGCTTGACGAGCCGGCCTTGGGCGAGGTTTACAGGAAAAAGTTTACCACGTTCTTCAACCATAACGCCGAGGTGTTGTGGCGCAACGGCGTGAACAAGAACGACCTGCTCTTCAGCTCGTCATGGTCAACACCTGTTGTCGGCACAACAACCCTCACGTCGCATGTGAGCGGCTGCACACTGTTGGAGATGAGAGCAAGTCACGAGTAGAACGCATAATATAGCCCGATGATCACACAAAAAAAACTTACAATAAAAATAAAGAGGTTGCTTGGCAACCGCTGATTTTTGTCTAAAAGATTTCAAATAATAAGATGGGTTGTCCATAAGTAAACGTATAATCTAACCCGATGATCACACAAAAAAACCTTACAATAAAGAGGTTGCTTGACAACCTCTGATTTCTGTCTAAAAGATTTCAAGTGATAGGACGGGTGTCGAGACCGAATTTTATTCGGTTTTGGCACCCTTGTCTTTTTTTTTTATTAACTTTGCGGTTGAATAGCTTACTGCTCAAACTCTCACAAAAGAAAACGAACAATATAATAACTTTTTCTAAGCCAAGAGGTAAAGACAACAAGCCTTAAGGGGTGGAAGCTGCAAAAGCCAAGGGGTGAAAGCTTTAATCTCAAGAGGTGAAGACAACATAAGCTGAAAGGTGAAAACGGCGAAAAGCAAAAATGAAAGCTGTAAAACCAAGAGGCTAAACTGATAAAAGCAAAACAAAGAAAAACAAAGAAAAATAATTTAAGATAATTATGAAACGAATAATTCTTTCTACTATTGCCCTGCTCTTTGCAGTGGTCATGAGCGCACAAAACCTGTATGTGGGCTCTTACAATGTCCGTAACCGCAACGGTGGCGACGAGAAAAACGGTAACGTGTGGGCTACACGCTGCAAGGTTATGTGTGACATGATAAACTTTGAGGCTCCCGACGTGTTCGGCACCCAGGAGGTGCTCGTGGGACAGCTGCGCGACATGCGTGCTGCGCTCGACAACTACGACTTCATTGGTGTGGGTCGCGACGATGGCAAGGAGGCGGGCGAGTATGCCGCCATCTTCTATAAGAAGGATAACCTGAAGCTGTTGCACAACGGCAACTTCTGGCTTAACGAGACCCCCGACACGCCGAAGCTGGGATGGGATGCCGTCTGCATTCGTATCTGCACATGGGGCGAGTTTGAGCAGAAGGCAACGGGCTTGCGCTTCTTCCATTTCAACCTCCACATGGATCATGTGGGCATCGTGGCCCGTCGCGAGGCTGCCAAGCTTATCGTGGCTAAGATTCGCGAGATCGCCAAGGGTGCGCCCGTGGTGGTGACAGGCGACTTCAACGTGGACCAGAACAACGAGATCTTCAAGATCTTTACCTCGTCGGGCATCTTGAAGGACAGCTATCCTGCTGCCCGTCTGCGTTTTGCCACAAACGGCACGTTCAACGCCTTCGACACAAACATGTGGACCGAATCGCGCATTGACCATGTGTTCGTGTCGCCCATGTTTGAGGTTGACCGCTACGGCATCCTCACCAACGCCTATTGGACCCCGAAGAGCGCCGACGCCCAGAAGGGTAACGATGCTCCCAGCGAGATCAAGTTTAAACGCTATGACCGCCGCGCACCGTCTGACCACTATCCGGTGATGGTGCATTTAAAGGCATATTAAGGGAAAAAGTGAAAAACGAAAAGTGAAAAATCCATGTGCTTTATTACTTGTGCAGCCTTAGCAATTGGATTTTTCACTTTTCGTTTTTCACTTTTTCCTTACTCATTACAGTGCTATCGCTGTTTCCAGCGCCAGCTTCATCATCTGTGTGAACGAGTTTTGGCGCTCTTCGGCTGTCAGCTCCACATGGCTCACGAACGAGTCGCTGATGGTGAGCAGACAGGCGGCACGCTTGCCAAGCATGTTGGCGTTGTGGAAGAGGGCGAAACTCTCCATCTCTACACAGTCGCTGCCTGTCTTCTCGGCAATGTCCTGCCATGTGCCCTGTGACGGTTCGCCGTAGAACACGTCGCTTGAGTGAACCACGCTGGGCTTACACTCTATGCCCAGCTCCTTGGCCTTAGCCTCGATCACGGCGTTGATCTCTGCGCTGGGTTTGATGTGGGTGTCCTTGCATCCGCCCTGCACCTTGGCGTATGACGACTCGCTAACCGAATCTTTTGCCAGCGTCACGTCCCTGACGTTCAGCCATTCGCGGTAGCTGCCTGCCGAGCCTATGCGTATGATGTTTTCTACATCATAAAACTTGAACAGCTCGTAAGAGTAGATGCCGATGCTGGGCATGCCCATGCCGCTCGCCATCACCGATACCGGTTTGCCCTTGTAGAGGCCAGTGTAGCCGAGCATGTTGCGCACAGAGGTCACTAACTTGATGTCTGTAAGAAATGTTTCTGCGATAAACTTAGCCCTGAGCGGATCGCCGGGCATCAGCACTGTCTTGGCGAAATCGCCAGCTGCTGCTGAAATGTGTGGTGTTGCCATAAGATTGTTCTTTTTAAAATTTTCTTTTGTTTATATTCTTTTTACTTAAGTTTCGCAAGCGAAAGAAGTTATAGTAAGTTACAGGAAGATAACTCGCTTCGCTCGTGAAGTTAATGGACAAATGTCTTGTTGTTTAAGCCAATAAAGCTATTGTCCGTTAACTTCTTGAACGACCGAAGGGAGTGTTAACTTCTTTAATTCCATTAACTTCTGAACTTGCGAAAGTTCAATTACTAATTAAAGTGTAAAGCAATGCTAAAAGGCAAGAAAATAGTTCTCGGCATTACAGGATCAATAGCGGCCTACAAGGCTTGCAACATCATAAGGCTGCTCGTGAAGCGTGGAGCCGAGGTTCAGGTCGTCATTACGCCTGCCGGCAAAGAGTTTATAACGCCCATCACCCTGTCGGCCCTCACGCAGAAGCCTGTGATCTCCGACTTCTTCTCTCAGCGCGACGGCACATGGCACTCGCATGTGGCGCTCGGGCTGTGGGCCGACGCCATGCTCGTGGCACCTTGCACGGCAAGCACGCTGGGCAAGATGGCGCACGCCATTGCTGACAACATGCTCATAACGACCTATCTCTCCATGAAGGCTCCCGTGTTTGTGGCTCCAGCCATGGACCTCGACATGTTTGCGCACCCTTCGACAAAGGCTAACCTGGCGCTGATAGAGAGCTACGGCAACCACATCATTGAACCTCAGAGCGGCTTCCTGGCAAGCGGGCTGGAGGGCAAGGGACGCATGGAGGAGCCAGAGGCCATTGTCGATGCGCTCGACGCTTATTTCGACTCGCTCACGCCGTCGCTCCTCCGCGGCAAGAGGGTGCTCATAACGGCTGGTCCCACATACGAGAAGATTGACCCTGTGCGCTTCATCGGCAACTACTCTACGGGCAAGATGGGCTTCGCCATTGCCGAGGAGTGTCGCCGACGCGGGGCAGAGGTGGTGCTCGTGGCAGGGCCTGTGAGCCAGACCTGCCACAAGGCGATCAGGCGCGTGGACGTGGAGAGCTGCGAGGAGATGTTCAACGCGGCGAACGAAGCGATGGACGAGGCCGACATTGCCGTCATGGCAGCTGCCGTGGCCGACTACCGTCCTGCTGTTCAGGCCGACAAGAAGATCAAGCGCGAGAAGACGGGGGCCATGACCCTCGACCTGCTGCCCACACACGACATCGCCGCCGCGCTTGGAGCAAAGAAGCGCGACGGACAGCTGCTTGTGGGCTTCGCACTTGAAACCGACAACGCCATGGCCAACGCTCAGGAAAAGCTTGTGAGAAAGAATCTTGACATGATTGTCGTCAACTCGCTGCAGAACGAAGGCACCTGCTTCCAGTCGGACAACAACAAGGTAACGATCATGGGCCACGGGTTTGTTGAAGAATATGACAAAAAGCCCAAGAGCGAGGTGGCGAAAGACATTGCAGACCAGTTGGAGGCTTTGTTGCAGCCATAAGGTGCAACGGGCTTTCTGTGAGACGGTTATGTTGTACGAACTTTAACAAACAAAAGAAGCATCTGTTATGAGATTTCTCTTTTTATCATCGCTGCGTGTTTCGCTGCTCGCCCTCATCACGGCAAGCGGCTTCCTGATGCCTTGCAACAAGGTAGCGGCACAGGAGCTGAACGCCCGTATAACGATAAACCACAGTCAGATTCAAGGAACCGACAACGCCGTGTTTGACGAGTTGCAACAGACGCTGACGCAGTTTGTCAACGACAGACAATGGACGGCCCTTCAGTTTCAGAAGAACGAACGCATACCGTGCAGCTTCAACATCACCGTGACCAAGTATGACAAGTCGACAAACATGTTCACATGCAAGGCGGTCATTCAGGCCACGAGAACGGCTTACAACTCGAGTTACAACACAACGATCTACAGCAACCAGGACAACGACTTCAATTTTGAGTATGCTCAGTTTGACCAGCTCAACTTCAACGAGGAGGCGGTAGACAACCAGCTCACAGCCCTCATGGCCTATTATGCTTTCCTCATGATAGGCATAAACCTCGACACCTTTGCACCCATGGGCGGCGAGGATGTGCTGCAACGCTGCATGAACCTTGCCAACAACTGTCAGAACCTCAACTACCCCGGATGGAAAGCGTTCGACAACGACCGTAACCGCTTCGCCATGATAAACGATTATCTTGACGGGGCGATGAAGCCGTTCCGGCAGTTGCAGTATGACTATTACCGCAACGGCCTCGACGAGATGGCCACCAACGCCGACCGCGGACGGACAAACATCTCTACGGCCATTGAGGAGAACTTGAAGAAATGTCATGAAGACAGGCCCATGAGCCTGTTGCCGCAGATCTGGACCGACTATAAGCGCGACGAGCTTGCCAACATCTATAAAGGCAAGGGCACGCAGAAAGAGAAGGAGCAGGTCTATGAGATTCTGTTCGGAATAAACGCCAGCCAGAACAACGCCTGGCAAAAGATAAAAGAGTGACGATTGAAGACCATTTAAAGAGTGACGACAGGAGGAGACACTAATGTTACAAAAACTACATATACGCAATTTCACGCTCATCGATGAGCTCGACATAAGCTTCTTTCCCGGTTTCTCCGTGATTACGGGTGAGACGGGAGCGGGCAAGAGCATTATTCTCGGTGCGCTCGGACTGCTTACGGGCAACCGTGCCGACGCCCGTCAGGTGAAGACGGGGGCTCCCAAATGTGTTGTCGAGGCAACCTTCTCTACTGGCCATGACATCTATGGCACGATAAAGAAGTTTTTTGAAGACAACGACCTCGACTTCGTTGCCGACGAGTGTATTTTGCGCCGCGAGGTTAGCGCGGCAGGAAAGAGCAGGGCGTTCATAAACGACACGCCTGTGACCCTTGCTGCCATGAGGGAGCTGGGTGAGCATCTTATCGACATACACAGTCAGCACCAGAACCTGCTGCTCGGCAAAGAAGATTTTCAGGTCAGCGTGCTCGACATCATGGCCAGCAACGCAACGGCCCTTTCGTGCTACCGCTCCGCTTACCTCTCCTTGCAAGAGGCAAAGGCGACGCTCGAACGCATGAAGAAGGAGCTTGCTGCCAACGAGGCAGAAGCCGATTTCATGAGGTTCCAGTATAAGGAGCTGGCCGATGCTGACCTTGTGGCTGGTGAGCAAGAGGAGCTGGAGGAGAGGGCGCAGACCATGAGTCATGCTGAGGAGATAAAGACATCGCTCTACCTCGTCGACTCTATGATGAACGGCGAAGACAACGGATTGCTGAACACGCTGAAGTCGGCAATTTCTCATCTCGACGACATCGCACCCGTCTTTCAGAAGAGTACATCACTTTCGGAACGTCTCAACAACTGCTACATAGAGATTAAAGATGTGGCCGATGAGGTGGGGGCGAGTGTCGACGACATCGACTTCGACCCGCGTGAGATGCAACAGATAAACGACAGGCTCGACACCATATACACGCTCCAGCACAAGTTTCATGTTGACAACGTGGAGGCGCTCATAGAGAAGCGCGACGAGATAAAGCAACGGCTCGACAGCGTGGACATGGGCGACGAGAAGCTCGAAGAACAGCAGCTGCTGGTCGATGAGCTGACGTCGATTGCCAAGGAGCAGGCGGCACGCATAACAGAAAAGCGGCGCAAGGCTGCCAAGCAGGTGGAGAAGGAGATGAGTGAGCGCCTTGTGCCGTTAGGCATTCCAAAGGTGCGCTTCGAGGTGAACGTTCTGCCCGACGAGCTGAGTTACGACGGCGCCGACAAGGTGGTGTTCCTCTTTAGTGCCAACTCGAGCTCGCCCATGCGCCCTGTGGAGCAGGTGGCGTCGGGTGGCGAGATTGCGCGTGTAATGCTCTCGCTGAAAGCCATGATCGGCAACGCCGTGGAGCTGCCAACCATCATCTTCGACGAGATCGATACCGGCGTGAGCGGACGGGTGGCTGAGCAGATGGCACAGATAATGAAGGAGATGGGAAGCAACGACCGACAGGTCATAAGCATAACGCACCTGCCGCAGATCGCGGCTCTCGGAACAACCCATTACAAGGTGGCGAAAGAAGAAACCGCCACGGGAACGGCCAGCCGCATGACCCTACTCGATGAAGAGGCGAGGGTGAGGGAGATCGCGCAGATGCTTAGCGGTAGCGAGGTGACGCAAGCTGCCGTTGACAACGCGCGTGAACTTATTGAGAAAGGAAAGAACAATAATGTGTAAGGAAAGGACAACAATGTGTTAAGGAACCGTCCTTGCATAATCAATGCTATAAAGAAATTGAACAAAAAAACGATGAAACGAACCATTATTATATTGTGTGCCATTATGGCCACAACCCTGTCGTGGGCGCAGCCCTCGGCGGTGAAGAAGGCTGCAAACGCCGTATTCACACTAACAACATTCGACAAGAACGGAACAATGAAAGCCACCACCCGCGGCTTCTTCGTTGGAGCCGACGGCGTGGCCGTGAGCTCATGGGCGCCTTTCGTCGGCGCCTCTTCGGCTGTGGTGGTCGACGCTAAGGGCAACAAATATGACGTGGAGAGCCTTATGGGTGCCAACGAGCTGTATGACGTGTGCCGCTTCCGTACCAGCTGTACCAAGGCCAACGCTCTGAAACTTGCCAACAACACCTCTGCAAAGAACGTATGGGTGGTGGGAACGGCGGGCACCAAGCCGCAGGCTCTCAAGGTGAGCAAAAGCGAGACGTTCATGAACCGTTATGCTTATTACATCTTTGACGCAACGGTGGCTGACAACGCGCTGGGAAGCCCCGTCGTTGACGATGCAGGAGCCGCCCTCGGCATCCTGCAGTTTACGGTCAACGGCGAGGATGTTCACTCTACCGACGTGGCGTTCCTCGACACAATAGCTCTCACCGGATTGTCTATCAACAACCCCGTGCTAAGCCAGAGCGGCATCAGGGTTGACCTTCCCAAGGACAAGGAGCAGGCTTCGCTCATGCTCATGATGGCCGCCGAGAAGAGCGACTCGATGCAGTATGCCAAGTATGTTGACGCGTTCATCAGCCAATTTCCACAAGCCGTTGACGGCTACACAGCCTCTGCGCAGACAAGGATGGCGGCAAACGACTATGACGGCGTCGTGAAGTCTTGATATAATTGCCCTTCTCACCCATCTTGCTGCGCAGTTTTTTAACGTGGGTATCGATCGTGCGGGCATCCCCGAAATAATCATAATTCCAGACATTGTTCAAAATCTTCTCCCTGGACAGCGCAATGCCCTGGTTTTCCACAAAGTAAGTCAGAAGTTCAAACTCTTTGTAACTTAAGTCAACCGGTTTTCCGTCAATCTCGACCAGGTGCGCCGCCTTGTCAATGCGGATACCGCCCACTTCCATGGTCTCGCTCACCGCTACGTTGGACCGGCGCAGAATCGCCTCCACTCTCGCAACCAGAATCTTCGGGCTGAACGGTTTGGAAATGTACTCATCCACACCGAGTTCAAACCCCTGAAGCTCGTCCCTCTCTTCACTTCTTGCGGTCAGCATAATGATCGGAACCTTTGATTCTTTACGGATCTCACGGCAGGTCTGCCAGCCATCCATATGCGGCATCATGACATCCAGGATGATCAGTGCAATATCTTTTTCCTCATAAAAAATGTCCATTGCTTCCATACCGTCTCCGGCTTCGAGTACAGCATATCCTTCTCTTTCCAGGAAATCGCGCACCAATTTGCGCATACGGCTTTCATCATCTACTACAAGAATTTTCAGTTTATCCATAACTCTCACGGGCTCCTTTTTATCACTTTATTTCTAATTATACACCAGAATAGCAGATAATTGTGTTCTTTATGTGAAAGAAGAACAACAGGATCGTAGTTTCGTATTTATTTTTATCCCAAAAAGCCAAGATGCTCTAACAAAATCTTCAGACCAAGCAGAATAAGGATGACCCCACCGACAATTTCGGCTTTGTTCTTATAGCGGGCTCCAAAGATGTTACCAATCTTTACTCCAGCAAAGGAAATGATGAAGGTCACGATTCCGATAAAACAGACCGCCGGAATAATATTTACCTTAAGAAATGCAAAGGTAATTCCTATAGCGAGTGCATCAATGCTGGTTGCTACTGCGAGAAGGAACATGGTCTTCACATCCAGGCTTGCATCGGCTTCCTCTTCGTCATTGTCCAATGCTTCGTGAATCATATTTCCACCAATCAGCGCAAGTAATACAAATGCGATCCATATGCCTGCTGCATTGAGGATGGCTGCGAGATAGCCGAATCGCTTGTTA
>OGXZ01001115.1_pt1 | contig 15667 bp, 10 predicted proteins | sample 1576431 | NCBI WGS metagenome assembly OGXZ01 (sample SAMEA3541590, study PRJEB24748) | human gut metagenome | biome: human gut; feature: human-associated habitat; material: faeces | place: China | collected 2012
ATTGTCCTCAATGCAGTTCTGCGTCGGAGCCGCACTGAGATTCCAGTTCACCTTCGCCTTGCGCGTCACCTGATCATAGTTGGCGCTGATTTCCTTCACCTGCGGATAGGCAGGACGGGTTTTATTGGCAGAGCTTGATGTCTCGTAAATTACCTTATTGTTATAAGACGGCTCGTAGTGCTGTATAATCTTGTATTCAGACGGATTGTCAAGATTCAGACTCTCCACTGGGATAAAGAACTCTCCACTGCTATAAAGACTCGCATCGATAGTGGAGATGTTTGGCACGGGGTCACCGTTTGAATAGCAGAGTCTGAAATGTCCCTTTTTGTCAATGGAGTTCTGCTTTGCCGTTCCGTCTTTTTTCCATGCGATGACATAGCCAGGCTTATTCCCCTTTACGCCATAATAGGCATTTGTGATTATAGTCGGCGTACAGCCGAAATGGGTGTCTACGGTTGCAGTGAAATCAACGTCCTGATCCGTCGCCGTTTTCAATTCGCGCCACCATACTCCCTTGTATTTTACAAATACGTCTGTTCCGATTCGGTCCTGTATCAGCGGAATGGTGATCTTAATGAAATAAGATCCCTTGTCGCCATTTGTTTTTCTGAAACCAAGCCATTGTACGTATTTCTTGTCGATTCCCGTGACCTGATCTGAGTTAGGGTCATAGCTTGTCCACTGGTCTTTCGGACCTTTGAGATGGATGTCGTATCCAGCCACACTGACATCAAGCCAACCGTCATCACGACAGAATCCGCAATGGCCGGATCCTGCTCCACCCCACGATTGGTAAACGCGGATGTCGAGTACGATAGTGGCATTTTCCGCATCGTACCATTGACTTATCCAGCTGTCCTGCCAATCGTCATACGCCGACGCCTTCTGCACTGAGAACGCCATCAGCATCATGACACAAAGGAAGAACTGCATGAACCTTCCCGCGGACGTTCGCATGGAACGCCGCGTAGAAACAGAATTGCTTGCAACCCGCCCGTCCAAATATGGAGGATGTTGCTGTTGTCTTCTTTTTTTCATTTTCAGATGTTTTGATTATTGTTTATGATTTGATTTGATCTTATCTTTATGCAATAGAGTTATAGGTACGTTTCTTTCATAGGACAAATTTAATGTTTTTCATTAAAATTAAGTGTCTGATTCGTGTGCGTAAATGTCCAATTCATATAAAAAAGGTGTCCACTTCCTACGAAGTAGACACCTTACAGAGGGTTTTTCAGTAGTTTTTTATGAGTTTTTGGCTCTCCATTCAACAGGAGTGCATCCCTCCTTTTCCTTAAAAATCCTATAAAGATATGACCTTGAAGAGAAACCGCATTCGGCAGAAATGATGTCGTTGTTGTAGTCGGGAAACTCCTTCATCATCTTTTTGGCAGCATTGAAACGTATCTCGCTGAGCCATATACGGAACGTGGTGTTCTGGCATTGGCTGAAGAACTGCGTCAGTTCGTTTTTGTTGATGTCCAGCGAATGTGACAATGTAAGCATATTGACCGAACTGTCCTTATAGCCTATGTCTGCACACCACTTGTCGAGCGCCACCTGGATGAAGGCGCTGCGTTCGGCTGAGAGGCGCTGCGCGGACTGCTCACAATCAGCCGCCGACTGCGAGGCGCAGTTCTCTGCCGTCGTCGGTTCGTCGTCGTCGTCGGTTTCGCCGTTGCCTCTTTCCCTATCCAGCAGCTCCTCGGTAGGTACGTAACAGTAGCCGAACGCCACAAAGTTGACGATGAAGAAAAGCAGTACGAGGAGACCGACCGGACCTATTATGTACAACGACTTGGTGGAGAGGATGGCGAACGGCATGGATATGGCTATGAGGGAAAGCATCGCGATGCTCGCGCGGGCATATCTTATAAAAGGCAGCATATCCGTGGCTGTCATCGTCTCAAGGAGTTTCTTCCGCTTGTTCATCTCTATTATTATCATGTATATGCAGTAGACAATATTGCCAAAAAAGAGAGCAAGCATCACGTAAAGCCATGCGCCAATGTTCAGGGAGCCGCTAAAGCTGTAGCCCACAGCAAAGGCGGCAAGCATGGCGGCGTATACGGCGGCGCAGATAAGGTTCATCTTACGGCGCTTGGTGTGGGTAGCCTCAATGTTGTAGATAGCCATCGAGAAAAGCGTGAAGCAAGGCAGGTAGACCAGCACGTTGATGACGGCTCCCACATCTTCGTCCGTGGCGCGGAAGCCGAAGTACATCTGCAGGAAGAAGTGTACCGCCATAAAAAGCAGGGCTGCGAATATCATCCAGCGCGACCACTCATACCGCCGGTTTATCCATCTCACGTGAAGACGCGTGACGGCAATGAAGAATGCGCTGATAAACATGAATATCAGACATGCAAACTGTAACAAATATAACATAACTCTTCTGGTATATATTAATCGTATCTTTCTCTGCGGATGCGCATCCGCTTATGTTAAGATACGCAAAGTTAAGCAAAAAAACGGAAAACATAAAGAATAAAGAAAAGAAGTTGAGCGTTTTCTTGCGAAAGAACCGCAACAATGCTGTTCCCGTGGCGTGGTAACGTTGTTACCGTTGCGCGGTAACGATGTTACAGCACCGCGGTAATGACGTTACACCACCGCGGTAATGATGTTACACCACCTGCAAATCAGCACTGCTCTTAGCGCTAAGCATAGGAGGAGTGTGTGTATCTACACACTCTCCTTTTGTTTTTATATACATAGCAGAATATTTTCAACAAAAAACTCTGCATTTTTCCCATTCGTGTTGTTTTATTTCATATATTTGCAAAATCTTTCATAGAAATAACAATCGTAAAGCAAACCGACAACTACTATTATCTATTATCAACCTAATAAACAAGACGTTATGAACAACATTCCATTAGTATTTTGGCTTATCCCGATAGCCAGTGTTGTAGCATTGGGAATGGCATGGTTCTTCTTCCGCTCGATGATGAACGAAGACGAAGGCACAGACAGAATGAAAGAGATTGCAGAGCACGTGCGCAAAGGCGCAATGGCTTACCTCAAGCAGCAGTACAAGGTGGTGACAATCGTGTTCGTGGTGCTCGCCATCGTGTTTGCGTTCATGGCTTATGTGCTTAAGGTGCAGAACCCGTGGGTGCCGTTCGCATTCCTCACCGGCGGTCTGTTCTCGGGCTTGGCAGGCTTCTTCGGCATGAAGACCGCAACCTACGCTTCGGCACGCACCGCAAACGGAGCACGCACGAGTCTGGACAAAGGTCTGAAGATAGCATTCCGCAGCGGCGCCGTCATGGGTCTCGTCGTTGTGGGCCTCGGACTGCTCGACATCGCCATCTGGTTTGTTATTCTTAACGCCGTTTACGACGGAGAGGCTACCGCCCTCGTCACCATCACCACCACTATGCTCACCTTCGGTATGGGTGCTTCTACGCAGGCTCTCTTCGCCCGCGTCGGCGGAGGCATCTACACCAAGGCTGCCGACGTAGGAGCCGACCTCGTGGGCAAGGTGGAGGCTAACATACCCGAGGACGACCCGCGCAACCCCGCCACCATCGCCGACAACGTGGGCGACAACGTGGGCGACGTGGCAGGTATGGGCGCCGACCTCTACGAGAGCTACTGCGGCTCTATCCTGTCGACGGCTGCGCTCGGCGCAACGGCGTTCGCCATGAACGCAGACATGCAGCTGCGCGCCGTGATTGCGCCAATGGTGATTGCCGCTATCGGCATCTTCCTCTCGCTCATCGGCATCTTCCTCGTGCGCACCAAGGAGGGCGCAACGATGAAGGAACTGCTCCACTCGCTCGGCCTCGGCACCAACGTGAGTGCGGCGCTCATAGCCGTTGCCACCTTTATTATATTATACCTGCTGGGCATTGAGAACTGGCTCGGACTCTCGTTCTCGGTGATTAGCGGACTCGTGGCAGGCGTCGTAATCGGTCAGGCTACCGAATACTACACCTCGCACAGCTACACTCCGACGCAGAAGATTGCGGAGGCTTCGCAGACAGGTCCCGCAACGGTTATTATAAAAGGTATAGGAACGGGCATGATATCGACGATGATACCCGTAGTGACCATCTCGGTAGCCATCATGCTCAGCTATCTCTGCGCCAACGGCTTCGATATGTCGCTCTCGGCTAAGTCGATAAGCACCGGTCTCTACGGCATCGGCATCGCTGCCGTGGGCATGCTCTCGACGCTCGGCATCACTCTCGCCACCGACGCCTACGGACCTATCGCCGACAACGCCGGCGGCAACGCGGAGATGAGCGGACTGGGCAAGGAAGTGCGCGAGCGCACCGACGCTCTCGACGCTCTCGGCAACACCACAGCGGCTACGGGCAAGGGCTTCGCCATCGGTTCGGCGGCACTCACGGCGCTGGCTCTGCTGGCTTCGTACATAGAGGAGATAAAGATAGCGATGATACGCGCCGTGGACAACGGCAAGCAGTATCTCGACGCAGCGGGCAACGTGTTCGACCCGACCAACGCAAGCACGATAGACTTCATAGAGTTCTTCCAGGTGAACCTCATCAACCCGAAGGTGCTCGTCGGAGCATTCCTCGGAGCCATGGCAGCCTTCCTGTTCTGCGGTCTCACGATGGGCGCAGTAGGTCGCGCTGCGGAGTCGATGGTGCAGGAGGTGCGCCGTCAGTTCCGCGAGATTAAGGGCATACTCGAAGGCAAGGCAACGCCCGACTACGGTCGTTGCGTGGAGATAAGCACACGCAGCGCACAGCGCGAGATGATTGTGCCGTCGCTCCTCGCCATCGTCATACCTATCGTCGTAGGCTTGGTGCTCGGCGTAGCCGGTGTGCTCGGTCTGCTCACGGGTGGCTTGGCGGCAGGCTTCACGCTCGCCGTGTTCATGTCCAACTCGGGCGGCGCATGGGACAACGCGAAGAAGATGATAGAGGAAGGCCACTTCGAAGGCAAGGGCAGCGACAACCACAAGGCCACCATCGTAGGCGACACCGTGGGCGATCCGTTCAAGGACACCTCAGGACCGTCGCTCAACATCCTCATCAAGCTCATGTCTATGGTGAGCATCGTGATGGCAGGTCTTACCATCGCCTTCTTGTAACGTAAGGGATTATTGGGCTAAAAACAGAAAGCCCCAGCAAATAAAAACGTTTGCCGGGGCTTTCTTTTTAACTAATAATGGGCAAGAAACAAAATATTAATGCTTTTTTATTAACTTTCTCATTTATTTAGTTTAATTTTGCAAAACGAAAGGAAATAACAACCATCTAACTAAATTTTTGTGTAATATGAAAAAGTTCCTCCTTACTTTTGCTATGCTGATAGCAGCTGTCAGCTCGGCATTGGCACAGGTTACGACCTCTGCGTTATCAGGAAAAGTTTCGCTTCAGAGCAACGGCGAGTCGCTTATCGGCGCTGTTGTGCAGGCTGTGCATGAGCCTTCGGGCACACGCTACGCCACAGCGACTAACATCGACGGACGCTATACCATCCAGGGTATGCGTGTCGGCGGTCCGTACAAGGTGACTGTTAGCTACATCGGCTACACCAAGAAGAACATTACGGGCATCACGCTGCAGCTCGGTGAGACCTACAACCTCAACGTGAACATGAGCGAAGACCAGAACGAGCTGGGCGAGGTAGTAGTAAGCGCAAAGGGTTCGAAGTTTGCAGGCGAGAAGACCGGTGCAACAACCAACATCTCGCAGACACAGATGCAGAACATTCCGACCATCAACCGCAGCATCTCTGACATCGCACGCCTCTCGCCGTACGCTAACGACATGAGCTTCGCAGGCGGTGACGGACGTTCTACAAACTTCACACTCGACGGTGCGAACCTCAACAACAACTTCGGTCTGACATCTAAGCTCCCGGGCGGCGGCAATCCTATCTCTATGGACGCCATCGACGAGGTGCAGGTAGTGGTTTCGCCGTACGATGTGCGCCAGACCAACTTCATCGGCGGCGGCATCAACGCCGTTACAAAGTCGGGTACGAACACCTTCAAGGGTTCGGCATACATCTACTACAACAACGAGAACATGCACGGCAACCGCGTTGACGACGCCGACCTCGGCGAGCGCGGCAAGAACCGCACAACGACCTACGGCTTCACCCTCGGCGGCCCGATCGTGAAGGACAAGCTCTTCTTCTTCGCCAACGCCGAATATACAAAGGTGCCGGGCGTAGCTAACCGCTGGGCTCCGTCTGAGGACGGCAAGGCTGACATCGACAAGTACATCTCTCGTACAAAGAAGAGCGACCTCGACCGCGTCGCTCAGTTCCTTAAGGAGAAGTACGGCTACAACCCGGGTTCTTACACCAACTGGGGCGCCGACGAGCACAACCTCAAGTTGCTCGGCCGCATCGACTGGAACATCACCAACGACCACCATCTTGCAGTACGCTTCAACCACACAGCCAACAAGATGTGGAACGCGCCTAACGGCAACTCGTCTGACACGGGCTACCGTCTGCGCAACATGGACCGCCTCTCGCAGTACTCGATGTCGTTCTCAAACTCTATGTACTCTATGGATAACAATGTGACATCTGTAACTGCCGACCTCAACAGCCGCTTCGGCGACAAGTTCGCCAACCAGTTGCTCTTCACATATACAGACATGAAGGACGGACGCGGTTCTGACTCTTCTATCTTCCCGTTCGTCGACATCATGAACGGCTACGAGACTCTCGCCGACGGTACCGTCAAGCAGGACCTCTCGCCGTATATGAGCTTCGGCTACGAGCTCTTCTCTTACAACAACCAGGTGAAGAACAAGGTGCTCAGCCTTACCGACAACTTCACATGGTATGCTGGCAACCACAAGGTGACAGCGGGCTTCAACTTCGAGCATCAGCTTGCTAACAACGCATACATGCGCGGCGGCACAGGCTACTACCGCTACCGCTCGCTCGACGACTTCCTCACCGGCGCTGCGCCTGAGACCGTGGGCCTCGCTTACGGCTACAACGGAGCTACAAGCCCTGCATCAGAGGTTAAGTTCAACCAGTATGGCATCTACCTGCAGGACGAGTGGAACGTGAACGACCGCCTGAAGCTCACCGGCGGTATCCGCTTCGATAACATCGCCTTCGACGACGACGACATCATGACCAACAACGCCATCAAGGCGCTCGACTTCGGCGGAAAGCACATCGACACCGGTATGTGGCCGAAGAGCAACATACAGATTTCGCCGCGCGTAGGCTTCGTATGGGACGTGCTGGGCAACAAGAGCCTCAAGGTGCGTGGCGGTACTGGTCTGTTCGCAGGCCGTCTGCCGTTGGTATTCTTCACCAACATGCCGAGCAACTCGGGTATGATTCAGCAGAACCCGTTCAACGCTGTTACAAAGTACAACAGCGACGGCACAGTGAAGTCGTCTGACCCGCTGCTCAACAACTTCAAGGGCGGACTCGTAACCGACCGCGACAAGATTCGCGAACTGCTCGGTGCGCCGGCAAACATCACTCCTGACGACGGCACTCTGGCAAGAACAATCGGCGGCGTAGACCGCAACTTCAAGATGCCGCAGGTATGGAAGTCGTCACTCGCTGTAGACTATCAGGTGCCGGTTAGCTTCCCGATGACGCTCACAGCCGAGTTCATCTACACTAAGAAGATCACCGACGTGATGCTGAAGAACTACAACATCAAGGACGACACTTCTGAGTGGGAACACCTCAACGGAGCTGACAACCGCCTCGTTTATCCGAAGAACTTCACATACTACTCGAACATCAACGATGCGTGCGTGCTCACCAACACTCACAAGGGATACGGCTACACCTTCAACATCACAGCTACAGCCGAGCCGCTGAAGAACCTCAACGTGATGGCTGCCTACACACACACCGTGATGAAGGAGGTATCGGGTATGCCGGGTAGCAACGCTTCTTCTGCATGGTCGGGTCTGTACACCATCAACGGTCCTAACTTCTCTAAGGTGCAGAACTCACAGTATGTCATCCCAGACCGCATCATCGCTAACGTAAGCTACAAGTATGCCAAGGATCACTTCAGCCTCTTCTACACAGGCTACTCTCCGTCGGGCTACAGCTTCCTCTACAACGGCGATATCAACGGCGACGGCATCAAGAACGACTTGATGTACATACCGAGAAACGACTCTGAAATCAACTTCGTAAGCGACGCCGACCGCCAGGCATTCTGGAAGTTCGTAGAGCAGGACAAGTATCTGAAGAACCACAAGGGCGAGTACGCAGAGGCTTATAGCGCTCGTGCTCCGTTCATACACCGCTTCGACTTCCGTTGGGCACACGACTTCGACGTGAAGATAGGCAACACACGCAACCGCCTGCAGCTCAGCCTCGACATCATGAACGTAGGCAACCTCTTCAACTCGAAATGGGGCGTAGCCAAGAACATGGGCAGCTGCAACAACGGCCAGGTTCTGAAGGTGAACAAGGTGGAGAACAACACACCGGTGTTCAGCATGATGAAGGTGAACGGCGAGTATGCTACCAAGACCTGGAACTTCAACCACAACTACGACCAGTGCTGGAAGATGCAGATCGGTATCAAGTACACATTCAACTAATTCATAACAGACAGATATGAGAAGGATAATCGTTGTCCTTTCGCTATTACTTTGTTCGCTGGCAAGCTCGCTTGCCGGCGAACATCGTATTGTGATAGTCTCTCTCGACGGTTGCCGCTGGGACTATCCGCAGATGTACCACACGCCGTTCCTCGACAAGCTCGGACACGACGGCGTGCAGGCTGTGATGCAGCCCTCGTTTCCCTCGTCTACCTTCCCCAACCACTACACGCTCGCCACCGGCCTCGTGCCCGACCACCACGGCATCATCGCCAACGTGTTCTACCACAAGGCTACCAACACCACCTTCGCTCTGGGCAAGAACCAGAACGACCCTGCCTACTGGGGCGGCGACCCGATATGGCTCACCGCAAAGCGTCAGGGCAAGCGCGTGGGCGTGGTCTACTGGCCTGGCTCCGACGTGGCTATCAAGGGCGAACATCCTGACTACTGGCACAGCTACGCCAAGAAGCCGCTGCTGACGTATGTGGAGCGCGTGGCGAAGATTGAGGAGATGCTGAAGATGCCTGCCGACAAGCGTCCGCAGCTCATCATGGCTTACTTCGACGAGCCAGACCACAGCGGACACGCCTTCGGACCGGAAAGTCCTGAGACGTGCAAGCAGGTGGAGGCGCTCGACGGTCTGCTCAGCCAGCTCTGGAACGACATACAGCACATGCCCGACGCTGCCGACATAGACCTTATCGTGACTGCCGATCACGGCATGGCGCGTCTCTCCAACGAGCGCATCATACGTCTCGACAAGGTGCTCTACAAGTCGTGGTACGAGCGCCTCGCGACGGGCTTCCCCACAATGGTGTTCGCCAAGAAGGGCTGCGAGGGCAAGATTCTGAAGGCGCTCAACGCCGTGCCTCACCTCAGGGCGTACCGCAAGGCTGAGGTGCCGGAATATCTGCACTTCGGCACGAACGAGAACATCGGCGACATCGTGGTGCTCAGCGACATCGGCTTCGTCACGAGCGAGCACGACCGCACCATAGCCGGCGCGCACGGCTTCGACCCTACGTACAGCGACATGCATGTGCTGTTCCGCGCCTGTGGTCCCGACTTCCGCAAGGGCTACACCCGCGAGTCTACCTTCCGCAACGTGAACGTCTACCCGCTCCTCGCCCATCTGCTCGGCATTACACCCTCGCCGTCGGACGGAAGTCTGGAGGAAGTGAAGGACCTGCTTGCGGAGTAAGAAGATCGCTAAAACCATTCACATTACTATGAAACATATCATAACATCATGCTTGATTGCGATAAACGCAATGACCGCTTACGCTCAGCACACTCCAGTTTATCTGGACGAGACACAGCCAATGGAGCTGCGCATTGACGACGCCCTCTCGCGTATGACTCTTCAGGAAAAGATACGCGTCATACATGCACAGAGCAAATTCTCATCTGCCGGAATACCGCGATTGGGATTTCCCGACTTCTGGACAGACGACGGCCCTCACGGTGTGCGCCCTGACGTATTGTGGGACGAATGGGAGCAGGCAGGACAGACCAACGACTCATGCGTGGCGTTCCCTGCGTTGACCTGTCTCGCTGCCACATGGAACCCAGACCTCGCCACGCTCTACGGCAAGAGTCTTGGCGAAGAAGCCCTCTATCGTGGCAAGGACATGATTCTCGGACCGGGCGTCAACATCTATCGCACCCCGCTCGGCGGACGCAACTTCGAGTATATGGGCGAAGACCCTTACCTGGCGGCTACGATGGTGGTGCCTTACATACAGGGTCTGCAGTCGAATGGCGTTTCGGCATGCGTGAAGCATTACTGTCTGAATAATGACGAGGAATATCGTAATCAGGTGAACGTCGTAGTAAGCGACCGCGCTCTGCATGAGATCTATCTGCCGACGTTCAAGGCTGCCGTGGAGCAAGGCAAGGTTTGGGCCATTATGGGTGCATACAACCTTTACAATAACGAGCACAACTGCCACAACCAGTACACGCTCAACCGCATACTGAAGGGCGAATGGGCGTTTGACGGCGTGGTGGTGAGCGACTGGGGCGGATGTCACGACACCGACCAGGCGGTGAAGAACGGGCTGGACATAGAGTTCGGAACATGGACCAACGGCCTTTCAGCAGGAACAAGCAACGCTTATGACAACTATTATCTTGCCACACCATATATCAATGGTATAAAGAGCGGCAAATACACCACCCGAGAACTCGACGACAAGGTGCGCCGTGTGCTGCGACTCTTCTTCCGCACGACGATGAACCGTCAGCGTCCGCACGGCTTCCTCTGTTCAGAATCGCACTACGAGGCTGCCCGCCAGATTGCTGACGAGGGCATCGTGCTACTACAGAACCGCAACAACGTGCTGCCTATCGACCGCAACAAGGCGAAGCGCATACTCGTTGTGGGCGAGAATGCCATCAAGATGATGACCGTCGGCGGCGGTTCGTCATCGCTGAAGGTGCAACGCGAGACACTTCCACTCGACGGACTGCGAGCAAAACTTGGAGGTACGGCAGAGATTGACTATGCACGCGGATACGTCGGAGACGTGACGGGCGAATACAACGGAGTGGAAACGGGACAAAACCTGAAGGACGACCGCTCCGCCGACCAACTCATTGCCGAGGCTGTGGAGAAAGCAAAGGATGCCGACTATGTCATTATGATGGGCGGACTGAACAAGTCGGACTATCAGGACTGCGAAGGACACGACCGCAAGCAGTATGAGTTGCCATACGCGCAGAACCGCCTCATCGAAGCACTTGCCAAGGTAACCGACCGCCTCATCTACGTAAACGTGTCGGGCAACGCCGTGGCAATGCCTTGGCGAGACAAGGTGGCAGCCATCGTACAGAGCTGGTTCATAGGTTCGGAAGCAGGCAACGCCATCGCCGACGTGCTGACAGGCGACGCCAATCCGAGCGGCAAGCTGCCGTTCACATGGTATGGAAGCCTCAACGACTGTGGCGCTCACGCTCTGAAAACATATCCTGGCACGTGGCGAACCACCGACGACAAGACAGTTGGTTTCGACAAGGTAATCGACGAAGAATATAAGGAAGGCATATATGTGGGCTACCGCTGGACGGAGAAGAAACACATCAAACCGACATTTGCTTTCGGACATGCCCCGCATCGATGTCGATGGCGAGGAGATCTCGGCGCGTAATATAGTCGGCATGCGCAGGCGCACCACGTTTGACCACATCACCGCCGCGACGCTGCATACGCAGATGATGTCGATCGCGCTTTATACGGAGCAGGGAAAGTTCTCCTCCGTCAGCCTCGAGGGCGTATGTTCTTCCAACTTGCTGATCCGTTTGGCCGAAGAGGGGATAGAGGTCGCCGACGCCGTTCAGGCTCCCATGACCAAGGCGAGCCTGTGCTGGGCGGCTATCAAGCCGTTGACGATCGTCTTTCTCGGCATGGCGGCCGTCTTCTCGCTCGTCCTTATCTTTATGGTTGTCTTCGCGAACGTGGGCATCGCCGTGCTCGCCATGGTTCCGTTCCTATTCATCCTGCTGGGGGCTGTCTTGCCGCTTTGCATGCTCAGTATGCCGCTACGCGGCGTGTTGCTGATCGGTAGGCAGGAGCGGGAGCTGGGCTTCTGTTTCGCACGCGAGATGGCTGCTCACGGAGCTACGGGCACGGAGCTTGAGGACGAGGACTGGTTTGTGTCTATCAGCAACGCCCGCATCGTTGCGTTTCGTCGCGACTACATCAAGAAGATATCTGCCGTAGAGGATAGCGATAGCGGCAACCGCTGCATGCTGACTGCGAAAAGCGGGCGCAAGCACAAGGTCTATGCTGCCGGATCAACGTTGGACGACCTACGCACATGGTTTAGGAGGGGAGCGAGAAAGCGGACGATGACTGAGCGCGCCCAGGATGCGCTCGAAACAATAGGGTAGCCCTACTTCTCTTCAAAAGATTCTATTGAGTCGAGGCGGACCGCCGTGAGACGCGCGTCGCCCTTCTTTTGCTCGACCTCAAAGAGCGCCCATTCATCGTCTACATCGCGCAGCGTGCCGGTAAGGGTGATGCCCTCGGTTGCGATGGTCGCGTCTGCTAGGGTGACGCTGCATCGCGTTCCCATACGACTGCTGAGAGCTTCCCTGTACTTGTTTGCCCTAGAGCCGTTTGCGGATTCTAGAAAACGTTTAAGGTCCTTCTTGGTGGGCACGGTGCAGATGAGGTAGATGAGAAGGGCGAAGCTGATCATACCGAAGGTTTCCATCGTTTAGGCTCCTTCCGTCTCGCTGGTTTTTGCCGATGGCGCCGCAGCTAGCGCCATGGTGATGCTCAGGACATCGTCCAAATCGATAAGGCGTATGACATGCTCGCGTTTGGTTTTGGGGTTGCCGAACAGCGCGGTCGAGCGTTCGACGGCGATGCGCAGCCAGCCACCGCCCGCTTCAAGAATTTCGGCGTGCTGGATGGTCGCCTCGTCACCCGAAAGGCTGATGGTCGCGTCTTTGGCTCCAACGAATGCTTCGAGTACATGGAGGTCGATGCTGGATGGCGGAATTGTAGATTCGATTCCGGTGGAAAGAGCCATGCAGCAGGGATATGAAAGAAATGTTGTGGTGCTGACCCGTAACCGTGGTTACCGTAAATCGGAAAAAGATATAAAGGTTCCTCATTTCATCTATACACGTTATCCGCGTCTGCGGGTTGTGCTGAGCCGCAGATGTCAGGTCTATAATGAACAGCTGGAAGAAATAGAACGTCTGGAAGATGAAGGCCGTATTATAGCCATCCGACCGATTAAAAAGGTTGTTGTCAACCGGATTGAGAAAGACATTAAAAAGTTGACGGACTTGTATGAGGAAGGATATGCCTGTGCGGAAAAAGTCTTGTTGCCTTTGCTGGATGAAAAGGTAAAATGACAGATTTTATCAGATTGAGAGTCGCTGCTTAAGGCAGCAGAAAGATAATGGACCTCTTCGCTTCTAAAAAAGCGAAGAGGTTATTTATTGGAATCCGATGATGGAATTCCAATTCTAACCTCTTCGTTTTTATATCAGAAGTAACTGATTACTTGGCGAAGCTTACGGCACGGGTTTCGCGGATAACCGTGATCTTGACCTGTCCCGGATAAGTCATTTCATCCTGAATCTTCTTGGCGATTTCTGTTGACAGGTTTTCTGTCTGTTTATCGTCAATCTTGTCAGCTCCTACAATAACGCGCAATTCACGTCCTGCCTGGATTGCATAAGTCTTGGTTACACCCGGATAAGACATTGCCAGCTGTTCGAGATCATTCAGACGCTTGATGTAAGCTTCCACGATTTCACGGCGTGCTCCCGGACGTGCACCAGAGATGGCATCACATACCTGTACGATCGGAGCCAGCAGGCTGGTCATTTCGATTTCATCGTGGTGGGCACCGATAGCATTGCAGATATCTGCTTTTTCCTTATACTTTTCAGCCAGCTTCATTCCCAACAATGCGTGCGGCAGTTCCGGTTCTTCATCAGGCACTTTACCTATATCGTGCAGCAGACCGGCACGTTTGGCTTTCTTCGGGTTCAGGCCCAGTTCGGATGCCATGACAGCACAAAGATTGGCTGTTTCACGTGCATGCTGCAACAGGTTCTGTCCGTATGAAGAACGGTATTTCATCTTACCGATGATTCGGATCAGTTCCGGATGCAGGCCATGGATACCCAGGTCGATGGTTGTACGTTTACCGGTTTCAATGATTTCATCTTCTACCTGTTTGCGTACTTTGGCTACAACTTCTTCAATACGTGCCGGATGAATACGACCGTCGGTTACCAACTGGTGCAGGGCCAGACGTGCAATTTCACGGCGTACGGGGTCGAATGCAGAAAGAACGATTGCTTCCGGAGTATCGTCTACCACGATTTCTACACCGGTAGCAGCTTCCAGAGCACGGATGTTTCTTCCTTCACGTCCGATGATACGTCCTTTGATTTCGTCTGATTCGATATGGAATACTGTCACTGAGTTTTCGATGGCAGTTTCGGTAGCTACCCGCTGGATAGACTGGATAACGATGCGCTTGGCTTCACGGTTAGCTGTCAGCTTGGCGTCATCCATGATGTCGTTGATATATGACTGAGCCTGAGTCTTGGCTTCTTCTTTCAGAGAGTCGATCAGTCTTTCCTTTGCTTCTTCTGCTGAGAGCCCGGAGATAGTTTCCAGTTTCTCGCGTTCCTGTGACTGGAGATTGTCCAATTCTTCTTTTTTCTTCTCGATGATGACCATCTGTGCATCCAGATTTTCCTTGATGGCTTCTGTTTCGTTCCGTTTGCGCTGCAGTTCCTCGTTCTTCTGGTTGAGTACCATTTCGCGCTGCTTCAGTTTGTTTTCAGCCTGTTGGATTTTCTGATTACGGATAGCAACTTCTTTTTCCAGATCGGCCTTTTTGTTCAGAAACTTTTCCTTCACTTCCAGGAGCTTGTTCTTTTTGATAACTTCGGCTTCTGTTTCGGCCTTTTTGATAATGGATTCATATTTCGACTTCAAGCCGTACTTGAAGAATCCATATGAAAGTGCCCCTCCCACGAGAAAGGCAACAACCGCTAGTATTACTGTTGTCAACATTATAATTAAATTAAGTATATAATAAAAAAACGCGCACAAACCTTCTGCCGTAAATGTTTTTCCGGCATCAAGCTTGTGCGCAAGTTCACAATCTCCTTATTTCTTCTAAACCGTTCCGCTTTTGTCCTTTTCGATATACTTGTCAATGTCTTCCTCCAGCTGTTTCAGCTTGTCCACATAGGGTTGTGTATCGTTTCGGTCCTTCATAGACATGTTCTCAAAGGCCAGTTCCAAAGCCGCCATAGCCCAGTGTTTCACGGTACTGAACTCCGGGTAAGCCCTGCGGTACTTGTTTAGTTTATTGTCAATCTGCTTGGCAGCGTCCCGGTATAACTGTTCTTCTTCCCTGCGGATAGTCAGCGGATACCGTTCTTTGTCAATCAGCAGATGTATTTTCATTTTGTCTTCCATAAGCGTATCGTTCTTGTTTCCTCCTGTTTCATTCATTCAGTAGAGCGATGCACTTGTCGACTTCGCGCACAAGCCTCGCCAATCGTTGTTTAGTATCTCTGAGTTCATTGTCGTTGATACTGATTATGCGAGCCATTTTGAGATTGGTGTATTGTGCTTCAGC
>OGXZ01001124.1_pt1 | contig 15613 bp, 20 predicted proteins | sample 1576431 | NCBI WGS metagenome assembly OGXZ01 (sample SAMEA3541590, study PRJEB24748) | human gut metagenome | biome: human gut; feature: human-associated habitat; material: faeces | place: China | collected 2012
CGCTGACTATTTTGTTCAACCTTATAGAGTGGTGTCTCAAAGCGGTCCTACAAAGTCTGAGAGACTGAAACAAGGGGTAAAATAAGACACTGATTTTTAGGGTAAAAATATAATCTTCCATTTCCAACACTTTTCTGGTTTCACCTGCAATAAACAAATGCAGACTTCAGAAGTAGTAAAAATACAAGAGAGTAATTTCTTTAAAAAAAGAAAGAGGTAATAAAGCCTTTCACTTTACCACCTCTTCTTTAAGCATTCCAACGCTTAAAAGAATAAAGTCAAAACTAATCCCTATAGATATAAATTCTGACTTTATTTATCTCTATAATGGATTATAAAAGATCAAGTGCCTTGAAACATTTCACTAACTTACCGATAGCAAAATCAATCTGTTCTTTAGAGTGTGTAGCCATCAACGAGAAACGAATCAACGTATCGTTCGGAGAACATGCGGGAGTGAACAATATTCTCTTGAGGTAGTGCTTGCTATCCTAAATTCAAAACTTGCGACCTTTTACCACTTCAACCATTCTCCAAAAGCGACAAAAGGTGCATTCCCGAAAATCCTTGTACAGGATATAAAGGATTTCCCATTACCTTCTATCAACAATGAGCAGAAAGACAAATTGGTTCAAAAATCAACAGCTATCCTCTCCGCCAAGGAGTCTAACCCCCAATCCGACACCTCAGCCGAAGAGCACGAAATCGACCGCCTTGTTTACGAACTCTATGGTCTCACAAACGGTGAAGTAAAGATTATCGATCCAAACGAAACAACCGTTGGCTCAGACGATGACTTGTTCAAAGCATAGCAGGGGCAAACAGAATCATAACAGATCAGCTTCATAGAATTAACAATATATGACAAATATAGAACAATTATATAATGAATGGAAAAGTCTTCAGCCGCTGAAGGATGAAGACCTGCTTCGCCTGAACCGAAAGTTCATGCTGGAGTTCAACTACAACAGCAACCACCTGGAGGGCAATACGCTGACTTACGGTCAGACAGAGATACTGCTGCTCTTCGGCAAGGTGGTGGATGCTGCAAATATGAAGGACTTGGAGGATATGAAGGCAAGCAACGTTGGACTCAACATGATGAAGGAAGAGGCTTTGTCGGAATACCCACTGACGGAGACCTTTGTACGTCAGCTGCATAAGACCATTCTGCGTGAGGACTATACCGTATATCGTCAGTTGCCTGGTGGTCAGCAGACTTCATACGTGGTGCATGCTGGAGTGTATAAGACTCGCCCGAATAGTGTGATAACACGAACGGGTGAGCGCTTCGAGTATGCTTCGCCAGAAGAGACACCATCGCTGATGACCGATCTCATACAATGGTATAAAGAGGAAGAGGCCAAGGGAGAATTGACTCTTGCAGAACTCTGTGCTCTCTTCCACTACCGCTATATCCGCATCCATCCTTTTGAGGATGGCAACGGACGCATCGCCCGACTGCTTGTAAACTTCATCCTTGCTCGTCATGACTACCCTATGATAGTGGTGAAGAGTGCCGACAAAGAGAATTATCTCAATGCTCTCGGTACGTGCGATAGCTTTGTAGGCACAGCCCCATCGGCAGGAGCTCATGCAGAAATAGGCCAGATACGTCCGTTCGTGGAGTATATCGAGAAATGTATAGAGCGAGCTCTCATCACCTGCATCAAGGCTGCCAAGGGTGAAAGCATTGAAGAGGATGATGACTTCATCAAGGAAGCTCGCATAGCTCAGCGAATGAAGAAACAGGAGGATGCTGAAGCTGCATCGGCAAAGCATAAGTGTGCAGAAGAGGTGTGGAACGTGCTGGAATATGTGTTCCTACCGCTGTCTGAGGAATTCTGCAAGGCTGTAGATGGATTGAACAGCGTTTTCCGTTTCTCATATATAGAAAAGAGCAACCGCTTGTCGAAGACTGCTGATGCAAAGGGCGGATTGCATGTTAATGAGGTGCTACGTAACTACAACGATAGCCAATTGAACGATTATATTGACAATGCGCAATCTATGTGGTTCACCTGCAAGATGATGTCACCTCAGGAACCTCGTCGCCCGGATTTCAGTTTGGAGAAGGCATTCTATGTGCGTTTCTTCGATGATCATTATTTTGTAGATGGTATTCTGAACAAGAACTTCCCATACGGCAAATATCCATCAGAAGCAGAGAAGCAACAGATAGTATTACAGTTCAAGAAAGACATTCTGGAAGAAATAACGAATAAGATGTAACTATGGCAACCCTCAAAGAACTATACACCACGCTGAAATCTCTGCGTGACATGAATCTGCCCATTGATGACAAACTCACCGATGCAGCAGATAAGCTGGAGGAAAAGATCATCAAAGAAGAGATCCTTCCTGCGCTGAGTGAAAATATAGAACCTCTGCTTTCCGAGATACAACGTGACCTCGTTCTCGTAGTAGAGTATCATCCTGGCGAGCCTATCAGTGTTGCCCTCTCACGTAAGGCAAAGATAAGCGACTTCACCGATGCAAAGCCTATGACCCCATACGCATCATCACCAGTGAAAAGCGACATAACACCCGAGAAGCCTGATCCTCATGAACCAACAAAGAAGGTGGAGAATCCCACTAAAGGGCTGAAGGTCACCTTCCCTGATGGTACGGTAATCTGGCACAGAGCCGCCATCAACACCTTCGTCGATGCTCTCCGCAAGGTAGGCCTTGATCGCATCCCACAGGTAGGCATCGAACATGGTGGCTACAACCTCGTCAGTCGAGACAAGCGACCTGTAGTTCCCGGCAGAGTATGGCAGCACGAAGTAGATGGCTGGTATATCTACAGCAACATCAGCAACGACACAAAAGTAGATGATCTGAAATGCATCTCCGAGTATTACAATCTAAACCTTGCGGTGGAAGAGGTGAAACCGAAATAAGTATAATAATAACCAGAAAATACATCTATGTCACAATACGAACTTGATTGCAAATGGCACTTTTCCAAACTCTCAAAGTCTGACGGACATGAGGGTCCTAACAGTGCGATGTCTCAGACATTTTCGACGTTCCCATGCTATTCATTGGTAAGAGAGTCTATTCAGAACTCACTTGACGCTCAGCTGGATCAAGATAAGCCTGTAAGGGTTTGTTTTGAATATAGGTCATTGGATAAATATAGTTACAAGAGCTTTTTTAATTTACGAGACCATATTCAGGGATGTTTGGATAACTATCCAACGATAAAATCGGCAAAGTTGATTTATCCTGATATGCTTAACTATATGGATCGAACTGATGAGATTGGTTTCATCAGAGTCTCTGACTATAATACCAGAGGAATGGATTACGTGGAAGGTGAAACAGACAAGACCTTCTATGCATTTGTAAGAGCAGCAGGTGTTTCCGTGAAACAGGACGATGGCTCTGGTGGAAGTTTTGGATTCGGTAAGGGTGCTTTCTTCGTAATGTCACCAATCAATACTGTCTTTGTGTCAACAATGAACAGTGACAACCAATGTTTTTTTGAGGGTGTCAGCCGACTTTGTACACAAAAAATTGATGGAGAACATTATAGCCACATGGGATTCTATGACAATAATGGTGGATTGCCAGTCAGCGATCCTGAGAGAATCCCTATTCCATTCCGAAGAAAAGAACCTGGCACAGGCATAAGCATTATGGGCGTTCAGCATTCTGAATGGAATGGTATGAAAGAAGAACTTGTCAAAGAGGTACTAAGAAACTTTTTCGTTGCTATAGAAGAGAGAAAGTTGGTTGTTGTAATAGATGGTAATGATGGTACAGAAAAAGATTCTATTATGATAGACAAGTCTCACCTTGCGAATCTCATGAATCAGTACTTTACATCCACTTTGGAAAAACGCTCACGTGGAACGTCAAAGTCATATAATCCGCGTCCATATTACGAGGCATATATTCAAGAGAGAACCGACAAAACATATTTTGAAGCCACATTGCCAGTTTTAGGTGATGTGAGAATGTATGTAAAGGAATTCGATAACAACTCAACCAACATCATTTTCATGCGCTCTCCTTATATGAAAGTATTTAAGGAAGGACGAAATACAGGAAACTACAATTGTGTGTTTATCTGTGATGATGAAAACGGAAATAAAGTTCTTGGTGATATGGAGGATCCACAGCACCAGGAATGGAATGCTGATAGATGTAATAAAACAGAGTTGAAAACATCATACGAGGATGCCAACACAGCAGCCATAGAGATTAACAAATTCATATCCTCATGTTTTGATAAGTTGTTAGATCTGAATTCTTCCGATGCTGTTCAAGTTGCCAATGCAGAAAAATACCTCTATACGATGGATGACCCAAAAGTCAAAGGCGAGAAAGGAAATCCATTCTTTGGTGTTCCTACAGGAAACTATGTGAAGGAAGGTGCTTCACTAACGACTGATGGTGCAGTTAAACCAATGGATCCAAAGAAGAAAAAGAAGGGAAATGTAATTTCGTTAGACGATAACAAATTTGAACACGATGATGAAGGGAAGGACACTGGTGGTACAGGTGGCAGCAATGGTGGCACGGGAGGTGGAACTTCAGGAGGTGGCAATAACTTCGGCAAGGGTAAAATAATAGAAGGTGGTGGACAAATGAAGGCTCTTGTTGAAGTGGAATGGCGTCCTGTTATCTCTAAGAAACAAGGCTTTATGGATATTGTCATTTATTCTGACCGTCAAATTGACAATGCAGAACTACACTTTGCCATTGGAAGAGAAAGTAGCTCTCGCAAGTCGAAAGAAGATGTGTCTATTATACATTCATCAAAAGGTACGTCTGATGGGCTCATCGTCACGGGTGTAGATATAAAGAAAGATGCTAAAAATATTATACAAGTTGCATTCTCTGACAAGATGCCTCACACACTAACACTTGGAGTATATGAAACTATCTAAATATGCAATACCATATCCTGTCCTTGGAATTGAGGGCATGTATAATAAAGAGTCTATCGTAGAGTATAGTTTTGCGATGACACCTTCAATGGAGACATACACATTCTTTATTGAGTATAAAATGAATGATGACATGATTTTGGATCTTGTCAAGAAGGGACTTGCAAATTTCTGTTGTGAGGTAGATTGTGCAAAGACTTATTATCGGAAAGTATTTAAGTGTGACAAAGCCACATTTGAAGTCGAAATACCTAAAACTTCACTCGTAGGTAATGTTCTGTTCTTCTTTTCTGTTGTATTGGCTAAAGACATCCCAAACTACAAGAATCCCAATTTCAATCAGAAATTCTATTCTGGTTACAGTTTCAACTTGAAGGCCGGTGATATGCTTGCCTATTTTGGGGAACGTACATTCAATGCAGATATTAAATATAATGAGTTGAAGGCTATTGGCTCTATACTTGAAGTACTGGAGGATACAAAAGAGTCATATACCCATTACAATCTGGAGAGCGATAAAATTAGAATATTTCTTCCTACAGAGGAGTACAAAAACTTTAAACGTTCAAACAACAAAACATACTCTGACTTTACCCATGCATCTATTGTTCAATGTGCCCTTATGAATGCTCTTTACAACTACAAAGTAAACAAAACCACCACATGGGCGCAAACCTTGAAACTTAGGACTCAAACAGAACCGAAGTTGGCAAAGTTCAAAGAGTTAGAAGAATTAGATAGCAATCTAATTTCAGAGATGGTTGACATAATACTCAACAATCCGAATAAGAGAATGCTTGATAAACTTTCAGAGTTGAACCAATAACCCGTAGGACAAAATGAAACAATATATTTTCAACAAGCAATATACAGAAGACCTCAAAAAAAATGTAAAAGAGGGTAATATCAATGCCTACGGTGTTGATTCTTTTGAGTATGATCTTGATGCTCGCTTCCAATTGCAAAATGATGTTCCTGATGGATTACTAAATATTTTGCTCCAGAATGCTACACCTTCGGACGATTATAATGCTGCTATAGCATTGTATGAAGGCTATGAGTGGCTAAACAGAGAGCAAGCCAGCTATGATCCTTTCTGGGCGCATCTTACCCATGTAGATTTCTATCCATATATGGTAAAGAGGTTCTGTAATGGTAATAAACCAAGCCTTACAGATATCAAAATCAACTGGATGCATTCCAACTTAATGCGTAGAGGCCTTTCCAATCTTTGGTGGAGCGTAAAACAGTCTGTTGACGAGAAACATCCTAATGACAAATATCACTATACAAAGTATTTGTTTAAGCATATTGATTTTAGACAGAGACGTCTAGGTTCTTCTACCCTCTTTAGACACAAAGAGGCTGTTATAGGCATGTTGAAATTTCTTGAGGAGAATGTTACTGATTACTTTGAAGGTCGTGCCAACTTCATCACTATGTACTTCAACAAACAAGCTACTCTAAAACAGTTAGCCACTCTAAATCGTGATGACTTCTATAATGAACTGATGAATATTAAGGAAGATATTATGAAGGTTAAACACAGAGAGGAAGCTGCTGATGCTGTCAATAGTGTGGATGATGAAAATTGGGAATAGTTTCATGGTGAAGATAACTTTATAGTGCTACAGGGACAAAGATAACACGCGTTGGTTCGGTTACTCACTCAGAATCAATTCGTTTTGCATAGAAGTTGATTTTTTAACCCCAAACCTCGACTCTCAAATCACTCACCAAAGGCATCAACAACCCAGGGTGACGCTACGCTTGCCCTGGGCTATGGAAACCCATTGGACTTTCAACCCGTCCTAACATACATCCGCCATTCGTCAAAACCACGAAACAAGAACATTGCCTTCGCATTCTTCAAGGCTGGCTTCATTGACCGATGGGGATTGGGCTACAAGAAGATCATGGAAGGTTTTCAGGAGGCTGGCATGAGACTACCAGAAATAGAACTCGTAGATGGAGGTGTGAGAGTAACGGTTTGGAGACGTAATGTCGGTAGTTAAAAGAACCATTGAAAGAGAGCTTGCAAAGATGCAAGCAATGGGTATTATCGCTCATGAAGGCAACACAAGCGCTGGCAGATGGGTCGTTCACCTTAAATAGTGGCGGTAATCATGGCGGTAATGCAGAAGAATAACATTATCCGCCATTAAGGCAAGGTAAGAACAGGTCATCGGGTGTGCATATAGATAAACTGAAAAGTCAAAAAATAAAAGGTGTATTCCGAAAATTTCTTGGTTTCGCTTGTGTTTTTTGCAAAAGATATATTAGAATATGATATATAATCATTCATACAACGCTATCAAGAATACCCTAAGTGAAGATTTTTTGAAAATTTTTCGTCTTGGGGTTGCAAATGATCAACATGGCGTTTATATTGGATGCAAAAACGAAATTTTGAAAGATATGAATACACCAGAAATGATTAAGAAAGTTGACTTCGCTGAGTACGAAGGTAAGTATGATGAGTCGGTAAACGATGAACTGACCACATCACCAGAGGATCTGCCGGTTGAGACTATGCGAGAATACCTCTATGGATATACGTTCACGGAGGATTATGCAAAGGGGGAGTTCCCTGATGAGATGAGCATGGACTATTGGCGTGATAGCGATAAGGGTATCTGCGACTTTGAAGCAGAGTTCCCATGCTTTGAAAGGAACAAGATGCCTAAAGGTGTGTGGGACACTAAGGGTGATGATGCCTTTGATGTCATTGATGAGATACTTGATGACAGCGAGGATGAGATTGATTCCATCTTTGATGACAACTATTGCATCTATACCTTGCAGGAGCGTAGAATACTTGAAGCCATTGACAGTACTGGAGATGGCATGAGCAGAGAGACTGCTCTGTGCGTTACCGATGTAGGACAGGAGTATGAATACATGGAAAGGGTACGTCCTTACAACTTTCTCAAAGTCGTAAGACAAAGTGTAGAGGACGGAATTGACTGCCTAGAATTTGAGCCGAACATTTTTGGAGTAGAACGTCTGTATTTAGACATTCATAGGCGATTTGATGCCGGCTATCCTATGTTATAAGTCCCATCCTTCTCCCTTTAGGGGGCGATAATGCATAAGAATTATGAACAAAACAATTAATACACCTAAATACACCCAAATAAAAACGATATAAGTATGATTGATCTCAAACATATATATCAAGAAACTATTGCCGATTGTTTTGAAGGTGAGTTTCACGAACCTGGCGAGAGCAAGCTCTACAAGAGCGAAGTTCATCTGAATTTGCAACCAGCTGCAATAAACGAAACAAAACTCTCTGTTGTAAATGATGACTGTCTCGTTGTTGGTAAGCAGATGCAGGATGAAGGTTTGAATCCTGCTGTTCTGAACATGGCAAGTGCCTATCGCCCTGGCGGTGGCGTATTGAATGGTGCAAGGGCACAGGAGGAATGTATCTTCCGTCGCTCGAACCTCTTCATGTCGTTGTACCTTTATGACATACAGATGTATGATCTGGTCATCGAACCCAACAAAGATGACATGTATGACCTTAACTTCATCCAGCAAGGCTATCCCATGGATGAGAACTTTGGTGGCATCTATTCCGCTGACGTGACTGTCTTCAAGGATGGCAAATACGAATGGCTCTATGATCCATACCAGACAGCATTCATCTCTGTTGCAGCGATGAACATCAACCGAGCTTTGAGACAAGGCGAACCCGTCCTTGTTGACGGAAGACTTTCAGAGCGTGCTGTAGCTATAACAAAGAACAAGATTCGCATCATCTATCGCATTGGTATTCTGCATGGTCACGATTCTCTTATACTTGGTGCATGGGGATGTGGAGCTTTTGGCAATCCACCTGAGCAGATGGCACAGCTCTTCATGGACGTGCTGAACGAGGATGAGTTCCGTGGTAAATACAAGGACATCCGCTTTGCCATTATCGAAGATCACAACTCAAGAGGTAAGAACTACCAAACATTTAAGAATGTTATAGAAAAATGATTTTCGGTTAGGTTTATTGCAAAAATATAGTTAATATCCGAGCAAACGAAATCTCATAAATAAAAGACAAACATTATGATACTATATCACGGTTCGCCATTCCTGTTTGACAAGTTCTGCCTCAGTGGAGCTGGTGATGGTACAGGATTGAAGTTTGGTTATGGAGTATATCTTGCAGAAGTTGAAAGCTCTGCAGTTCATTACTCTCAGCCACGCAAAATGGAGTTTACTCCAGAACATTATCTCTACACTGTAGAAATATCCGACCTTACGGATGATAATCATATCAAATCAGGTGTTCCAGTTTCATCCTCTATTATTAAAAAGGTTGAAGATAAACTGGGAATTGTAGCACCTGATAGAGTAAAGTCCAAAGGTAAAGAGTTCCGTAAATGGATTGGAACTGCTCTTACTGGCGCTAAGAAAGCAGACTTTGCAGAAGAGAAAGCTGCCGCTGAGTTTCTTAACAGCATCGGGGTTTTATATAATGTTCATCCACATGCAGAAAGCAAACCTGATGGTCCAATCAAAGTAACAGTTTTCGATGCTGTCAATGTGCGCATCATCATGCGTGAGCGTATTGAGATTGAGAACAAGTGTAAGAAGTGGGTGTTAACAAATAGAACTGAGATTTGATTATGGCATACATGAGAATACGTGATATGATAGCATTGCATCATTCACAATACTTGAATGAAGATAGTTATCCAGCAGACAAGGTCGCTGCTATAGTAAAGACTACAGACGAATGGGGTATCTTCGGAAATTTCTACAAGAATCCTGCAAAGGGAGGAAAACGAACTCCAATAGTCGTTATTGACGGAATGGAGTTTGACTGTACAGAACGTCTTTTCCAGTTGATGAAGATAAAAGACAAGGAGTGCTTGCAGTTAATCAATGCTAAGCCTTGTGGAATCTGTTTCAAGCGTCAGATGGCAAAGATTCTTCAAGAACACAACCAGGAGTGGCGAAACGACTGGAAGGATATGATGATGGATGCCATGAAGTTCTGTCTTCAGAAGAAATATGAACAATGCCAAGAGTTTCGCAATGAACTGAACCGCAGCAAGGGACTCTACATTGTTGAGGATGAAACCAAGCATCTTCGTGGCAAAGAACCACTCTGGGGCACCAAGCTTGAAGGCGATGTGTTCGTAGGTCCTAACGTGTTGGGCAAACTGCTTATGGAACTGCGTGACAACGGCAAGCTGGAGTACAACCTGCCAGAGGATGCGCTGGAGTTTATTCAAATCATTAAAGATTCACTGGATTAATATTAAAACCAAGTAATATGGATATTGATATTGTAATTGAAATTGACAAAATCCCACCTTATGATAAAGCACCATTTGATCCGTACCAGGATACAATTAGCGTAAGCGAGGATACGTATTCAAAAGTTATCGACTATTGTAAAAAGGGCATATTCGTTCTTCGCGACATGAATATTCCAGAGCTTATACCTATCATAGAAGAATGGGAAGAAGACGTAAAAGACGAGACATCTGAAAGATTTTCATTCAGTGATGCGGAAGATTTTATCGAGCCAATAGTTACAATCAAAGTAGATGAATACTTTTTTGAAGAAAACAAATAAAGCCGCAATATTTTTAATATAAACAATTATGAACAAAAGAGGACTCAAAAAACTCTTTGCCAAATGCTGGGAGGCTTGTGATACCGGTACAAAAGTAGCTATCAGCAACATTTACACCTGTAAAAAGGTAGATGGACCAAGCGAAATCTTTGAAAATGATGAAGACTTTTTCAATGAACGTTACCGTACCCCATTTGATGCAGTAAAAGCTGTGTGCTGGGGCAGATATAATGATCAGGATGCTTGGGTGTGGCTTGGTGAATATGGTATTTTCAGCACGTCTAATGAAAAGAAACTACCTTTTGAAAAGACGAGTGTTATGGCAGAATGGTTCATTGAAAACTATGAAGAATTAGACTTCATCATGGAGATGGAAGAGTTCTGTATAGCTTGTGAAGAATAAGAAACCCATGAAGAGTGGTTATCATTGCAGAATGTAAAATTTTTATGAGATAATCTACAATTATAAAAACAAACAACAATTATGAGAGATATTATATGTATATCAGATGCTTCTGTGGCAGCAATGGGATACGAACGCCTTGATAATGGTAAGTTTTCTCTCCTTTGCCTAACCGAAGTTCATGGTATGGGCATGGGAGAACTTGGTCATAAATATCTTGATATGGAATTTGAGGATGTCGTAATCTTCGAAAGTTGGAACTTGACATCTTATGTTGCTTTGAAAAGCAAAGGTGGTTGGGGAATGATACGAATAGATGGCGACTATAACAGTGTACATGGTTTAGTATCAGAAGTCAGTGACAGGCTGTACCCTACATTATTTGATTTACAACGCAATTGCCGTAATGTATTTTCTCATTATGTAGAGCTTCAAAATCCAGATTATTTTGAGCGCAAAGGTGAGACATTTTATAATCACAAGATAGCAGATGGAATCACTCCTTCCATGATTACTCATCTCCGCCCAAATGATGTGTTTGTGTTCGGAAGTAACCTTGCAGGAAAACATGGGGGTGGTGCTGCAAGAACCGCAAACAAATACTTTGGGGCAGAATGGGGTGTGGGAGAAGGTCACACTGGCCAGTCGTATGCAATACCTACGATGCAAGGTGGTGTAGAAACCATAAAACCGTATGTTGACAGGTTCATTAAGTACACCAAGGAGCACCCGGAACTACATTTCTTCGTAACCCCTATAGGATGCGGTATTGCAGGTTTCCAACCGAAGGATATTGCTCCTTTGTTCAAGGACGTTCTTGACGCTCCAAACGTTAACCTGCCAAACTCGTTTATTTGTGAACTTAAAAAGTAATCTCAAATCGGTATGAATAGCATTGTCAATTCTCCTACTGTCATTTCAAAAAAGGAAGGCTGGATGGTCTTCCTTGCAGGTCCGATGAAAGCATCTCCTCGTGGTTGGCGTAATAAGTTAGTGAAGAAGGCTGGTGAGATGGGCATGGATGGTGTGACCTTCCTCAGCCCTCGTTTCACCACCATGCATCAGCCATCCAATCAGGTGCAATGGGAAACTCAAGGTCTGCGTATGTGTGATGTTGCTCTGTTCTGGATTCCCAATAAGGATCCTAAGGCAGAACTATGACATCGTGTCTATGCCGAGACCACCAAGATGGAGTTGGCAGAGAACATTGCTCGTGGCAAGAAGATAATCCTTGGCATCGATTCTGAGATTGCGGGTACACATCACATGAAGTTCCTCGCAAAACGATATGGAATCAAGAAGGTGCATACATCTATGGAAGGTTGCCTTGAAGAATTGAAAGCATGGGTTGAACGTCCAAATCGTGATCATACCCTCGAAGCGCCTCAGTTTGACTCGGAGGAATTAATGGATATGCACCCAGAGTTTGTCGATATGCTTGCCATGAACCAAACCATTATGGAGCATTGGAATCGAACTGTAGCACCAGGAGATAAGGTAACTGTCAAAGGCACATTGCCCGAATCAGAATGGTTGCAGTTGATTAATGGAAATATTCAATAAGAAAATAAAACGCAGGTTTTAGTATGAATAAGATAGAATGGAATTCAGCACTTGCCATCGAAATGTATAACGCCCCAAAGGTAAGTAGGTTCGATGATAAGGCAAAAGACGTTCGTAAGAATGTCTATAAGAATAATAATGAGGTATTCAAGCAATGGGGCTATGTGGCTTCATCTGGCAAGGACGTTTGCTTGGGTGATAAGCAAAAGATGCTGGATGCTACGAAGGTTTATCGTGAGGCGTTCTCTGTAGAAGGATTGCCATCGACAACCGACAGTACCAATATATGCATGGAAGAAATGGGCTCTATAGAATCAGGAAAAGAGTTGCTGGACAGAGGTCTTAACCCTGCTGTATTGAACTTTGCCGATGCTTATCATGCTTGCGGTATGTATAACGGCGGCAGCAACGCACAGGAAGAAAGCCTCTGTCGTGTTTCCACACTTAGCCAGACACTGTATCAGTATTATAATAAGCTGTGGGCAAACAAGGCAGGAGTCGCATTGAGACCGCAATTGGCATATCCGATGGACATTAATTTCGGTGGCATCTATTCAAAGGTAACGGTATTCCGTGATGGTCCTTCAACGGGTTTTGCTTTTAGGGAAGAGCCTTTTGATTTAGGCATAATATCTGTTGCCGCATTGAATCTCTGTCGGCCAAAACCAAACAAAAGGACTATAACGAATCATGAGTATGCCACTGAAGACAAGGAGAATCCTATGACCGAAGAAGGCAAGCTCGTGATGCTTAACAAGATTCGCACCATCTATCGTATAGCCCTTGACAATGGCCATGACTCTTTAGTTCTTGGTGCATGGGGATGTGGTGTCTTCAAACATAACCCAAAGCAGATTGCGCAGATGTTCTTACAGATTCTTGAAGAATCAGAGTTCAAGAATAAGTTCAAGGAAGTATGTTTCGCAGTACTTGGCGAGAGTAATTACAACGGCTTCAAAGAGATAATAGGATAAATGAGAAAAGATAAATACTACATAGAACTGACAGAAGCTGATGTTCAGAAGAACCGCGAAGAGATTATCCGCTTGCTTCGTAGCACCGGTCGTGAAGGTATAGATAACGTGATTGAGCATCTTGATGCGAACAATTACTTTACCTATGCAGCTTCAAAGGCTCGTCATGATAGCTTCTATGGTGGTCTTGCGTATCATTCACTGATGGTTTACAGAGAGGCGATGCGTATCTATGAAGTGGAGAAAGACACTATGGCCAAGAATGTTGATCCGAAAAGCAATTATCATCACAACCCTGTTGCATGATCTCTGCAAGCTTAATCGTTATCCTGTTCTGCCTGGCGAGAAACCTCAGAAGGTGGAATATGACAGGGAGAGGGGGCATGGAAGAATCTCTGTTGTCAACATTGAGAGCATAGGTTTCAAACTTACCTATGAAGAAGCATTGGCAATTCGTTGGCACATGTCGTGCTACACGAAGAAGGGTGACTTGATGGTTGGCGAGAAACTTGCTGATGGTAAAAGGTATGCAAGTGAGTGTCCTCTTGTTGCAATCACCATTGGAGGTGACTGTAATGCTGAAGATATTTCTGCTGGCAGACCAGCTGCACGAAATACTATTGCCGATGTACTCAACCTCTACGACGTAAAAGCCAACCGACAGCTGATTGACATGACCCGATTGGAAGATGATAGCGCAAACAACTACTAAAAGAACAAGAACTATCGTGCCCTAATCTTTGATACCGACTATTTCGATGACAAGTCTTCAGAAGATATAGCAGCACTGGCTGAATATGTGAAGTCTCACGCTGTTAAGGTGTGTATCGTTACCACATTGGGTAAAGCGGATTACACCAAATGGTTGAAGAAGTCGCATATCGCTGTAGATTGCGTTGTCGGTGGTGGCGACATCCGGAATGGCATGTTCGGTTTCATCAAGAAGCCTAATCCAAGGCCGATGCTACTGGGCCTTGAGCGTCTTGGCTGTGATAGCGATGCCGTACTATCTGTCTGCACAAAGGTGATAGACAAGGAGGCATCAGAAAGCGCTGGCATTGACATCATCGTAAACCCAAATCCAAAAGACATTATCCCTTTACTCTCAAAGTAACAAACGATTATGGAAAAAGAACAGGAAACACTTTGGACAGACATAGCAGTTGCCTTTGAAGGCGAAAAGAGTGATGAATTGTGCAGAAGACTTCAGACGCTCATTGCAGAAAAATATGAACTTGCAGAACTTGACGAACTAACCGGATATTGGTTTGAAGAAGGCGAAACCTGGAATGGCATGATGAACGATTGCATTGAAGAAGAGCCTGAAGAGTTTATGCGCTTCTGCCATGAAGATATGCTGATAGATGAAAATCTTGACATCTTCAAGAAAGTCCATGACGAATTCTGTAAATAAATTCCACCACGTTCATAAATCAAGTTTGGTGGAATGCTCACTTCAGATGATCGGTTCTATGGTATTGACGTCCGTCCGCAGAACGTACAAAATTATCTGGTTTACACTTTGAAACGATTAGGCACAGATTACGTTGAACTCTATCAGCCAGCACGCATCAATCCGCACATCCCGGTGGAAGATACTATTGGTGCCGTTCTCCGTCGCCATACCTATGCCAGCGGCAGTTGTCAAGGTCAAAGAATAGATTTACAATCTGATTCTTGATGACATAAGAGTGGTAGACGTGTTCTTTATCAGGAATATAACTTTTAATGAGTTCAACCTGTTTTCTCAAACGCAGGCTTTCTTCCTCACTCAACTCTTGCCTGGTATGTAATTTCTTCAACTGACCCGCCTGTTGCAGACGGATGCCGGATGTCATAGCCATTATTTCCTTTTTCAATTCAGCAGAATGAATGATGAGATAGCCCTTGAAATCGGCTGAATAAGCTGTGTGCTCTATAATATCATCCGGATACACCTGCATCACCATGTTCTTTTTCAGTGTATGCGATAAATAGTTTATTCCTATTGTAATTTCTCCGGAAAGAACAAAGATGAGGGAATAGCCTTTTAAGCGTATCGGATAGTTTTTGACTTGAACCGGCGAACGACGGGAGTTATCTATATCTATGACGGACAATTGCTCCTGAAAGGTAGCTTCTGCGGATATTCTTTCAAAGTATTCTGGTAAAGCTAAATCTACCACCTGTTCCATAAAAACACTAT
>OGXZ01001136.1_pt1 | contig 15517 bp, 15 predicted proteins | sample 1576431 | NCBI WGS metagenome assembly OGXZ01 (sample SAMEA3541590, study PRJEB24748) | human gut metagenome | biome: human gut; feature: human-associated habitat; material: faeces | place: China | collected 2012
GAATGAGTGACCAATCCGTAACCAACAATGGTAACAACGGCTTCACATCCGTACCAGTCCCAACAACTGAAAACCACCAGAGTTGCGAGTACGGAGCAGCGATTCGTTTACCTCTTTATATTGCAGCACCGTATGTGCTCCGGTTGCCCGGAAGAAATCGTTGGCTTGGTGCAACATGCCGTTTTTGGCAAGCCGTTCGCGGAATACCTCGAAATTGCGTGCTTCTACAACGCCGGTATATTTCTTCATTTCCTCAAAGTTGGGATACATACAGCGTTGTCCGGTTTCGTGAGCAATCACCGGTACATCGATATCCGATTCTTTGCAACGGTCCCAGTCAGTCGATGGCTTTCCTTCGTATACGGTAATCCATCCTTTCGAGGTGACATGCGACACATAGTACTGATCCGAAGGAGTATGAGTACGTGCGGTCGAGGCGCTATAGAGCCGTCGGTTATCATACTTCTGTGCCTTTTTTACCAGATCTTCCAATACGGCGAAGTCACCCTCGTTTTCGTTGCCGTTACACATCAGGATGAAAGAGGGGTGATTGCCATAGGCATCGAGAATGGCATACATCTCTTTTTCAAAGAAATCACGCCGGTAAGGATATTTACCCACATCTTTGATCCACATGGGAAGTTCGGCCTGGAGGTACATACCTACTTCGTCACCGGCTTCGAAAGCGGCTTCCGGCGGACACCAGGAGTGAAAGCGTACGTGTGTTCCACCTTTCACCTTTGGAAATTCCAAACGTGTGATTTCGTCAGGCATTCCTGGGGTTACAACATTGATGTTTTTATTCGTATTGACAATTCCACTGCCACCGCCAGTTTCGCCATTGTCAACTCCACCACCAGGACCGTCATTATCGCTTCCACAGCTACCTACTGTGAGTGCAGCGAGAAGCATCAAAAGGTAAATTTTGATTCGTTTCATAAAAGTCGTGTTAGAATATAATTTGTAATATAAAAACAGTCATTCTCGTAGAAATGTATAAAACCGAAAAAAGTGCGTACCAGCGTATATGCAACTACGCTCGAACGCACTTTTGTATCTTGCGATAATATATCCTTTAAATGAAAAGGTATATTACTTCTTCAACTTACCGTAACGGTTCATGAAGCGGTCAACGCGACCTGCAGTATCAACAAGCTTGCTCTTACCTGTATAGAATGGGTGAGAAGTGCTAGAGATTTCAATCTTTACTACTGGATAAGTCTCGCCTTCGAACTCAACAGTGTCGTTAGTCTTGCATGTTGACTGAGAGAGGAACATGTCGCCATTAGACATATCTTTGAATACTACAGGACGATAGTTCTCTGGATGAATACCTTTTTTCATTTTCTTTTTTTATTTTTATTGGGTTATTAAAAATAGACGTTATGGGGATGTTCTTCGCATCATCTCATGTCCTTTCGGTGCATGCCCATTATAGCCTTTACACTTAACAGGGTGCAAAGTTACGACTTTTTCTTCTTTCTGCCAAATATTTCCTGATGTTTTTCTTTCTTTTACTCTTTTTTTTATTTTCACAGATATGTTGCCCAAATTGTGGTTCTCGGTTTGGGCACTCGTTGCCCGCCTCGTGATCCCTCGTTGCTCGTCTCTTGTTCACCAGTTCCCCATCACGTGTTCATCGAGGGACCGCTTGAAGAGCATAGCAGGAACTTCTGGAGAAACCATTTGGACACAAGAAACATTGCTGAAAACAAAATCCCCATTGCCTGATGAGAGGCAATGGGGATAGTTAAAGTTATTTGTAATTGAGTGGATTACTTGGCATAAACAATTTCGATAGATGAGAATCTAAGTTGAACACCACCACCTGTTGTACCTGTAAACACATTGGTGTAGGTTGCAGTCTAGCCAGAGAAGTTTATGGTTGCAGTCTCATTACCGTCGCAATTAACAGTTTCACCTTTGTTGTTTGTATATGGTGCATTGCAGTGGAAGATGATCTTTGCAATTTCTTTTGTACCATTTACGATAATCTTGTTATTCTTGTAAACGCGAACTGCAGTTCCTAAAGTATAGTATTTTGAACCATTTTTCTCACCATTAGCATCAAAGGTGATAGTTGTTCCATCAGACAACTTTATAGTTGTCATGTCTGTCTGATTTTCGTAGTTCTGTGCAGTGAAGTCAAAAGACACGCTTTCACCAGCAGTTGCATTGCTGTTTTCAAGCGTAAGAGTCTTGTGGTCGGCAGCAAATGTTATCTTGCCATTGCCTGTATCAGGAGTATCTGGCTTTGGAGTAACCTCACCGCCAGTGCCTTCGCCTTCTATCTTGATGATAGTGCTGTTCTTGTCAACCTCCATGATATCGGTACCATTCTTATTGAATGCCTTGATAATACCCTTGATAGTTACCTTTTGACCAACCTTCAAATCATCCTTAGATGTGAAGTCTGCACCATTCAAGCCCTTACCAGAATAAACCTGCATGTCCTTGCTCTTACCATCGTCAGAGATGTAGTAAGAAAGGCTCTTGTATTGATCACTGTAAAAATAAACATCAGAAACGATACCTGTCAAGTAAACCTCGTTGGTAGGAGCGCCTGCCTTGATGGCTGCGATAGCTTCTGCTACGGTGTATGGATCACTTGCAGAACCCTTACCTGTTGAAGGAGTATCTGGAGTAGTGGTTGAACCGCCAGGTTTTGTGCAAAATTCCTTGGCTCCAATCTTAGCATAGGCAACACTCTTCAAACCAGTTGCACCAAAGTAGTTCTCAATATTACCGCAGAGAATCACTTCTTGCTTCAAGTTGCCAGGATTGTCCTTGAGGTTGAGTGCTGTACGGATAGCACCTGTTGGCAACTGGATTGGCATACAGTTTGTTACGTTGGTCTCATCTGCGCTTGCAGCGATCAAGATGTTTGTTGGAGCTTTTTCTGCACTTGCAGCATCGCTGAAGATAGCTTCATTCAGGGCCTTGTCAGGTACATAACCTACGATGAAAGCCTTTACAAAAACATTAGTACCCGTAGCAGCAATCTTAGCATCAGCTACTGTATATGGGTTGGCTTCAGTTCCATCTGTTGAAAGTTCTGGAGTCTCTGGCTTAGTAGGCATGTCGTAAGGAGCAGGAACGTCTTCGCAACTGCTGAAAGTAAAGGCTGACATGGCCAACACTAACAATGAATATATAATCTTTTTCATATTGTTATTCTATTTAAAAATTTCTAATGGATGAATTACTTGATAGAGATGAGGTAGTTTTCCTTGTCAATCTCAGGAGTGCCATTGTACATCGTCAATGTTCCATAGATGACAACCTTCTTTCCTACGGCAAGGGTGCCCTTTGTCTCTTCTGTCCATTTCTGGTTGTCGAGATTGAAGCCGCGGAATACCTTGATCATCTTGCCGGCAACAGCCTTTCCATCTTCAGAGATAGAATATGTAGCATTACCATACGAGCCTGTATCAACGTTACCTACCTCGCAGATGATTCCGGTAGTATAAACCTTATCTGTTGTATATTTACCGGCATTGATGAGTTTGAGAGCGTTGGTTACGGTGTAAGGTTCTTCCTTAGTTCCACCAGTAACATTCAGCGCAGTCTCTACATCATTGCTTGTACGGATCAGAATCTGCCAAACATTGTTGAAACGGGTGAAAATACCTGTAATGTTGACAGGGTCCTTTGGCAAAGCAACATTGGCAAACTTGGCATAAGCAGAAGTGCGAACCAAGAGGTTGGAAGCACTGATAGGTGTTTTGGTTTCTGCATCGGTCAAGTTGCGGTTCACGCAGTTGGTCTTGTCCTTTTCTGTCTCTGGGGCATAAACGGCCTTACCGTCAGCCTGAGAGAACTGTACATTTTCAATGCGCATCAACTTGCCAGAGCAAGACTTCAGATAGTCAGCATCCTTGATCTTAGTCTTGTCGAACACCTCTACCAAACTTTCAGCCTTGGCTGCGTCTGGAGAACCCAAAATCTTGAAATGCTTGTTCCACTCGTAGCGGTCAACTTTACCTATAGACTGAGCACCTGTAGTGGTGTTGGTATAGACACCACCCAATTCTGCCTGAGAGCCGTAGCCACCGATATAGAGACCCTTCAGATTGATGAGAATCTGCTGACCAACAGGAAGTTCGCCATAGAGAGCACCCTTGTTGATGCAAACTAAGATACCACCCGTCTCGTCCTGCAGACAAACCTCGTTGTAAAGGTTTCCACCGAGATCATTACCAGTAATGTAACCCTTGATCTGGATGTCCTTGTCTATCTGTTCATATCTCTTATTAGCAATGAGGCTGTTGTAGTCTTCCTTCAGCTGTGCAATTGTGATGACATTCTTCTCCTTGATATTATTGTCACCGACTGGAGCCGCAGGCACCTTAATCGTATTATCAGGATCAGCATAACCATCGCCCATGCAAGATGCAAAAAACATACTGGCAAAAGCCATTGCTATGAATAATATTTTTTTCATATCTTTCCTTTTTATTAGAATCTATAAGAAACCTGGAACATACCATTTGTTCCGAATACGTAATACTTCTTAGGGTTCTTGGAGAACTTGTAAACGCGCTCCTTGCTGCTTTCACCATTACCTGAGAAATCGCTTCGGCTCTGCTCATAACCGCCAGATACGATCTTCTGGTTGTTCAGAATGTTGGTAATCATCAAGTTGAAGTTCAAGCTGCCGTGCTTCAAGCGTACGCTCTTGCCGATGCTGCCGTCAACCATCCAGCCACCATGACCCTTAGCCTGGTCTGTATAACCTGGCATCAGGTTGCCGAAGTTGTCGAATGCGTTGAGACGAGACAACTCAGACAGGGTGCGGTAGATAGGTGCGTATGACAGGTAGATGCGGTCGTAGTAGTTGGCGTTGAGGTCGATGAACCAGCCACCTGCATGATAGCTCAAGCCAAGGCTTCCTACGTTGAGAGGAGTTCCGCTCTCGCGCATACCTTTAATATATGTCATTTCAGTATTCAAGTCGCCTGTGACAGACTCAGAACGTGTAGTCTCAATATCCTTGAGGATTCTGTTGTCGCTCAAAGTACCGATAGCCTTGAAGTTGAGGAAAGATGTGAGTTTGAAGTCGAGACCCAATTCTACACCATAGTATTCCTTCTGCAAGCCAGGAAGACTGAAATATACGAACGAGTTGTCCATATCACTATAGAAGTTCTGCCACTCCGTAACGTGGTCAAGACGGCTATAGTATGCATTCAGGTTGGCGTGCATCCATGAGTTCTGGTATTGGTAAGCGAACTCGCTGCTGAAGATATGCTCATCATGCAAATCTCTCACGAAGTCATTCTGGATCTCAGGAGATACGAATGCTGTGTTAGCCTTAGGTGGCTGCCACTCGTAGCCAACACCTAATTTGAACGCATGACCGCGACCGGCATCGAAGCTGATGCTACCCTTGGCACCACCTTCGCCCATTCTGGCGATTCCGCTGTTGCCATAAGAGTTTTCTGCAGCCATACCATTGCGCATATAGCCATGACGGCGCATATTGGTCTGACCCAACTTAGCGCTGAACATAGTCTGGAATCTGCCCAACTCTGCGGTGTAAGATGTCCAGAGCAATCCCTTCATCACCTCAATCTTGTAATCATAACCGAACTTGTCGCCTTCGTTGACTGGGGCGTTAGGACGGTTTAAGTCATACTGAACTCTTGGATCAGTAGCTGGATACTTTCCGAGAGCGTAATTATTGATGTTGTGGAAGAGAGATCCGCCAAGCATATCCTCCAAAGTCTGGTAGTGGCGGTTGCTGTTGCTGGCAAAGATGAAGCCGCTCACCAGTTTGGAGTTCTTGGTTACCTTTGCAGTAAGCGTAGATGACAAGGTGAGGTTCAAGTTGTCATTATGCTTAGCCTGGATGTAGTACATTGTTTCATTGCCAGCCTTTGCTGCATTTTCGTTAGCATAGTAGAGGCGGTCCCAGTCAATCTGGCGGTTAGCCTTGCTTGCTGTCCAGAAATCGTATGAGTTCTTCCAGCTCTGCCATGTATTAGGGTTGTTGTTGACAGAAGAAAGATTCCAGATGTCATAGTAGCTGCTTGGCATGTTCTTCCAGTAATCTGGCTGTGGGTTTTCTGCATTGTTGTAGTTGAGCTTGGTGCTCTTGTACATAGAGTATTTGGCAAATGCAGAAGTTGTGAGTTTCAATTTATCATTGATATCCCAGTCCCATGTTGCGATAGCAGAAGGGGAGAAGTCGTTGACAACGCGCGAATTGCGCTTGTGGCCGTTCTGATAACCCCAGTAAGGGTTGTAATAACGGTCGTTGGCGAGCCAGTAAGCCTCGTCGGTAGAAGCACCCTGGGTAGAGCGCTCGGTAGGGTTGCCCCAGGTAGAGATACTCAGGGAGTGACCATTGTTCCACTTCTTCTGAACACCGATGTAGTAAGATAAAGCATTGTAGAAAGTACCCTCCACATAACCACGGTTGGCCCATCGGTAGGTGAGACCGGCACTGAATGCCCAGCCACGGTCGTTGAAACCGCTGCTGTAAGTGTAGAGACCACGAAGTGTGTAATTTCTGTTGGCAACAGCAACTGATGCATACTGACCCACTTGCATGCTTCCGGCACGGAAGTCGTAGTTGTTGCTACCAGCCATGCCTGTCATAGAATAGTTGTTTCCTTCGAAAGGCAAAGCAAAATCTACATTTCTGGAGAAACGGTTCAAGCCACCGATGTTGGAGAAACGGAACTGACCGCTTTCCATGTCGTTGACAGGTGCTCCATTGATGTAAACCTCGTTATACTTTTGATTGAAGCTACGATAACGGTAACGCATAGGAGAGAAGAGGAATCCTGCCTCCGATGCATAAACGTTAGAGGTAGAGTTGAGAATGGTTACATTCTGAGACATGTCATCATCCTCACCCAACTGTGCTTCGGTGAATGTGAATGCGTTCTCGTCCAGGTTGGATGCAGCCTTTTGCTCAACATTCTGTGCAAAAGCCAGCGGACCATAACAGAGCGCAAGCATTGCTAATTTTACCTTTTGTTGCATAGTTTATAGTTTAATTACTAATAATGTCTGCAAAGTAACAAAATATTTTTTAAAATTAAAAGTTTTTTCGTTTAAATTTTGATTAAGTATGCGGTTTTTTCAAATAAAATGCCGATATTTGCATTCTAATAGCGAGTTTTCGCACATTTACTAACTTAAGATTTTTGATAATCTAAATAAAAAAATAAATTTATGAAGAAAAATGTATTGATGTTTGCGGCCTTCCTGATAGTCAGTCTGGCTGCTTTTGCTCAAGGGCAGAAACGATTCAATCTCTATGCAGTAGGTTTTTATAATCAGGAGAATCTCTTCGATACTTGCCATGATGAGGGCAAGAATGATTATGAATATCTTCCTGCCAAGGGATGGAACGGAATGAAATATACCAATAAGTTGCGCAATATGGCCAAGGCTCTTGCCGATATGGGTACGGATAAGTTGCCTAAGGTGGGGTGTGCTTTCATCGGATTGGCTGAGGTGGAAAACCATAAGGTGCTGGACGACCTGATAGAACAGGCTCCTCTGAAGGCTCGCAATATGAAATACTGTCATATAGAGGGTCCAGACCGTCGTGGCATTGATTGTGCTTTCCTCTACAATCCTTCTCTCTTCTCTGTGAAGAATGTAAAGTTAGTGCCTTATGTTCAGGAGAAGGCAAAGGACAGTGCTTATTATACTCGTGGTTTCCTCACTGTTCGTGGTGAAATGGCAGGTGAGGATGTGGCTGTCATTGTTTGTCACTGGCCAAGCCGTTTCTCTGGTTCTTTCTATCGTGAGTCGGGTGCCCGCCAAACCAAGGCTGTCAAGGATAGTCTGCTTCGCATCAACAAGGATATGAAGGTGTTTGTGATGGGCGATATGAATGATGATCCTACCAATAAGAGTATGCATGAGGTGTTGAGTGCCAAACCGGAGATCAGTCAGGTTGGACCAAACGATATGTACAATCCATGGTATAATATTCTGGCCAAGCAGGGTAAGGGCACCTTATTCTATAATGGCAACTGGAATCTTTTCGATCAGATAGTGATTACGCCAAACCTGCTCAACAAGGATGCCAAGAATAAGGATTTCTCTACATTGAAGTATTTTGCTCACCAGGTTTTCCGCCGCGATTATCTTATCCAGCAGGAAGGTCAGTACAAGGGTGCTCCGCTGCGCACTCAGGCTGGTGGCAGATGGCTCAATGGTTTCAGCGACCACTTGCCTGTAGTCATGTACCTGGTCAAGGAAGTGAAGTGATGATAGAGAGTCATCCTTTTGAACCTTGGCTGCCCAAGAATGCGCATCTCCTGATGCTCGGTACTTTCCCGCCTTCACCCAAGCGCTGGTGCATTCCCTGGTATTATCCTAATTTTCAGAATGATATGTGGCGCATCTTTGGAATTATCTTTTTTGGAGATAAACTTCATTTCGTGGATGTAGAGCATAAGCAATACAGGCTGGAGGCTATCAAGGAATTTCTTGGAGAAAAGGGAGTTGCTCTCTTTGATACGGCGCAGAAAGTGATTCGTACCAAGAATACGGCTTCTGACAAGGATTTGAAAATCGTGGAACAGTCTGATCTGGATGGAATGCTGCGAGCTTTGCCGGAATGTAAAGCGGTGCTGACGGCAGGACAGTTGGCTACCAAGGTGTTTTCTGAACATTATGGTATTACTGAGACTCCTGCCATGGGAGGATACGTGGAGTTTTCTTTCGAGAATCGCACGTTGAGGCTCTATAGAATGCCAAGCAGCAGCCGGGCTTATCCTTTGGCAGTTGAGAAAAAAGCAGATTTCTACAAGAGAATGTTTGATGATATTCTTTGATTTCTGATGAGATCTCTGGGTTTATTCTATATATATAATAAGGTACGCGTACAATAAATTAATATTAACGAATCTATGGAAAAAGATAAAATAACGATTATCGGTATTGCAGGAGGAACCGGTTCGGGCAAGACAACTGTGGTCAAGAAAATCGTGGATGCTTTGCCTCCTCATTATGTGGCTGTGGTTCCTCTGGATTCCTATTATAATGATACGACGGGAATGACGGATGAGGAGCGACATGCTATCAACTTCGATCATCCTGATGCTTTCGACTGGAAATTACTCCATAAGCAGTTGGCTGATTTGCGCAATGGAATTGCTATCGAACAGCCTACTTACAGTTATCTGAAATGTAATCGTGAGAAGGAAACGATCCATGTGGAACCGAAGCCGGTTATCATCATCGAGGGAATCATGACTTTGCTCAACAAGAAGTTGCGTGACCTGATGGACCTGAAGGTTTTCGTGGATGCTGACCCTGATGAGCGACTCATCCGCAATATCCAGCGCGATACAATAGACAGAGGTCGTACGGTTTCGATGGTTGTGGACAGATATCTGAAGGTGCTGAAACCTATGCACGAGCAGTTTATCGAACCCACCAAGCGTTATGCAGACATCATCATTCCGCAGGGTGGTGAAAACGAGAAGGGTATCGGAATCCTTTGCAGTTATGTGACAGGATTGGTGGAGAAACTCGACAAATAATCGTTCTCAGGCAAATTGTCTTAGCAATAAAAATCCTCGTTACGAATCGTTGTGTTCGTAGCGAGGATTTTCTATTTTATCGCAATCGTTTTCTGTTTGCGAGGATTTCTTAGTTGCGATGAATGACGGTGCCGTTTGCCTGATGGGTGGCCAGCACAAGTACTTCAGCTATCTGGACGTGTTCTGGAGCACTGGCTGCATAGAAAGCCACATCTGCCACATCATCACCATTGAGCGGTACGATTCCGTCGTAAACTCTGTCGGCACGGGCGTTGTCGCCATGGAAGCGGATGTTGGAGAAATTGGTTTCCACCAATCCTGGTTTTACATTGGTGACGCGCACTTTGGTGTGAGCCACGTCGATACGGAGTCCGTCTGTAATTGCCTTGACGGCAGCCTTGGTGGCACAATAAACATTGCCTCCTGCGTAAGCAGCATCACCGGCAACACTTCCGATATTGATAATGTGTCCATGATTTCTGCTGACCATTCCTGGCACGATGAGGCGGGTCATGGTGAGAAGTCCCTTGATATTGGTGTCTATCATCTGATCCCAATCCTCAAAGTCTCCCTCGTATTCTGGTTCCAGTCCACGAGCCAGACCAGCATTATTGATAAGTACGTCGATATTTTTCATGTGTGAAGGAATATAATCAACGGCTTTCTGGGCAGCTTCACGGTTGCGAACGTCAAAAGCCAATGCAAGGACCATAATGCCGTAAGCATTTTCGAGTTCTTTCTTGATGATTTCCAACTTGCCTGTGTTTCTTCCTGTAAGAATCAGGTCGTATCCGCCTTGAGCAAATCGGCGTGCACATGCTTCACCGATACCGCTGGTAGCTCCTGTAATCAAAGCGATTTTGTTTGCCATAAGAGAGGGGTTTTAAAATGTTAAATGTGAAATGTTAAGTGTGAATATAGAATCTTCTTCATATAGGATATTGGGTATTCTATAGTTTGGATTCTTCTATATATATAATAAGGTGGGGAATAGAAGCAGATTATAAGATCAGAACTCTTACCTCTGCGTTTCCCATCTTTTCTATCTCGTTCATAGGGCGCTTGAAATAAACGCTCTGAATAGCCTTGTTGATAATGCCGTGTCCTACGGCAAGAATAGTTTTGTCGGGATAGGTCACCTTGAGCCAGGTGAGGAAATTCTGTGCGCGTGATTTCATCTTTTCGATAGATTCGATGTTGTCTGGCCAGTCTTTCGGATTTTTGGGAAGACTTGGGATGAACTTACCTGTGAAATCGCCCCAGTCGCGCTCCCGTATCAGTGGGGTTGTAATCATGGCTTGTTGCATGGATTTCTCGTCCTGAAAATGAGGTAGGGCGATTATCTCACAAGTCTGGATGCTGCGGTAGAGATCGCTGGATATGAATACCTCGATGTGGTCATTGGCCATCTTGCGAGCTACTTCCTCAGCTTGGGCAATGCCGGTGGCGTTTAACTTGCCTGGTGTTTGTCCTTGCATAATCTGGGCTGCATTATCTACAGTCTCACCATGTCTAACTAAATACAATTTTGTCATAATATCCTTAATTTGCCAACAAAATTACAAAAAAAGTTGGATTTATCAAAGATAGTTTGTATTTTTGTAGAAGTTTTTTTAATAGTTTGTCGAATATTAATCTAAAAAGAAATATGAAAGTAATACATAGTTCATTTTTCCGTGCAATCTGCGCCATTATCGTGGGTGCACTTCTCATTCAGTATCGTGAGCAGACGGTTACTTGGATTACCATAGCCATCGGTGTGTTGTTTTTCCTTTCGGGAGTCATTTCCATCGTTACCTATTTCAGTGCCAAGAGAAATTCGGGTAAAGTTGGTGTTGTTTATGATGCTAATGGAAAGCAGCTCACGGGATTGACTCCTCATTTTCCTATTGTGGGAATAGGCAGTCTCTGTCTGGGTTTGATTTTGGCTCTGATGCCTAATACGTTCATCAACAGTCTGATGTTCATTCTTTCTGTCATTCTGATTATGGGCGCATTGACGCAGTTTATGAATCTTGCTACGGCTCGCAAGTTGGGACGTGTGGGAATTGTTTATTGGATTTTTCCTTCCATCATTCTCCTGATTGGTTTGCTTGCTGTCATCAAACCTTCAGCCATAGCCTCGGCACCGCTCTTCATCATCGGCTGGACCATGCTTATTTATGGTGTTGTGGAATGTATCAATGCATTCAAGATAGCTAATAATAAGCGGAAGTGGACGAAGGCTGAAGAAATCAGTTCATCAACTCCTTCTTCTTCGAATGATGTTTCCTATATTGAGGAAATCAAGGAGGAAGAAGAGAAGAAAGAGTGATAGTATCGGTATGACAAAAGTGATGCAATCATTATGAAAAAGAATGATAGTCTTGGTATGAGAATAATAAAAGAATCCCCAATAGTTTTACGGAATGGAAAACTATTGGGGATTTTCTATATACTTTTGTTAAGCAAGGCTTCTTGTTTACTATCTGATGGCTTTTATAATTGGAACTTATAGCCCAAGGTAAACTGAAAGACGGAGTGTCTGTCGTCTGATCTCATCTTGATGCCTTCGTTCTCAATGTAACCGTCAGCGACCTTTGTGACACCGAGATTGTAGCGAGCATCAATGACGAGTCCATTATATTCGTACGACAAACCGATAGGGATGGAGAAGTCAACGGTGTTGATTTTGTAGTTGGTGTCAGCTTGCTTGAAAGCCTCGTCTATGTCAACGCTGATACCGCCAACGCTAACTTTCTTATTGATACAGAAACCTGGTTGGATGCCGGCTTTCAGTGCCAAACCTTTGACAACATAGACGTTGGCGAGGATAGGGATGTTGATGTAGTCGAGTTTGAGGGTTCCGTTGTATTCGTCAAAGTCGCTCTTAGCACCTTGCATAGAGTACATCAAAGCTCCAGTGATAGCGAACTTTTTGGTGGCTTGGTAACCGAGTTCAGCTCCACCTGTGAAACCGATTCTTGAAGTGGCGTTGTCCTCGTCGGTGAGGCAGGCGATATTCAAACCTACCTTAGGTTGTAATGTGACAGAACCAACGGCGCTTTGAGCAAATGTACCGAGTGAAAACACTGCCATAGCGGCTGAAAGAAATAGCTTTTTCATAAAACTGCTTTTTAGTGTGAATAATATTAAAAAAAGAACCCATAGGTACTCTTGCAAGAACCTATGGGTTTATGCTTTTTGTTAGATTTTTAGAGCTTGAACTTGTAACCAAGTGTCAACTGGAATACAGAGTGGTTGCCATCACCTTCATCGAAAACCTTGGTGCAACCGATGTTATAACGTGCATCCAGGCAGAAACCCTGATATTCGTATGAGATACCTACAGGGATAGAGAAGTCGAAAGACTTAACACCATCAATTGTCTGGTAACCTGTGTCTCCCTTGTGACCTGCAATGCTACCCTCTAACTTTTGCTTGTGGGTCAAGTTGAATGCAGGCTGAATACCTGCCTTGAGAGCGAGACCTGGCGCAACGTAGATGTTTGCTAAAATAGGAATGTTGAGATAGTCAGTCTTGAGTGTAGCTTTTGCGTTGGCAATTTCTACATCTTCATAAGAAAGATTGCCAGACCATTTTGCACCTTGCATGGAATAGAGCAAACCTGCGCTGATACCTACCAATGGAGTTACGTGGTACTCTGCCTCAAGACCACCAACGAAACCAGCTTTGTAATCTGCGTCATTGTCGCCAGTGATAGAAGTACAGTTCAAACCAACTTTTGGCTGGAGAGTGAAATCACCTGCTGAATACTGTGCGAAAGCACCTACTGAAGACAGCACGAGAGCTGCCATTGCAATAATCTTTTTCATAATCTCTAATCTAAATTTAGTTAATACTATTTGTTGAATTTACTTTTTACTTTTATATATTAGAATTCTACTATATTTGCTAATAGAGGCAGACGGGGGAGCATTTTGCTGATCCATCTTTTCTGTTGATATGGAAAGCATATTTGCAGGCCGTTTGTTTCTGTTAGCGAGGGCAAAGATATAGTAAAAAACAATAGGATGCAAACTTTTTGATGAGTTTTTTACGTTTTAGGGTAAAATATTTCCTTTTTCTTCCCTTTTGGAATACTATGATGTATATATTTGGAATATAGATACGAAAAATCTCCCACAACTTACAGAAAGTCAAAGTTGTGGGAGATTTAAATATTAGGAAGAATATCCTACAGTTTGAATTTATAACCGAAAGTCAGAGAGAAAACCTCGTGCTTGGACTTGTCGCTATAGTCTCTGTTGTCGTCGCTATTCCTCTTCCTCCCAGTCTTCGTCTTCAAATCCGAACATGGCTGGGTCCACGAAAGCATCCAGCGCACGTCGTTCTTTCTTAGTAGGACGACCTGTACCTCTGGCTCTGTCCACGAAACCGCTGATGCGGCTCATTTCCAGCAGTTCATACTGCTTAGGGTCGGTTACATTCTTATAGACAGCAAAGAGCATTTTTGCACCAACTCGTTGCTCAATGCAGTCGAGCACTTCAAAAGAGTAGGTGATAGGCGCCTTTTTTACGCTGATCACATCTCCTCTCTTGATCATGTAGGATGGTTTTCTGTTTACGCCGCCCACGGTGACGCGCCCATTCTTGCAGGCATCAGCCGCAATGCTGCGTGTCTTGTAGATTCTGGCAGCCCAGAGCCATTTGTCTATTCTTGCTGTTTCTTTCATCTCTTATTTTTTCCCTAACTTGTTGTATTGATTCATTGTAATGTCAATACCTTGTAGGACGAAGCTTTTGATGATGTCCACACCGAGGTCGATGGCAGGTTGCAGTTCCTTCATGTCTTCCTCTGTGTATTTTCCGAGCACCCAGTCCACCTGTCCTCCGCGTGGATATTCGTTTCCGATGCCCATGCGCAGTCGGGCGTAGTTCTGTCCGATAAGCTGCTGGATGTGTCCCAGTCCGTTGTGTCCGCCGTTGCTTCCGTTGGCTTTCAGTCTGAAAGCACCGAGCGGCAGAGCCAGTTCATCGCTGATGACGAGCAGCCTCTTCTGATCTATCTTCTCCTGGTTGAGCCAGTATCTTACCTGTGCCAGCTTACGGATCGTCATGGAAACAGCAGCGCCCTCACAGACGATGATGCAGTCTGCTTCCATCTCGATCGCACACAGCTGGGACTCATAGCGGTTTCCAAGGATCACCAGATCATGCTCGGAAATGTAGTATTCCATCATATCCGGGTTTGCCGCTGCAATGAGAACTTTACCCTGATCGAAATAGTCGTTCTCATCGCCAACTACCATGGCACCCTCCAGTGTCTCCAGAATATTCTTATACTGGGTGTGTGCTTTAGACAAAATGCTACTGTCTAAAACATTCATGTAGGACTTGGTGATATCGCCAACGGTGATGAGTCCTTCCAGGACTCCGCTTTCACTGACTGCAGGTAAGGTTGTAACGTGGGCATCCTGCATCAGGTTCCATGCCTTCTTTAAGGAAATGTTGCGGTTGACGCCCTTGGTCGCACGAATCTCAATATCCTTTACCTGGGTCTTTACGCTCTCGATCAGCTTCGGTGCTTCCACGTTAAAATAATTCAGCACATACTGGGTCTCCTCATTCACATGACCTGCACGGCCCGGAACATACTCTTTTCCGGTAATTTTGGATTTCAGTGCTGCATAGCAGATTGCGGAACAGATGGAATCGGTATCCGGGTTTTTATGACCGATCACGATCGTCCGTCTTCTTCTCTCTTCTGACATAATGTCCTCCTCTTATTGGTAATTTCCAGGTTTTCTTTCTTGCTATTTCCACAAAGAAATCGTGCTTTGCGAAAGATAATTATTGATTTTGCACTATTTTTTACAGTTTGTTCATGTGTCGTTCATAATTTATTCACAACTTTTTCCTATACTAAAAACAACTTAAGAAAAGGTTGTAACTTGATGAAACAGTCAAATTGCACATAGATTTTTCATAATTGCCCCGGTTGGACGAAAGTCCACCGGGGTCTCCTCATTTTATACGATTTTATACAGATTTGCAATAGT